>Ga0182021_10002552_pt1 | contig 21238 bp, 21 predicted proteins | sample 612E3MmetaG_FD_120493 | JGI IMG/M metagenome (GOLD analysis project Ga0182021, IMG submission 120493) | Permafrost microbial communities from Stordalen Mire, Sweden - 612E3M metaG (Illumina Assembly) | ecosystem: Environmental > Terrestrial > Soil > Wetlands > Permafrost | place: Sweden... | reverse complement strand
GGTAATAATTCTTCCCCAGTTCCGCCATAATGCGCAGTGAATAACGTCCGCGCGTGGAGAGTCTCATGGTGCGTTAAGTATACTGAAATGGTATGAAAAAGTCAAGTATAAAAATAAGGCGGGCTTTCAGGCCCGCCTTTTCAAGGTTTAAAAGCTGCTTTCGTCCTTTATATACTTTTTTTCGCCTTTTTGACGCAATTTAGCCTTCTCGATCTCCTTATCCTGGGCTTTGACGTCATCTTTCAGCTTGTTTTCCTGGGACTGCAGGTCCCCGTCTGAGGTCTTCTTTATCTGGGACTTCGTCTTCAGGTCCGCATTCAGCATGGTCTTGATCTCAGGCTCAACACCGCTGATCTCCTCCGAAATTTCATCCATTTTCAGCTTCTTGATCTCTGTGAAGCCCTTGATCTCCTGCATCATGTGGGTCTGTTGAGCTTCCCCTGTTTCATCCAGAACAATGTGTGCGCTCAAAGCTATGGTGCCTGAGCAAATGCTCCACACATGCAGATCATGCACACCCGAAACATCTGGCAGGGCAGAAAGGTTTTCTTGTATCTTATGGATGGAAAGCCCTTCGGGAACTCCCTCGACCAAAATATGCAGTGCACTGCGTAACACCCGGTAAGCACTGACAAGGATGATAACGCCGATCAAAATACTGATCAACGGATCGATCCAGAGCAGCTTGGTGAATTGGATCAGGAGCGCTGCTAAAATGACACCGACTGAAGAAATAGCATCTCCAACCACGTGCAAGAAAGCACTGTTCAAATTGATATCTTTTCGCACCGATTGCTGCCCCCGTGCTGGCGCAGATTCTATACCGTTCGCATGGTCGTGCTCTGTTTCGAGGGTATGTTCGTGCACTTGATTATGGTCATGTTCATGCCCGCCCAGAGTAAAGGCCACCACCACATTTACCACCAAACCGATCACAGCAATGATCAACATTTCCATACTGTGAATCGCCACCGGATGATTCCAACGGTTAACCGCTTCCACCCAAATTCCAATGGCAATGACGAGCAGGGTAATACCATTGATAAGCGCGGCAAAAACTTCCAGTCGGTGCCAGCCAAAACTGTGGCGGTCATCTGCCGGCATTGATGATAAGCGCAGCGCCAGTAAACTCAACCCCAGTGCAAACAAATCCATGAATACATGAGCGGCATCAGAAAGAAGCGCTAATGAACCCGAAACCAGGCCGCCGATAACTTCAGCGACCAAGATCAGAGCAGTAAATATCATTGACCAAACAAAACGGCGTTGTATACCCGCATTTTCATGTGCAAGCATTTTTGTGATTCCTTTAACAATGATTATACCGCGTCTGAAGAAAATACTAATGTAATATATTAGTCTGCACTAACTTCAATATCTGCTACTGAATCGAGAATCTTGCCGGGACGGTATGGATAGCGTTCGACATCTGCAATGGTCGAGACACCGCTCAAAACCAGGATGGTTTCCAGACCACTCATTACCCCCGCAACTACGTCAGTATCCATGCGGTCACCCACCATGACGGTATTTTCGGAATGTACACCCAGATAACGCATGGCACTGCGCATCATCAGGGGATTGGGTTTGCCCACGAAGAACGGCGCCCTGCCGGTGGCTTTCTCGATCAAAGCCGCCATCGCCCCGGTAGCCGGCACGATCCCGGATTCCAAGGGACCGGTCGCATCCGGGTTGGTGGCAATGAAAAGCGCGCCGTCATTGATGAGACGAATGGCGCGAGTGACCTGCTCGAAATTATAAGTGTTCACCTCACCCAAAACCACGTAATCAGGGTCGGTATCTGTTTGTACATAGCCTACTTCGTGCAGCGCCTGGGTAAGACCCACATCACCGATAACAAAAGCCGTCCCATTTGGGCGTTGGCTTTGCAAAAAGCGTGCGGTGGCAATTGCCGAGGTGAAAATATTTTCAGCAGAAACATTCAAACCAGACATTCTCAGTCTGTGTTCCAGATCGCGCTGCGTGTACAGAGGGTTATTCGTTAATACGAGATACTTGGTCTTGGTCGTATTCAGGCGATCAATAAATTTATCAGCACCCGGGATCAGGGCTTTCCCTTTCACCAGTACGCCGTCCATATCGATCAAATAGTTCTTTTGCATAATTATTTCCTTTTTCATCATAATAATTGATTCTAGCATGAATTTCCAAAGCAGTTTGCAGAAATCAGTTCTTGCAAACTCTGCCTTTTTGAAACATCTTACCAGCAATAAAGATCTGTCGCGCGTAACCTCATGAATGAAATCGGGTATAATCATAGCCGGATACTTCCGGCAGAAAGAGGATACCCGTGCCACGGCAACGTTCGGCCAAAGACCTTTCGGTAGATGAACTGCGTCAATTGTTGGTTGAAAAAAACCGCAAGAACCGCGAAGCCCGCATCGATGCCTATCGTCGCAGTGGACGTGTCATCCCGGTTGAGGTTGAAACAAGTGAAAACGAAGCGGATATATTTGAGGGAGGCGAGCCAGCTTCGCCCGCTAATAATCATCGCCGCGGACGCGACCGCAAACGGATAAACCTGGACCGGTTTTTATTGGCGGTCGAAATATTGGCGATGGTTGGGGTGGCTGTCATCCTCATTTACGGCATTCATTTGCTGAATACCCTCAATCACCAGTTTTCCGAAACGAACACTCTGCCAACCATGACCCCGACGGCCCTGATCACTGCGGTGGTTTTACCAAGCGGTCATACTCCTCCGGTAAACGGAGCGGAAGTAACCTTTAATGAAGCAGAAATTCCGGAACACCTGCGTCCCCTGATGCAAAGCCTGGCGAACATCCCGGCACCCACTGCCAGTCCGCAGCAAGCCATCCGCATGCAGATCCCGGCAATCAGCGTGGATGAGTCGGTCGTGCAAGGCGACGGCTGGGAGCAATTAAAGAAAGGCATCGGACAGCACATTGGCAGCGCCGATCCCGGACAAAATGGAAATTTGGTTGTTTCCGCGCATAACGATATTTTCGGCGAGATCTTTCGCGACCTCGACAAGCTAAAAAGCGGCGACCAAATTGTGGTTTATACGGCTGCGAGGGCGTATACTTACGTAGTGGCAAACACAGAAATAGTCGACCCGACCCGGGTGGACGTGATGGAAACCACTTCAAACCCGGCATTAACCCTGATCTCGTGTTACCCCTACCGGGTGGATAACAAACGAATTGTTATTAAGGCAACACTGCTCAGTAATTAAGTTGGTACACACTTCTCCAAGGAGAGTTTCAATGGCAAATAAATCTAAAAGTCGCTCAGTTTCATCCACCACCGTTTCCGCTCCAGTGGCAGTCAGCACCCCAAAAACAGGGAGCCGAGCTTTCACCAATGAGTTCAAGCCTGACTATACTCCTGTCAAGCAAGATCTTAAACGGATTGCCTACCTGGCGGGAACATTTATTGTTATTTTAATTGTCCTTACGTTCTTCTTACGCTAGATATCACCCCGGCATTTCATTGACCGGGAGAATTTTTACAGTTTAATTTAAGGAGAAGCTCATGTCCCATATGTTTGTACCGGGTCCTGTTGATGTGGCTCCGGAGGTGTTGGCTGCACAAACAAGGCCAATGCTCCCGCACCGCAGCAAAGAATTTGAAGAACTCTTTCGTAGAAACGAAGAAAGAGCCAAGCAAGTTTTCTTCACTAAAAATCGTCTTTTCCAGGGCGCCTGTTCTGGATCTGGCATGCAAGAAGCGGGTATTCGCAATTTTGTTCAGGAAAGCGTCCTTTCCTGCGTCAACGGTGCATTTGCCCAACGCTGGAATGATGTAGCCATTTCCAACGGCAAACAGGCCGATAAATTGGAAGTCGATTTTGGCGAAGCCATCACTCCTGATATGCTGCGAGATGCCCTCAAGAAAAAACATTACGAAGCTGTCACCATCATCCACAACGAAACCTCCACCGGCGTGCAAAATCCGGTCGAAGAATTATGCCAGGTACTTCACGAAACCAGCCCGGATACGCTCATCCTGGTGGATGCAGTTTCTTCGCTGGCCGGCGTAAAGATCGATATGGATGCCCTGGGTATCGACTTTTTGCTCACAAGTTCGCAAAAATGTCTGGCATTACCCCCTGGTCTGGCACTGGCTGCGGCTTCTGATCGCGCTATGAAAAAAGCTGAATCCGTTACCAACCGCGGTTGGTATTTTGACCTGCTGCTGATGGATAAGCACCGCATCAAAGATTCCACCCCTATGACCCCGGCCATGTCGCTCATTTACGCGCTGGATGTTCAGTTGGACCGCATTCTGGAAGAAGGGCTGGAAAACCGTTTTAACCGCCATACCGCCATGTCCAATAAAGTTCAAGATTGGTGCTCGGCACACGGCATGCAGCCGCTGGCAAAAGCAGACTACCGCTCTCACACTGTGGTCACCGTCAAGAATGAACTTAAATGGGATATCAGCGCTCTCAACAAGTTCTTAATGACCCGCGGTATGCGCATCGCCAACGGCTATGGCAAACTCAAAGACCTGACCTTCCGCGTCGCGACCATGGGCGAAACTTCCTTGTCTGATGTGGATATGCTATTGAATGGCTTTGGCGATTTCATGAAGCAGTAATTCTAGTTGATTTTTAAAAACAGATCGGAGGAAACTCATTTCCGATCTGTTTTTTTATCCTCCAATTAAATTCCCGATTTGAATTGACGTGTACGCCGCAGCGTGATAGAATGTACCCCGTCCTTTGATGGGCGCGTAGCTCAATGGTAGAGCAGTGGCCTTTTAAGCCATTGGTTAAGGGTTCGAGCCCCTTCGCGCTCACTTTTGTTTTAATAATCACCGCGAATAAATTTCCCATCATGAATAATCTATATAAAACATTGCGAAGCACCCTTTAGGGTCGCGCTCACTTTTGTTTTAAATCTTTATATTGGTTTAGTCCCCACAGGGGGGACAGGTGTACCCCATTCGGGGTATGCATCCGAGCCCCTTCGCGAAGCACCCTTTACTGTCGCACTCTTTTTTGTTTTTATACTCCCATCTCAGAAAGCAAATTAACCCGCCGCAATAAATCTCTACAGTTCATCAATCAAAATCGAGTAAAATTAGAAACAAAGCCATAATCCACCATTCAGGAAGCACAATATTATGAAACTAAAAACTATCTCCTTAATTTTATTGCTTGGCTTGCTCTTGAGCGCCTGCACCTCACAAACGCCGACTTCAACACAGATCCCTGAAGGGGTCTATACAGTGGTAGCACAAACGCTGACTGCTTTATATACTCCTGTTACTGCCACAGCCACACCCCTGCCAGCGACGGAAACGCCAACCCCGACCCCGACCTTCGACATCACACCTTCGTTATCAACAGGGTTGACCCCAACATCCCCTGCCTCTGCTGCCACTACCTCTGGACAACAATGTTACGATGCAGTCTTTGCAAATGACGTTACCGTCCCGGATGGTACCATCATGTCTCCTGGGCAAATATTCACCAAAACCTGGGCCATTAAAAACACCGGATCGTGCGATTGGGATGAAATTTTTGCCCTAAAATTCTACAGTGGCGATAAGATGGATGGTCACAGAACTGTAGTCAGCAACGTTGTTAAGGCTGGTAAAACGACTTCGTTTTCAATCACCATGTCGGCACCCACTACACCCGGAACTTATATTGGTTACTGGCGTATGGTCAACAATGCTAATATCAATTTTGGTGAGCGAGTTTCAGTTAAAATTATCGTTCAGTAATAATTGTTCTCTCTTAATTATCCATATTCAGCCAATGAGCCAATCGGGTTCATTGGCTGAATTAATAAATATCAGAATCCTGCTGACGCGGCATTAATTTCTTCAAGGATTTTGTCCTCTTGACATATAGACGATCATCTATATAATACATATAGAAAGTTATCTATATGACACAAACTACTCTAGATCCCGTACTTTTCGCTAAAGCTATTGCCGATGAAACCCGGCAAAAGATCATGAAGCTCACCTGCTGCCGTTGGCGCTCCGTCAACGAAATTGTCGAGCAGCTCAACGTTACTCAACCCACTGTCTCACACCATCTGGCCCTGCTACGAGCAGCAGGGCTGGTCAACTTTAAAGAAGATGGCAAACAGACCTACTATCAGCTTAATCGCGACCTCGTCACCGTTTGCTGTGACCAGATCATTGCCAAGTTTTCGACCGAAGCCGAATCCAATTCCACTTGCTGTACTGGAGAACCCCAATGACCCGAGTGTTTCATCTGGCCGCGAACACGGCTGTCATGGCAACTACTTCAAAAATGACCTCTACCAATTACTGGGATCATTTCGTGGCGCGCATGGGTGTGCGCCGTGGTGATCATCGGGTCACCCCCGGCCTGTACAAGCTTGGCAGCCCCAGCACCGATTCACCAGTCTTTGTTACTGCCAACTATTCTCTCAGTTTTGACGCACTGCGCACTTCCTTACGCGGTCTGAATGCCTACATTCTTGTGCTGGACACGAAAGGTGTCAACGTCTGGTGCGCGGCGGGTAAACGTACCTTTGGTACGCGGGAACTGATCCGCCGAATTAAAGCAGTCAACCTCAATAACGTGGTTTCTCACCGCCGCCTGATCCTGCCGCAGTTGGGCGCACCCGGTATCGCAGCTCACGAAATTAAAAACCAAACCGGTTTCCTGGTAGAGTACGGTCCGGTACGCGCCGCTGATCTGCCCGAATATTTAACAAATCACCGCGCCACCCCGGAAATGCGGTTGGTGAAATTCCCGCTGCACGACCGTTTTGTGCTGATCCCGGTGGAATTGACTGCCATCTGGCTGCCCGGACTAATCGCCATTGGCCTTGGATATATCATCGGTAACCTGCCGTACGCCTTGGCAGTTTTAACCGTCATTCTCGGCGGCACCACTTTCTTTCCTATTTTACTGCCCTGGCTGCCCAGCAAAGATTTCAGCACCAAAGGGGCTTTTCTTGGGTTAGTGGCTGCTCTCCCCTTTGTTTTCTCAGTGTTCCTGCAGCATGCAGATTGGAGCTGGTACCACCAGGCCGGTCAGATGCTTGGCTACCTCCTCGCCATGCCTTCCAGCATTGCCTACATCTCGTTGAACTTCACCGGTTCCACCACCTTTACCTCACGCACGGGAGTCCGCAAAGAGATCTTTGCTTATATACGCCCCATGGCCGTCTCATTTGCAATTGGCCTTGTGTTGCTGCTGGTTTTTGCATTTGTCAAATAAGGAACAAACATGTTTAATTCCTACCTCGAAAATACTTTGGTTTTGGATGCACAGTTATGCACAGGCTGTACACTGTGCGTCACCGTTTGCCCCCATCAAGTTTTTGCCATAACGGATCACAAGGCACGAATCATCAACCCGACCAACTGTATGGAATGCGGTGCTTGCCAGGTGAATTGTGCAGCCGGTGCCATTACCGTGACCAGTGGAGTAGGTTGTGCTTCAGCAATGATCAATGCTGCCCTTACAGGTAAAAAAGAAGTCGCATGTGGCTGCTGCTGAGGAGAACCTGATCGGAAGTAAACAGAGTGTATTTCAAAAATACACTCTGTTTTTTTTGTCCTTAAATTCCGTGATCGAGTACGTTTTAAGTAAAGAAAAAGGAATTTTTTTGTATAATCCACTTGCTTCTTATCCCTTTTGACTGTAATATACACATATAACGGGTTGCTATTTTCCACTGTGAGTTAATTGAATTATTGTTACGTTCGCCGTTTCGCCAGTGAGGAATATTTTATGGGCGCAGACACTTTTATAATTGACGCGAAATATATTCACCATGTTTTAGAATCTTCTTCCGAGGGAGCAATTATCCTCGATTCCCAATATTTCATCACTTATGCGAATCCAAAAATCTGCGCCTGGCTCGGATATTCAGCCCAAAAGCTGATTGGAATTAATTTATTCTCACTGATCCCCGAAAAAAAGACTTCCACACAAATAAAGAAGTTTCTGGGCTTTTCACCAGAGAATCTGAAAAATTTTGAACTTTCACTGATAGACCGAAATAATGGCCTGTTTTGTTGTACTATTTTAGCCATTCCAACCAGCAGCATAAGTGATCCTTCTCAAGGGTCCTTGATCTTGATCCAAGAAGTCCCAACTCAGAAAGATAATGGTGGATTTTCCGGAGAAGAACAACCACTCACTGCAACAGAAAAAAAATTGCGTCTGCTAGTGGAACAAGCCGCTGAATCTTTTATTGTCCACGACGATAAAGGCAAGATATTGGATGTTAACCGCCTTGCCTGGGAAAGCCTTGGTTATACCCGGCAGGAACTGTTAAATTTGAATGTAACAGAATTAGACCCAAATTTTGATTTTGAATCTCTGAATAAAACATTAATTAAAGTAAAACCCGGTAAACCGGTCACGATCACCAGTAAGAATAAGCGAAAAAATGGCGAGCTCTTTCCTGTAGAAATAAGAGTGGCTTCTTTCGAAGAAGAAAATCAAAAAATTTATTTGTCTTTAATTCAGGATATCAGCGAAAGGCAAAAACACGAAGAAGGAATCTCTCAAGCCAGAGAACGCCTGCAACTGGCTGCACAGTCTGCACATATGGGCGTTTGGGATTGGGATATCATCCATGATCGTCTACTTTGGGACGACCAAATATTTGAACTGTATGGTATTTCCAGGGGTAATTTCTCCCTTGATTACGAAAATTGGCATAAGCTAATTCATCCGGATGATGCTAATGAGAGTGATCGCATTGTGCAAAATGCGCTAAAAGAAGGTACTCCTTATGAAACAGAATTCCGGGTAATTTTGGCCAACCATCAAATTCGATATCTCAAATCATACGGACAAGTAATTCGGGATCAATCGGGGAAAGCCTTACGGATGCTCGGGGTAAACTATGACATTACCGAAAGCAAATGGGTCGAAAAAGCGAACCAGCTAATGGCTGAAGCGGAAAGACAAATGATTCAGTCTGGTAGTATGGAAGAGGTCTTTACAATTACCGGAAAAACAATTAACGAAATGATTGAGGAAGGAATTGTCGTCATTTCAGGATTGGATGAATCCGTTCAGGGTGAAAGGATCAAGGGAATCTTCGGAGCGGAGGAAAAATACCAAAAAATAATTAATTTATTCGAGTTTGATCCCACAAAAACAGTTTATTACGTCAATGATATGACAGATGACGAATTGGCGCTGTTTGCTAGTGGAAAACTTGAGCTTTACAAATATGGTCTGTATGGTCTTCTCAACAGAAAAGTTCCCAAGACAATTTGTAAACTGGTTGAACAAGAAATAAAGCTAGACTTTATTTACACAATGGGATTCAGTTGGGAACAAAATCATTATGGTGGGGCTACCATCTTCACAAATCGCGATCTTTCCCCAATCGCAAGTTTAATTGAAACAGCAGTCAATCAAGCGGCTGTTTCCTTGAAGAAGATCCGTTTTGAAACATTACTTCGCGAAAGTGAAACCCGATTTCGGGGAATTTTTGAGGAATCACCTATTGGAATTATTCTCACTAATTCTGAATCAAAATTTTTACTCACAAACCCCGCTCTTTCCAGGTTATTGGGATATTCACCCGAAGAATTGAAAAATATTACTTTTAAAGAGATCACCCACCCGGAAGATATGGCGGTGAGCGAAGAATTAATTCATCAGCTCGCCATCGGTAAAATTCCTTTTTTTGAAACGCAAAAACGTTACTTGCATAAGGAAGGTAAAATCATTTGGGCCAATGTGACAATCACTGCCATTCACTCACAATCTGGCGAAATTCTCAATCTTTTGGTAATGATCGAGGATATTACAGAAAGAAAAAAGGCAGAAGAAGCATTTAAGATTGAGCAGTACTTGATGCAAACTCTGATGGACAATATTCCGGACTCGGTGTATTTTAAAGATCTGGAAGGCCGCTTCATCCGCGTCAACCACAGCAACATAGCAAAATTCGGATTGCAGTCCGTTGACGAGATTCTGGGAAAAACAGATGCCGATTTCTTCCCCCTGGAATATGCTCAGGAAACACATCGTGAGGAAACAGAGATCATTCGGACCGGGAAACCCATAATCAACCTGGAATCCGTAGAGATATGGAAAGATCAACGCCCGAATACCTGGGCCTCAATTACCAAAATGACCTTACCCGATAGATCTGGCAAAATAATCGGCACTTTTGGTGTGACCCGAGATATCACCGATCGCAAAGCCAAAGAAGAAGAAATTAAACGGTTAAATGCGGATCTTGAAAAAAAGGTGGAAATACGCACCAAAGAACTCGAATCATTTACTTACTCAATTTCACACGATCTCAAAGCACCTTTACGCGGAATTACCGGTTACTCTCAACTTCTGATACAAGAACATTCCCATCAATTGGATGATGAAGGAAAATCATTTCTGAATAAATTGATCCTTTCTTCAGGACAGCTCACCCAATTAATTGATGATCTATTCTCGTACTCGAGTTTGGAACGAAAACCGATCAATTGGTTGGAATTGTCGATTAATGCAATTACCAATGCTGTGATCGAGGAAAGGAAAGTAGATATCCTAAAGGATCATATTCTTTTACACAAGAATATTGAAGAAGAAAAGATCGTTTCTAGTCCCGAATTATTGATGCAAATTTTTAGAAACTATCTGGATAATGCCATCAAATTTAGTAAAACAATGGAACAGCCTGAGATTTGGATTGACTACAAGATACAGGGAAATACCAGCCTGTTTTCAGTTCGGGATAATGGAATTGGCTTTGATATGAAGTTTAGTGAAAAGGTCTTCGAAGTTTTCTATCGGTTACACCGCATTGACGAATACCCCGGCACTGGAATTGGTCTGGCGTTGGTGAAAAAAGCAGCCAGCATTTTAGGATATCGCGTTTGGGTTGAAAGCAATGAAAATTCTGGATCCACTTTTTTTCTTGAGATCAATAATCAAGATTTGGGGCCGAATTAGGTCGGAAATCTGTATAATTTATTTATTGAAAGGCTGGATATGAAGATCCTTTATCTTGAAGATAATCCATTTGATGCAGACCTTACCCAGATCGAGCTGAAAAAACATGGTAATGGAATGGAAATGACCCATGTCTCTACCATTCGGGATGCATTGGATCTTCTTAAAAAGCAAGTTACAAACCCCTTTGATATTATTTTAACGGACATGAACCTTTCGGATGGCAGTGGATTAACCTTATTGGCAGAAGTGCGGAATTTGGGGATTCCATCAGCGGTGGTTGTGGTCACCGGTCAGGGCGATGAAGAAACGGCCGTGGCTGCCTTAAAAGCCGGCGCGGATGATTACATCATCAAACAAAAAGATTATATTAAGTCTCTTCCTCAAACTCTTGAAAGCGCTATTGCCAGATTCAAGAAGGTAAAAAACAGATTCACACGGCCGATCAAGGTGCTTTATGCTGAACACAATGCGGTCGATATTGAATTAACCCTTCGGCATATCAAGACCCATGCACCGCACATCCAAATGGATATCGTTAAAGACGCGAATGAAATGCGCGCGGCTTTACGCACAGCCACTACTGGAACAGAATATGATGTTTTGCTAATTGATTTTCATTTGCCCGGAGAAGATATTCTCGGCTTGGTAAAAGAAATCATTGCAGATAAACATTTCGAGTACCCGGTTGTACTCATCACCGGGCAGGGAAACGAAGAAACCGCCGTAAATGTACTCAAATTGGGAGTGGTAGACTATCTGGTAAAAACCAACGGCTATCTGTATCGTTTGCCTGCCATATTGGAAAACGCGCATAATTTACTTTCTCTTTTCCATGAAAAAGAAGCTCTGGCAGTAAGTGAGGCTCAATTTAGACTTCTGGCTGAAAACGCCAGAGATATTATTATCCGTCTGATTTTCAGACCAACGTTTTGTTTCGATTATCTTAGTCCCTCTGTTGAATCCATCACTGGCTTTTCGTCCGAAGACATATATGCGAATCCAGATATCTTTTATGAGGCCATAAAGGAAAAAATCCCTTCGGTAAATAATTTTATTCATTTACTCACTTTGACTTCATCTCCCGAGTTAGTATTCCCCTTTACAACAAAAGATGGACACCGCTTGATCATGGAATTGCGCGGCAAAGTCACCAAGAACGATAAAGGCCAACCAGAAAAATTGGAAGGGATTATACGGGATATCTCTGAACGCATTGAGATTGAGAACAAACTTGAAAACCGGATGCATCGTTTAAATGCCCTCCATACAATTGATACTGCCATCAACTCCAGTTTTGATCTTCGCTTCACTTATCAGGTACTGATCGAGCAAGTTCTGACCTTAACCAAAGCAAGCGCAGCCTGCGTCATTTTCTTTGACCCGGAGCTGAATGACAAACGATTGATTACCTGTTTGGGATTTAGCACACCTGAGGTTGATCTGAAATCATACTTATTCAAAGATCCACTCTCAGACAGAACATTCACTGATCGACGGATCATTACTTCAAAGCCGGAAGAAATTCTTGATCAAAATTATCCTCTCCACAGGCTGATAAAAAGAGAAGGCTTTAACAGTTATTGTGCAGTTCCCCTCGTTGTCAAAGGGTATGTTCGGGGTGTTCTTGAGATCTTCTCAAAAGAAGTTCTTGAAATGGATTTGGAAATTTCCAATTTTTTAGAAACTCTCGCACAGCAGGCTGCAATTGCGTTGGAGAGTTCGCAAAACTTTGAGCGTTTGCAAAAAACCAATCAAGAGTTATTGCAAGCTTATGATGATACTCTGGCTGGTTGGGTGAACTTTCTTGATCTGCGCGACGAAATGACCGAAGGTCATACCATGCGCGTTCTTGAGACCACCCTAAAAATATGCAAAGGGTTCGGTTTTTCATCACAAGAGCTAATGCACATCAATCGCGGAGTTTTGTTGCACGATATTGGCAAAGTGGGAATTCCCGATAATATTCTCAATAAACCGGGACCACTCACCGATGATGAATGGGTAATAATGAAAAAGCATCCAGAATATGCCTACCAGATGCTTTTTCCCATTGCATATTTGCGTCCTTCGTTGGATATCCCCTATTGTCACCACGAAAAATGGGATGGCAGCGGCTATCCGCGTGGTTTAAAAGGGGAAGAAATCCCATTAAGCGCACGAATTTTCGCCATCGTGGATGTCTATGACGCCCTTACTTCGGATCGCCCATATCGAAAAGCCTGGAAAAAGGATGCCACAATAAAATATATTAGAGAAAACAGCGGTTCCCATTTTGACCCTGGAATTTTGGAAAAATGTCTCACTCTCTTGACTTCATCTGAATGAAACTTTTGCCATTTACTGCTTTGAAGGATCCTTGCCCCTGCGCGCTCTGACAAACTCTGCCAAACCTTGACCACCTTGTAATATTCCAAAGAAAATTATGGCATAGGCAATATAAAGCATGATCGTGTTATCTGACTGTGATGACTGAATGTTGAAGATTGCCACCCCCCCGCCCAATATCAAAAAGGCCAAACCAGTGATCATGTTTTTTTTCGCGCTGTCGCGGTTATACATAGGTATTTCTTTCAATTTTGCAGTTGAAAGCAAATATCCCGTGACTCCATTTTCATCTGTGACCTTGAACCAGGAGCCTTCTTCTGTTTTATCAATTCCAATAACAGTGAGGATCGCTCCATCTTTGAGTGTTTTAATTACGAAACCGTTTTTATTTGCAGTTTCTAAAAGGTCAGCTGTTTTAGAATAAAGGGCGGCTTTTTTTACAGCGAAAATGCTGGTATTTCCCTCGATATACCCTTTTTGATCACCGGGCAATGTAATTTCTACCCATACTTTTTCAGTGTAAAATAAATTCAATTTTGGGTACCAGAGTCCTCCGCGCAGAGGTTTTTTCTCAAATAGTTTCCCTCCCTTGCGGACCACTTTTCCCAGTTCCAACAACTCACCCTTATGAATCGTGGCAATTGAAATCGAATGTTCATCAGTCGAGCCGTAAACTGTTGCCTTCTCTTCGGTAAGAACTGCTTTCATTTGGCCTCCAAATTTTCAGATTTAGATTCAATTTTTTCAAATACCCAACCGTGATTATATGCACATTCTTCAGCCCAACCGTCATTTTGCATATTTATCACGACCGCCTCATCTTCCGGTTGAGGATCTTCTAACTGCATTTTTACATAAATATCAGCCCGGTGGAGTTGTGCATTGTAACCGAGCTCATTTAAACTGAGCCTCAATTTTCGATTAATTAATTCGGTTACCCCAAAAACAATTACGAAGATCAAAAGGGCCAGACCGATCAGAATTGACCAGAGAGATTGAATCCACGGGATTGTTGAAGGCAATGGGATCACCTTCATTAACAAAATAAAAGACAGACAGGCCACCAGTGAACCAGCCGTGATCCCGATTGACATCCAATGAGCCGTTTTTCCAAGCGGATTTGGATCAAGGCCGCATGTGTTGGAATTTTCAATAAAATTTGCCCGGTAGCAGGTTTCACATAATGGCAAACGAACCCGAATTTTAATGTTGTAGCGGTATTTCCTGGTAAATTGCCGGACGCCGATCATCCCGGCCTCATACTTGAGCGGGTGCGATTCGAATTGTCTGGCATTTGCAGCATCACAGCGGGAGCATCTGGATGGAGAAGCTAGATCAAACATGATCGATCTATTTTCAAGCACAGCTTTTGCTGGAATGGAAATTTTCGTCGTCATGATAAATTCTCCGCTGCAATTGTAACCGAAAAATCCGGCAGCCTTGCCACCGGATTTTTTGTTTGTAGTTACGACCTTGATATTAATTTTCAGCGTTTTCGATCACGACCAGCAAAGACCCCGACCCTGCGGCACAAAAATGCTGGCGGTCGGCCGGTTGAATGATGAAGCGTCCCTTTTGATCTGTGGGCAGGAGGAAAGAGCCGCGGCCGTCAATCAAGGTGACTATCTGTGCCTGGCCGTTCACACTCACGCCTACCTCAATCTGGCCCGGGGCGCTCACATCGATGAGCACAGCCGGGTCACCCACGTGAACAATGACGGTATCACAGGGATTGGTATTATGGCTGAGCACAAACTGCTGCGAATACTCCTCAAAGCTCAGAGGCGAGAGGGTGAAGCTCTCTCCCTGCTGCAGGGGAACATCAGACATGTAGTCCATGAAGGTTTTAATCGAATGGTCCGGATTGTAAAGTATGTAAGTCATGGATTCCTCTTATCTCCAGGCCAGCAAGCGGTAATAACCGGAGACCGATGATCGGCGCATTGAATAAAGCGTGGCACTGTAGGCACCATTCTGGCCCGTTGTAATATAGATATAAGTACTATCCCAACCGATTATGGGGCGAACCTCATTGCCGTTTTGCACCACCTGCACAGGAACCCATTCCGAAGTGCCAACCGCATCCGTGGCATGATAGAGCACCACCAAACGGGGGAATGCCCCCATAGCATGAGCTTTGGTATAAGTGGCTGCATAAGTGGCAGCGAACCAGCCAGAATCATAATCAGCGTTGGAAAGAGATAACACCGGTTGGAAATAACACTTGATCGAAAGTGTTACTACATTCGATCCATCCCAATAACACTCGCCGATGAGGCGCTGATCAGTGGCTTCGGCAGCAGCGGTATTGACCGCGAGAGTGAAAGTGGTCGACCCTGCCGAACGGACGGCGAAGATATACCAGGTGGCTGCCACGCCGGTGAACTGATTCGACGGCAGATCGACGTTGGCGGTCGCCTGCAGCAGGCAGCCATTGATCATCAGCGTGGGCGGTTGATTGATGGCATAGGGCACGCGGAGGCGGTTGGTGGCCAGATACTGCAGGTTCATGTGCTCAAAATGGCGATTGAGGAACCCGGCCAGGGTGAGAGAATCCGCATCGGCATTGCCCAGGCGCAGCGCGTCGCGGCGCAGCTTGTTGTAATGGTCGCAGGCAGTGGGCTGCCCGGCGGTAACTTCGGTACTGAGTGGATAGGTCATGGATGAAAACTCCTTTCAGGCAGGGAGGACCTATCAGAAAACCGGTAAAGGCCTCCCTGCGTTATGCGTAATAGCAGCTATCTCCAGTAACTGGTAGCCCAGGTAAGCGTGCCGTCCGACTGGCTGAGTTCCAGGGTGGACACGTCGACCGGCGGCCAATAGTAGCCGATGTTATTGATCTGGCATTTGATGATGCTGCTGTGGGGCAAGTGGCGCTCGTCTGCCGTCCACCCCACAGCTCCCAGATTGAGGAAAGTCCCCACCGGTGTGTTCAGCCAAAGGCCGTCCATTTTGCCAAGATATTGCAGCAGCAGGGCGTAGTCCTGGGCGCGGGTGGCAGGGTGGGCGCTGCCGTCCGGATTGATGGAGTTGTCGGAGAGCAGCACATCAAAGTAGAGCCATAAGCGTGTGGTGCCGTAGCTGTCTACTTCGTGGGTGATCTGTACTCCGCCGGGACGGGTGCCGTTTTCTTCCTGCACCAGAAAACCATACGGCTGCCCGCCGTTGATATCAGCATGGGTAAGGGTGATGTGGCAATCCTGACCGATCACGGGGGTGGTCATCGGCACGCGTCCTGATCATCCAGCGAAAAACCGGGCGGGAAACCAAAGGCCTGGATCATTTTAAGGTTGCTCAGCGTTAGGGCGTAATCCTCCAATCTTAACCGGCTGATCTCCAAAAGGCGTGAGACCTCGTTTGGCCGGGTTCCGTAGGTTTCGGCCAGGCGAGTGGCATGCAGCAAACAGGCGTGCCCTGCCCCTCCATTGACCAGGGCGCTTTCATAAGCAGCCGGCAGTGTGGTTGTCTCTGCCCCATCCAACCCCTGTAATTTATGGCTAGCCGCATAGGTGAGCCGCAAGCAGTCGCCGACCTTCGGTACGCGCCGCCCTGAAAAATGCAGCAGGAGACCTTCATCCTCGAATTGATAGGAGAATTCAACCTCCGGTTCCATCTCTCTGCCGGGCTGTGTTCCGCGCATCAAGTTCAGGCTGATCAGGTAGAGGCAGTTTACCGGCGCGGTAAGGGGCTGATCGCGACCGCCCTGGCCGAGAACGACTTCCGTGGTAAGCACCCGCGGCAGGCGCTGATCGAGGGTTGCCAGCGCCAGGCGCACGGCTTCCTCGATCAGCCCCGCGGAGAAGCGGGTCCCCGCCGGGTCTTCGAGCACCCGGGCGATACGGCTTTGGATATCGGCGAATGTTGTCATTGTTTTCTCAACTGATCTGCCTGGATCACAGCTCGCAGGGGTATGCCGTTATTTTGCTTCGGTGCCTCAGGCGGAGGCGCCACCAGGCGGATCGGCACCCGCTTTTGAGCGGCAGAGAGGAACTTTTCTTCCTGAACCTTCTGCTCTTCCAGGCTGCTTTGCGCAGCGGCTACTTCTGCCGGGCTGAACCAGAGTTTGCGTCCATCCGCGGCGACCACCACCATGCCGCCATCCGGCAGACTGCGGCACGAAAGCGGGTCGCCCTGGCTGCGTGCCGAAGAAAAAGGCGCAGCCAGGGTCCGGGCTAGAATAAGTTCAGGATTGAGTTTTGCTGCCATTGCCACTATCCTCAATGGCCACACCGGTCGAGTAGACCGCCAGTGCCGCCACCCCCGCCTGCAGGGTCTGCCAGACGTTGATCTGATGGGTGCAGAAAGCTGCCAGAGTCGCCAGCAAAGCGGCCACCAGAACCCAGAATTTGCGCGAGCGCAGGATCTTTTTGATTTGTTCGAGTACGGTCATGATCATTCCTCCAATTGTGATTTTTGTCGGGGCGTACCGCGATACGCCCCGACTGCTGCATTAAATCCGTCAGGCCACGTTGACCTTGTATAACGGCCGATAATCGGCCACAAACACGCTCACCCAGTGGCGAACCTTCATGCGGATCTCGTCGTTGCTGAACAATGCGCCGTTGGTCTCGCCGTCGGCAATGATGATCTCGGGCATGACCCCGAAGCGTTCTCCCAGGATGATGCCGGGAGCCAGGCGCGGATCGGCGATAGCGGCCCAGTCGTTGGCATCGCTGAATTCAGGCACCGTGATCACATCCCCCATTTGCCCCTGCTGCATGTTCTCTGAGAAGATATTGCTCTCATGGCTGAAGGAGGGATACAGGATCTGCATACCGGCGAGGCGCAGTCCGCGCGGTACCAGCAAATAACGGGCGTCCAGGGCCAGTTTGGGCGCTGTGGCTCCGCTGGCAATGACCAGCGGCTGGCTGTAGATGGCCTGCCCGGCGGCCTCCCAGGCGTTTATGCTCAACGCTGTAGTATCCAGGTTGTTGTGATGGCTGGCGTCGAACACTTTGTAGCTGTCCGACATCTGCGGACCCACACCGCTGTTGGCGGTGAAGACGGCCCCCACCAGCGCGGAGATGCGCCGCAGGGCTGCCGAGGCCAGTTTGGCCGGGTACTGGCGCAGTTTGTGCGTTTCGTCCCGCTCGAACATTTCCAGAGTCAGGCCTACATAACCGCCGTATTTGCCCCAGATGCCGGTTTCGCTGCTATCGCTCACGGCCAGTTCGGTATAGGCTTCACCCTCATTGACCGCGGGCAGCACGTTCACTTCGCCCACCAGCACGCCGCTGATCTCTTGCAGGCTGTTGAAGTGTTCCACCTGCACCACCGGTTCCCACCAGCGGTAGCCGGAACGCCCCAGTTCTTCCCAGCGGGCCAGGATCAATTTGTTCATCACGTTCTTGAGCACCCCAGGCAGGTTGGCGCTGACGGCGAACTGGGCGCGCTCGCCATCGTATCCGCCGCTGAAGTCGAGATCGCCGGTCATGCGCGTGTAAAACTCACGGATGCCGCTCAAGCGCGCGGAGCGCAGGCTTTCCAATCCGGCCGGGCGGGGAACACCCATCAGATCGTGCAGCGCGGCCGTGATCTGATCTTCAGGCGCGGCCATGCCGCTGATCCGGTCTATGGAGGCCCCGCTCTGAACGAGCGCCCCGGCGGAGAGATCGCTGATGAGCTGGCGCGCGTCCTGAATGGCGCCGGTCAGTTCCTGCGCCTCGAAGGCGCGTCCGCCAAACTGGCTGCGCAGGCGTTTTTCCACCGCTTCTGGCAAATGTGCTACCAAGAGGCTGCTCTCCAGCAGGGTGGCGCATAATTGCAGGCGCAGCCCGTCCAGATCAGTGGCTGCCGCAGCAGCCACTGCGGGCGCGGTCACCTGTGTAGCGGCGGGTTTTGCGCCGTTGCTCATATTGGTTTGTACTTCTTCCATATCTACCTTCTCCTTTTGAGATTGAATTTGCGGCGCCAGGAACATGCCGCCGCGGGCCGGGTGCATCACCAGGTCTACCGAAAAGACCTTCAAAATACGGGTCACCAGCGGGCCTTCGGCGTTGAAAAGCAAATCAGCCGAAAAGCCCAGGTCCGGCTGCGGCGAACTTTCCGCCTGCAGCGCTGTCGCCAGTGAGGTCAGCAGCTCCGCCGCCGGCCCCAGCGCTTTGAGCTGCAGGCGAATGCCGTGCCTGCCCTCATCCCAGCCCGGATCGCTGCATACGCCGGCCAGGTCGCGCACCGAACGCTCGCACCAGGAATGGTCGATGAAGCACTCGCAGCCCTGCCACAGCGGCAGACTGTCGCGCAGCACCGCCTCGCCGAACTCCCAGCCGTTGCCGTCACCGGCGCTGATGGCCAGTATTTCCAATGGTTCCGTGGCTTGGCCGCTCACGCTGCCGGTGAGGTGTGCGCGCTGGGGAGCCCCTTTCCTTTCGTTTTCCTCCTTCATAGATTTCCTCCAGTCACTTCTCCGCTTTCGGGGTCGATCTTCGGTGCTTTTTTGGGCGGCTTTCCGCTGCTGTTAACAGGGTTTGTAACCGGTGCGGCACTGTTTACCGGTGCGGCGCTGCCGCGCGCCAGCATCTCTTCGATATCCACGCTCTCGCCGCAGAAGCGGTAAGCCAGGCGCAGCATCTCGGCGTCATCGATCAAATTCCGATTGCGCAGTTCTTGCACGGTGGGCAGGATGTTGTTGGCGGCCATTGCCAGCGAGACGTTGTCGCGGGCGGAGATATCCGAACCTTGCAGAGTCACTTCGGCCTGGCGCGAGATGCTACCGTCCACCTGGCTGCGCCGCTGTATCACCACGCGAAGCAGATCCTTCAGGATCCACAAAAAGAGGCGCTGGCGCTGCTCGTAGTGGCGGTAAGTCGGGCCCCCGGCTGCTTCAGCAGTGGTGCGGGTGGCGCCTTCGGGTTCGGCCAAAAAGTGCAGCGGAATGCCTGCCCCGGCGGCGAACATCTTCTTCAGCGCCAGGCCGTCCGCGCCGGCCTCATCCGCGGCCAGTTCCGGGTTGAGCACTTCCCAACTCTCCCCCTCGTCGGTGACCAGAATGGAGCCGGGGGAGGGCGGCGCCGCGTTCAATGCGGCCTGGCGCGCGCGCCGTTCGGCCTCGCTGCCAAAGCGCCCATGTACCACGTAGAGGAAGGCGGTGCGGAAATGATTGAGGCGGGCGCGGTCTTCGAGCCAACTGGCATAACGGCTCAACCACTTGAGCAGAGGCGCCAGATCAGATTCACCCCACTGACTGCCAACTGCCCGGTTGATGCAATAATGCAGCATTACAGTGGGCAGGCGCCCAGTACCCCCCTGCGGGCCGTCAGACAGATTCTGCAAGGCATCGAAGGCCGGCCAGGTAACCGTCTCCAGTACGTTATCGCCGGGCAGCACTTCATACGCGGTCTCCTGGTCGAGATCGTTGGCGCGTGAGTGAATGACCTTCACCTGCTGGGTCGGGATGGCGCGTACGTAGCTCATCCCCGCCGGGTCGGCGCTGAGCAGCAAAAAGAGGTTGCCGCTGCGGGTGAGCTCGTCGCACCACTCGTACATCCGTACCGGCAGGCGGTTGAGCGGATGCTCCCAGAAGGTTTTGAGGAAAGCCGCCGTGTTCGGATGCGCGCAGGAGAAAGCTATGCCGCCGCCTACCACGTATTGCGAGGTCAATTCCACAATGCGCCGCGCCAGCGGGTTGACCCGCCAGGCCTGCAGGGCGTCGCGCTGCAATTTTTCGCGGTCGTACTCAAAGCGGTCAAGCGCCCCGGAAGCGGCGGCCTGCCCCCCAAAGGGGTGACCTACCAAAAAGGTCTCGTCTGTTTCGGCAGCCAGCTTCACCCGCCCAGGCTCCCGGTCTGCCTTCTTTATCCAGCGTGAAAACAGCGATTCGGGCACGGTTACCTGCCTGCCAGTACGGCCAGATCAGCCTCACTGCCGTTGAAGTAATTCAAATCCACGCGGGTGGGCACACCGGCGATCTTGCCAGCGCTGCTGTACTGCCAGAAGCTCCAGCCCACCCACGGATACACCTGGGAAGGCCAGCCGGTGGTGTAATGCGCCAGCCACAACGGATAG
>Ga0182021_10002551_pt1 | contig 21239 bp, 18 predicted proteins | sample 612E3MmetaG_FD_120493 | JGI IMG/M metagenome (GOLD analysis project Ga0182021, IMG submission 120493) | Permafrost microbial communities from Stordalen Mire, Sweden - 612E3M metaG (Illumina Assembly) | ecosystem: Environmental > Terrestrial > Soil > Wetlands > Permafrost | place: Sweden... | reverse complement strand
TATAGCTGGCCCTGTTTTGGTTGTACTGGTATCAGCTGCAAGGGAGCCCGCTATACGGATACCGGCCGTACCTGTATTAAATGCCCTGGTATCAGTTATTTTGGCATCACTTGTAACGATATTGGCTATTGCAATATCAGTTGTTTTGGCATCACTTGTAGCGGTATCAGCTATTGTAATATCAGAAGGTTTGACCTGAAAATCCACACATGCGGGCGGAGAGCTTTTTTTGGATTTTTTTCCCGAAGGAATAAAAAACTCCATTATTTTAACTACAGGGGCGACATAGTAAGCAGCCATCCAGTAAATGAGCCTTAGTCTGACCCGGTCAAAAATCGGCACATCGCAAAGTATCCTTGTTACAGGTTTTATTTCTTTTCCGGAGAATTTCGAATTATTTTTAAGCCTTGTTATATATCCGGTTTCCTGTCGATTTCCAAATGGGACCGCGACTACACTTCCAACTTTTGCCTGCCCCTCCAAATCCGGCGGTATTTTGTAATCAAACGGATGACAGATACCAAGGGTCTTTATGGAGACATAGACTTCTGCATAACTCATCAGGCAACCAAATAAGTTAAAATATATAAATCATATTTATTTAAAAGCATTCATTCTTAAATCTTAAAAAAGCTTTTAATTTCGTCCACTTTGTCAAGTCTTTCCCATGTGAAGTCCCTGTCATTTCTTCCAAAATGGCCATAAGAAGCAGTTTTTTTATATATGGGCCTTAACAAATCAAGATTTTTAACAATTGCCCCGGGCCTTAAATCAAATATCTTTCTGACCGCTTCGTCTATCTTTGACATGTCTACTTTTTCCGTACCGAAAGTCTCAACCATTACTGAAACAGGGTGAGCAACGCCTATTGCGTAGGCGACTTCTATTTCTATTTTATCTGCAACACCAGCTGCAACCAGGTTTTTTGCGACATACCTTGCAGCGTAGCAGGCAGACCTGTCAACTTTGGATGGATCCTTACCTGAAAAACAACCTCCGCCGTGCCTTGCATATCCTCCATAAGTATCCACTATTATTTTTCTTCCGGTGAGCCCCGTATCCCCCATTGGGCCTCCGATAGTGAATTCCCCTGTCGGGTTTACATATAATTTTATGTTTTTTGATATGTATTCTTCCGGGATAATAGGCTTAATTACAAACTCCTTTATATCTGGAGCAATCTGCGTATCAATATCTATCATCGGCGCATGCTGGCAGGCAACAACTATCGTGTCAACAGCAACAGGTTTTCCATTTTCATAAACCACAGTAACCTGTGTTTTTCCATCCGGCCTTAAATATGGGAGCATCCCTGATTTCCTGACCTCTGCAAGCCTGTGGGCAAGCTGATGGGCCAACTGTATTGGAAGAGGCATAAATTCAGGCGTATCATTGCAGGCAAATCCAAACATCATGCCCTGGTCCCCTGCACCAATCAAATCAATTTCATCTTCATATCCTTCACAAGTCCTGGCTTCAAGAGACTTGGTGACACCCTGCGCGATATTAGTGGATTGTTTACCTATTGAAACGAGAACTCCGCATGTTTCAAAATCGAAACCATACTTGGCTCTCGTGTAACCGATATCTTTTACTACCCCCCGAACAATATCCGGGATCTCAACATATACATCAGTTGTAACCTCACCGGCAACAACAACGATTCCTGTTTTTATTAATGTCTCCACAGCAACCCTGGCTTTTTTGTCTTCAGCAATTATTGAATCAAGAATAGCATCAGATATCTGGTCTGCCATTTTATCCGGATGTCCCTCCGTGACTGATTCTGAGGTGAAAACATAACTTCCCTTTTTATTCATTTATTTCCTCCCGGTCTTTCCTATGATTTTTTACAATTTCATCCCAAATACCTCTTGCGATTATTCTTTTTGTATTCTTTGGGATCTTTTTTAGATGTCCGTCTTTTGAGATAACAATTACTTCATTATAGTCGCTTCCAAATCCACTGTCTTTCCTGGAAATATCGTTTAAAACTATCATGTCCAGGTTTCTGGTGCTGATTTTTTCCCTGGCATTATCAATATTCTCTCCGCTTTCTGCAGCAAAACCCACCAGGTACTGATTGCTTTTTTTGATTTCTGAAAGCTTCTGCAATATGTTTATATTTTCCTTAAATTTTAATTTGGATATTATATCATCATTTTTTTTTAATTTATAATCAAATTTAAAATCAGGGACTACATCGCTTATAGCTGCTGCCATTACCGTTATATCGGAATCATTGAAAGAATTTAATACCCCATCAAGCATTTCCTGTGTGTTTACTACTTTTACAAGATCTACCCCATAGGGTTTTTGTATATTGCCTGATGCGCAGACAAGGATTACCCTGCCGGCTCCCCTGAAGTGCGCCTCTTCTGCAAGCGCAATACCCATTTTGCCACTGGAAAGGTTTGAGATATACCTGACACTGTCAATATGTTCAATAGTGCCGCCTGCCGTAATTATTATTTTTTTATTTTTAAGATCTGATTTATAGCTTATAAGTTCAGAAAGCCGGTCGATGATAACGTCCTCGTCTGCTAGTCTGCCTATACCTTCTTCACCGCATGCAAGTCTTCCTGATCCGGGTTCTACAAAAAAATATTGCCCTGAAGCTTTAAGGTTTTTTATATTATTCTGCACGGCGTGGTTTAAATACATCGCTTCATTCATCGCAGGCGCAATAACTACAGGGCAAACCGATGAAATGACGGTTGTCGTTAAAAAATTATCACAAAGACCACAGGCAAGCTTGGAAATAGTATTGGCTGTTGCAGGAGCAATAAGTATTGCATCCACGCCATGTGATAGCGATATATGATATATCTTTTCCTCATTATTGAATTCTTCAAATAGCGCTTTTTTACCGCTGATTGCTGACAGCGTTATGGGGTTTATAAAATTAAGCGCATTCGGAGTGAGCACCGGGAATACTTCTGCTCCTGCTTTCACAAGCCTGCTGCAGATAGATGCTGCTTTGTAAGCAGCAATCGAACCAGTGACACAAAGCATTATTTTCTTTTTTTTCAATAGCATTCTTTTATCCTGCTGATGCGGTATTCCCAAGTAAAAAGACACTAAAGGCAGTATAACACAAAATACAACTCATCACTAAATGCAGCATAGAACAAAATATAACTCGTTATTAGAGGCAGTACATATACGCCTCAATAATAAAGTAGCCGCTGTATTTTTCCTTAAAAAAACTTATTTAAGGATATTATCTTTTATCCTTGTAAATTTCAACTTACCTTCATGGAGCTCCTGCATCGCTATTTCAAGGGGATCATCGCCATAATTTTCTATCAGCGGCGGGACTATACTGGTCCTTTCCATATTCTTTTTTGCAGAAAGGTAAAAACCTAATTCTCTTGCTCTTTTAGCTAGAATAATAGAAAGTGAAAACTTTCCATCCATATCTTCAACCAGGTCATCTATATTATAAATTTCCAATTTAAACTGCCTCCTTTTGCAACAGCAATACTTGTTTGAGATTAAGCAATGCTTCATTATAATCGTTATTAACAATAATGCAATCGTAATAACACTGGTACTTAAGCTCTTGCCCTGCTGCTTTCAGCCTTTTTTCTATATTGTCTTCTGATTCAGTGTCCCTGTTTTTAAGTCTCTTCTTCAAATCTGAGATATTTGAAGTTACAATAAAAATAAGGTAAGCATCCTTGATTTTCTTCTTTACCTGCATAGCGCCCTGAACCTCTATTTCAAGTATCACATTCTTACCCTGTTTCAATTTTTCTTCCACAAAATCCAGAGGCGTCCCATATTGAAAACCACAGTATTCTGCCCACTCGAGAAGTTTGTCTTCTTTAATAAGGTTATCAAAATCTTCTTTCGATATAAAATTATATTTATACCCGTCAACCTCATTTTTACGCCTTGGCCTTGTGGTCACTGACACTGACCTCTCAAAGCCTTCAAGATCCTTCAATGCGTCATCTGTAAGGGAACTCTTGCCCACTCCGGAGGGTCCTGATACTATTATCAATCTTCCTTTTTTCTTAGCTTCAAGCTCCATTTTTAAATACTTTAACTCCTTAAACTCCTTATTTTATAAGACCCCGGCAGTCTGCCAAATCAGCGTCTTCCTTTTTTAAAATCAAAACTTTTTGCGCATTAAACTTATAATTTAACATTAAAATAATCAATAAAACTTGCATATTGTTTTTTGCCCAGGCCTTTAACCGTTTTACAGCAGCTTATTTTCAGTTTTGCAAGTATTTTTCCACCGCTTTTTTTCCCGTATCCCGGCAAAGAGCCTACAAGATCAATAAGCTTCATATTTGCAATGCATTTTTCATAATTGTCTTTATCTGATAAAACTTTTTCAATGCTTATATTGCTGCTTTTAATATTTGCCTTAATAACAGATCTCATTTTCCTGATATTACGCGCATTTTCGATATCTGAAAATGGAACCGGATTGTTTTTTTGCATTACTGTTTCCTGCTTCCCGGATAGTATATTTCAATTCCGTTCCTGCATAACGGACAATTTTCCGGATCAAATTTTTCAACCTGCAGCTTGATAAGGTGATTTAAGGGATAATCGAACCTGACATTTTCTGATCTGTCCACAATGCATATAATGCCCTTAATTTCAGCTCCGGCATTTTTGCATATTTCTATTACCTCAAAGACAGACCCTCCTGTGGTTATGACGTCCTCAGCAATTAATACTTTTTCCCCGGGTTTTATTTCAAAACCTCTTCTTAACTGCATTCTTTCGTCTTTTCGTTCAGTAAACACCATTTTTTTTGAAAGCTTTAAGCCAATCATATAGCCAAATAAAATTCCCCCCATAGCAGGTGATACCACTGTATCTATATTTCCTGGATCAAGAACGTCCGCAAATTCATTCACTGCACAATCAACCAGCTCAAACGTCCTGGCGGGATATTGAAGCAGTTTCGCACACTGCAGATAGTATTTGCTGTGAAAACCGCTTGTCAGTTTAAAATGGCCCTCCATTACCGCATCCGTTTGTTTCAAAACTGACATAACATCTATACTTTTTAGCTGGTCTAGTATTTCCATAATTAAAGCAAGGCCCTTTCTATATCTTCAAGAATTATTTTTATTATCTTACCCGTATCTACTTTGGCAGTTACAGATCTTCCCGCTATTATAAAATCGGCCCCATTTTTAATTGCCGCATACGGAGTGCTTATTCTTTTCTGGTCGCCGGCAGCGTCATCTTCAAGCCTTATCCCAGGTGTTGCGATATAAAAACTGTCCCCGAAATTCTCCCTTATCTGGCTAACCTCATTCGGCGAGCAGATTATACCATCTATACCACTGTCTATCGCCTGTCCGGCCAGGCATAAGACCGCGCTTAAATAATCGCCTTTAAAACCCATAGCCCCAAGATCATTATTGTCAAGGCTTGTAAGTATTGTTACCCCGAAAATAAGTGGCGGAAAAATATTCAGCTTCACTGCCTGTGCCTCTGCTTTTTCTTTGGCATCCATTATCATCCTTGCTCCTCCAAGGGTGTGGACAGTAACCTTGTCAACCCCAAGACCGGTAATTGCTGATACTGCCCGGCCCACGGTATTTGGAATATCCATAAGTTTTGCATCAAGCATGACTTTATACCCAAAACTTTTGGCTGTATCTATTATTTTAAGCCCGCAGCTGTAAATAAGTTCAAGGCCAAGCTTTAATGTAGTTACATTGTTATCAATGTTGTGGCAAAGAGAGATAAGCTGCTGCTCTGAACTTACGTCGATACTTATAATCAGCATGTCCCTGGGAACAAGCTCTGCCTTTTTTGTTATGTTATACGGCATTAATTATCACACTTCCATTTTTGGCTATGCCCATTCAATACCTATTTACTATATCACCATTGCAATACCTTAAAAAGCACCGCAGGTCAAGCAGTAAAAACTGGCCTGATGTTCCAAATACCTGATGCTGATAACCGATGCCCTGCAGAGCCTCGTACGATTTAAATAAAACTCTATACTAAAACCCTTTAAAGCGCTTTCCCGATAATATCATTTATACTGTTTATATTTTTTGAAATTAAATACTCGCTTATACCTGCGATTATTTTTTCGCCGGCATCTGGCTGTGAGAAATTTACAGTGCCTATTCCCACGGCAGCTGCCCCCGCTATAAGAAACTCTACAGCATCCTGCCAGGAATAAATACCGCCCATTCCTATAATCGGGATTATTTTCCCCTTCGCCAACTGATATACCTGCAGTAGGGCCGCCGGTTTTATTGCCGGCCCTGACAGGCCGCCTACAATATTTGCAAGCCTAGGTTTATAAGTATCTATGTCAAATGCTGTCCCGGTTACAGTGTTAATGACAGATACCGCATCAGCCCCACCCTTTTTTGCCTGTATTGCACATTCCGTTACCGGCCCGAAATTAGGGCTGAGTTTGGCAATTAGCGGTATGTCTATTATTGATTTTATTTCTGAAGTTATTGTCCTTATATTCTCCGGAACTCCGCAGAATGCCATACCCCCTGCTTTAACATTAGGGCAGGAGTAATTGAGCTCAATTGCTTTAAGATGTTTAAGCACAGGCTTTATTTTTAAAGCTATTTTTTTAAATTCCTCGGCGCTTTCCCCGAAAATGCTTAATATAATTTCTGCCCCCAGATTTCTAATTTCTTCAAGTTGTGTTGAAATAAAGAAATCAATTCCCTCATTTTGCAGGCCTATGCTGTTTAACATCCCGCTTGCAGTCTCCCATATCCTTGGGGAAGGATTGCCATCCTTTTTTTTAAGCGAAAAGCTTTTGGTAGTCACTGCGCCAAGTTTTGAAATATCAAAAAATCTGCTGTATTGTAAGCCGCCTGCAAATGTACCGGAACATGAAATGACCGGGTTTTTCAACGAAATTTTGCCAAACTTAACGGACAGGTCTGTTTCATATGTATTTTTATCGGTCAACATCCACCTCCACTGCTTCAGTCAAAGATTACCTCCATAAGGTTAAAAATCGGACCATCGGTGCAGACCTTTTTATATTCAAAACCACCCGGGGATTTTTTGATTTTTATTATACATCCCATACAAACTCCGATGCCGCATGCCATTCTTTCCTCCATAAGAGCATCTGCTGCTATACCCGGGAAATCCCTTAGGATTCCCTGGATATTTTTAAGCATTTCCTTCGGTCCACAGACAACAAGCTTGTAATTTTTATAAAGATGCATGTTTTCTTTTAAATAAACTGAAGGTATGCCTTTCTGTCCAAAGGAACCGTTTTCAGTAAAAATCTTATAGTTCCTGGCAATTTTTATTAAATCCCTTTCCCAGAGAAAAAAAGCTTCATCTTTAAAACCTGCAAGGAAAAAAATGTTTTTACCTGTTTCCATCAGCTCTTTTGCAATCAGGCTTAAAGGCGCAATCCCTATGCCGCCGCCTAAAAGCAGATAATTTTTTATTTCTTCATCAGCTTTAAAACCTATACCGAGCGGGCCTATAAAATCAAGCATGCCGCCTTTAACCAGCCTGGCCATAAAATCAGTTCCCTTGCCTTTCACCATGTAAAGAACGGAGAAAACATTAAATTTTTTATCTATTTCATAAATTGAAAACGGCCTTCTTAGCAGCGGGTCAAGCATTCCCTCATATGCACATTTGATATTTATAAATTGTCCGGGCAGGCAGTTCCTGCATATATAAGGTGAAAAAACCTCAAGTTTATAAAGGTTTTCCCCGTATTTTTTATTGGCAAGTATTTCTCCGTTTAGTAATTTCATTTCAATAATCCTGTATACTTTTTATATCAATTCTAGCATTAGTCTTAAGCGCCCTTATGCCATGCACAATTGCCGAAGCTGCAGAGATAGTTGTAATAGACGGGATATTCTGCATGACTGCGGCTGTCCTTAAATAATAACCGTCACTTCTTGCATTGCTTCCTTCGGGGGTATTTATAATAAGGTTTATTTCCCCGTTTTTCATCATATCCAAAACATTCGGCCGGCCTTCTGAAATCTTTAAAACCGACTGGCATTTGATACCATTTTTTTCAAGCACATCTGCGGTCCCTTTTGTGGCAATCAGTCCAAACCCAAGTTCACAAAGATCCCGTGCTATCTTTATAATGTTTTTCTTGTCTTTGCTATTGACGCTTATAAATACTATGCCGCTTAAGGGCAATGTCATATTTGTTGCAATCTGGGATTTTGCAAAGGCAATGCCAAAATCCTTGTCTATGCCCATCACTTCACCGGTTGATTTCATCTCAGGGCCCAGTATAGTGTCAAATCCTGGAAACCTGTTAAACGGCAGCACTGCTTCTTTTATGCTGAAATAATCCAGCTTAAGGCAGTCAACCCGCTTGAAATCAAGGTCCTTAAGTTTCTTTCCGGTCATAACCCTTGCCGCAACTTTAGCAAGAGGGACTTTGATTGACTTGCTGACAAACGGAACCGTCCGGGAGGCCCTCGGGTTTGCCTCAAGAACATATACAGTTGAATTCTTAATGGCAAATTGTATATTCATGAGCCCTATGACGTTGAGCGCTTTTGCTATCTTAAGTGTGTATTCTTTTATATCCTCTATCACTTTCTTCTGGAGCGTAAATGGCGGAATCACACATGCGCTGTCCCCTGAATGAATTCCGGCTTCTTCAATATGTTCCATTATACCGCCGATAAAGATTTCATCGCCATCATAGATTGCATCAACGTCAACCTCGATTGCATCTTCCAAGAACTTGTCCACAAGTATAGGTTTATCAGGCGAAACGAGCCAGGCCATATTAATAAAATTGGTAAGGCTTTCTTCTGAGTATACGATATTCATAGCCCTGCCTCCAAGGACATAGGACGGCCTGACAAGTACAGGATACCCGATTTTTTTTGCAACGACTATTGCTTCACTGGCTGTCATCGCTGTACCGTTTTGCGGCTGTGGTATTTCAAGATGTTTTAGCAGATGACCAAATCTCTTCCTGTCCTCTGCCAAATCAATATTGTCTGGAGAAGTTCCAAGAATATTTACTCCTGCATCGTGAAGGCGCATGGCAAGCTTTAAGGGCGTCTGCCCGCCAAACTGCACTATAACGCCTTCGGGCTTTTCCGCTTCGATAATATTTAAGACATCTTCAAATGTAAGAGGTTCAAAATACAGCCTGTCAGAAGTATCGTAATCAGTACTGACTGTTTCCGGGTTGCAGTTTACCATTATAGTCTCGTATCCATCTTCATGAAGAGCAAAAGACGCATGCACGCAGCAATAGTCAAACTCTATGCCCTGGCCTATCCTGTTGGGCCCGCTCCCAAGGATTGCTATCTTTTTTTTATCAGTGGGCCTTATTTCATTTTCAGTTTCATATGTTGAATAATAATAAGGAGTGTAAGCTTCAAATTCTGCCGCACAGGTATCGACAGTCTTATAAACAGGGGTAATTTTCAATTTCCTTCGCAGGCTTCTTACGGTATCTTCTGTGCACCCGCAGAGATATGAAAGCTGCACATCAGAGTATCCCAGCCGTTTTGCCTCTAAGAGCCTGTCTGCCTTTATTTCATTAATCCTGCAGCCGGCAAAGCTTTTCTCATAATCTACCAGCTGTTTTATATTATTTAAAAACCACGGGTCGATTTTTGTACTGTTATATATTTCTTCAATGCTCATGCCAATCTCAAAAGCATATTTGATATAAAATATCCTGTCCTGGTTGGGAATTGTAAGATTATTGGAAATAAGCTCCTTTTTTAAACCCTTAAAACCATCGCATCCAAGGCCGTACCTGTCAATTTCAAGCGAGCGAACGGCTTTCTGCAGAGCTTCCTTAAATGTCCTGCCAATGGCCATTGCCTCCCCTACAGATTTCATGCGTGTTGTAAGACTTAAATCTGTGCCGGGAAATTTCTCAAAGGCCCATCTTGGAAACTTTACCACAACATAATCAATAGAAGGCTCAAAACAGGCCGGGGTCTTTTTAGTGATATCGTTTGGTATCTCGTCAAGCGTGTATCCTATAGCAAGTTTTGTCGCAATTTTGGCAATTGGAAATCCAGTAGCTTTTGAAGCCAAGGCGCTGCTTCTTGAAACCCTCGGATTCATCTCAATGACAACCATTTTTCCGTTTTCGGGATTTACTGCAAACTGAATATTGGACCCGCCTGTCTCTACGCCTATTTCCCTTATTATCGCAATTGATGCCTGCCTCATTTCCTGATATTCCCTGTCAGTTAAGGTCTGCGCTGGCGCAACAGTAATGCTGTCACCGGTATGAACACCCATCGGATCGAAATTCTCTATTGAACATACTATAACCACATTATCATTTTTATCCCTCATAACCTCAAGTTCATACTCTTTCCAACCCGCAACTGATTTTTCTATAAGCACCTGTGATACTGGAGAGAAATCAAGCCCCATGGACACAATTTCGCTAAACTCCTCCTTGTTAAAAGCCACGCCGCCGCCTATTCCGCCAAGAGTAAAGCTTGGCCTTACAACAAGCGGAAACTTTAAATCATTGCTTATATCCAGCGCCATTTTTAAGCTGTTTGCATATCCGCTTGGAGGCACATCTAAGTGTATATTTTTCATTGCCTGTTTGAATTCTTCCCTGTCCTCAGCTTTCTGTATTACATCCACACTTGCGCCGATAAGCTCAACTCCATATTTTTCAAGCACTTTCAATTTGGAAAGAGCGACTGCGATATTTAAACCGGTCTGTCCGCCGAGTGTGGGCAGAATTGCATCGGGCCTTTCTTTCTTTATCACTTTGGTTACAAATTCCGGAGTCAGAGGCTCAATATATGTTTGGTCCGCAAACTCAGGGTCCGTCATAATTGTTGCAGGATTTGAATTAATAAGGATGACTTTAATGCCCTCGTCTTTTAGGACCTTGCATGCCTGGGTTCCTGAATAATCAAATTCACATGCCTGGCCGATGACTATCGGTCCTGAACCAATAATAAGAATCTTTTTTAGATCTTTTCTTCTGGGCATTTAAATCAACTTTCCGGTTAAAAATCCGGGGCAGCCGGCTTTTAATGTTTGGTTTTTAAGGTCTTTAATTATCCCCACGGATTGATTAACCTGCAGCTTTCTTGAATTTTTCAATATATTGTTTAAAGTTTTTAAATATGTATCTTGAGTCATAAGGGCCCGGGCCTGCTTCAGGGTGATGTTGAACACTGTATGCAAATATCTCAGGATATTCCAGGCCCTCTATCGTACCGTCATTTAAATTCCTGTGAGTTATTTTAAAGGAAGATTTCTTTATTGATTTTAAGGAATCGGCGTCCACCGAAAACCCATGGTTTTGTGTAGTAATCTCGACCCGACCATTTTCCAGGTTTTTAACCGGCTGGTTTCCACCATGATGCCCAAACTTTAATTTATAAGTTTTTGCGCCAAGCGCAATTGCCATAAGCTGATGCCCAAGGCATATCCCGAATATCGGAGTGCTTCCAAGCATTTCTGATATGGTCTTTATTGCATATTCAACTGCAGCCGGATCTCCGGGACCGTTTGACAGGAAAACCCCGTCCGGATTGCAGTCCAATATCTTTTTTAAATCTGTCGCTGCAGGCATAACATGGAGCTTAAACCCTGCATCATCAAGGCATCTTAAAATATTAAATTTTATGCCGAAATCCAATACTGCGATTTTGTATGTAGGGCCGGTCCCAGAAATATTACATTCATTTTGTGCAGCCATCCCTTTGTATATATAGCTGCTTTTGCAAGTCACGTATTTCACAAGATCGCTTCCGGCCATATCGGGATGGTTTTTTAGTTTATCACCGAGTTTTTTAATATCATCAGTCACTGTGGATATAATGCCTTTCATGGCTCCGGACAACCTTATCCGCTTTGTGAGCATCCTGGTGTCAATCTCTGAAATTCCAGTGATACTATTCTTCTTCAGATATGTGCTTATACTTGCCTTGGCCCTGAAGTTGCTGTAGTCATCGAAATATTCCCTAACAACAAACCCTGAGACATGCACTTTGGAAGATTCGACATCCTCTTCATTGACTCCATAATTACCAATTTGCGGATATGTCATCGTCACTATCTGCCCATAATATGAAGGGTCGGTAAGTATTTCCTGGTAACCGGTCATGCTGGTATTAAACACAACTTCCCCGATTGCCTCACCCTCAGCACCAAAACCTATTCCCCGAAACAATGTGCCGTCTTCCAATAATAAAATTGCCTTCAATTAAAGTTTCCTTTTATTTTTTAATTTTTTTATAGTTTTCGATTATATTTTAAAATTTAAATTTTTACTTTAAAAACCCGGTGTTTTTACGGTTTTACTTTTATAAACACAATAAAAAATAAATATATCTTTACATTCTCAGGTTATATTTTTAGATAACCTATCTTGCCGTTATTTATCGTGCACATTACTTCGCCGGTAAGTTTTTGTCCTATAAAAGGACTGTTCAGGCTCTTGGAAAAAAAGAAATCCCTACTTATTAAGTTTTCCTTTTTCAAATCAAGTATTACAAACTCAGCCGTATTTCCAGGTTTTATTTCCGGAGATTTCAAACCTAATATTTTATAAGGAGCCTGTGCCAGGAAGGATAAGTACTTCTGGAAAGAGAATTTTCTATTAATAACCAGCTCACTGTAAGTTGCCGCAAATAATGTTTCCATACCTGTTACGCCGAAGGCAGCTTCCTTTAGCGTGGTATTTTTTTCATATTCGATGTGCGGTGCATGATCGCTTGCGATTGCATCAATTACTCCGGAATTTAAAGCCTCTGCCAGCGCTTCCCTATCCTCTTTTGACCTTAACGGAGGGTTGACCTTAAAATTTGTGCCATAATGCTCAAGGCATTCCTCATCAAAACAAAGATGGTGAGGGGTGACATCACATGTGACGCTGACCCCATCTTCCTTTGCCATGCGAATAAGCTCAAGACAATCCATAGAGCTTACGTGTGTAAAATGTATCCTTGCTTTTGTTTTTTTTGCAAGCATTATATCTCTTGCAACCATTACCGTCTCCGAAAGGCTTGAAATTCCTTCAAGTCCCAGCTTTGCTGAAAAATATCCTTCATGCATGATTCCTGATTTTGAGAAGTTATAATCTTCTTCATGGAGTATAAGCAGGACGTCAAACTGTTTTGCGTACCTCATTATCTCATACATGAGTTTTGCATCCTGGACGCAAAATCCATCATCAGAAAAAGCAGCGACCCCGCATTCCTTTAGAAGTCCGAATTCTGTCAACTCTGCCCCTTCAAGCTTTTTTGTCATTGCTGCCACAGGATAAACTTTAAATCCTTTTTTTACAGAAGCCTGCAAAATATATTTGACAAGATATTGGTTATCAACCGGAGGTTTTGTATTGGGCATACAGCAGATCGAAGTTATACCGCCATGCAAAGCCGCAGTAATTCCGCTTTCGATATCTTCCTCGTCTTCATTTCCTGGTTCCCTTAAATGCACGTGCATATCCATAAAAGAAGGACAGACAACCATGCCTTTCGCATCTATTAAAACCCTTCTGTTATTTGTCTTTATCTTTTCGTTGCCATGTATCGGGCTGTACTGGGCAATATCACCTATCGGCAAATCACTGACCATGGATTTTATTATCCCATTTTCTATTTCTATATCAGCTTGTATTTCTGGTATTGGTCCGGGGCAAATGATTCTGGCATTTTTTATTACAAGGTTTTTAAATTCTAAATGTTTTTCGTTGTAGAGAAATCCTTTATCGTCCATTTTTTATTTTAAGTATTTAACCGGTTGTTAAAATTAAATATATAAGAGCCATCCTGGCTGCAACCCCGTTTCTTACCTGCTCATTTATCTTTATTTTTTGTTTCATCGTATCTTCAGAGTTCATAACGGCTTCACTTATTTCAGTGCCCCTGTTTACAGGCCCCGGATGCATTACAATAGCGCCTTCTTTCATACTTTGCAGTCTTTTAAAGTCAAGGCTCAAAAACCTGTTATACTCATTTATTGAAGGGTAATATTTCCTTTCCTGCCTTTCAAGCTGCATTCTCAGCATATATATCACGTCTGCTGTCTCAATAATATCATCAATGTTATTGCGCACGTTAACTCCAAAATAATCAAGGTTTTCCGGCAGAAGCATTGATGATGATACCAGCGTAACATCCATGCCCATTTTTTTAAAAAGAAGCATATCAGATCTCGCAACCCTGCTGTTAATGATGTCTCCGACAATTGACACCTTTAAACCTTTGAAATCCCCGAATGCATTTTTAATTGTATACAGATCAAGAAGAGCCTGGGTAGGGTGCTGATGCTTTCCATCACCTGCATTAATAATCGGCAGGCCTGTATTGCGTGAAATAAAATCCATGACTCCGCTGTCTGAATGCCTGACAATAAGTAAATCAACTATCATTGACTGAATCGTCTTAATGGTGTCGATTATGGATTCTCCCTTTTTCATGCTGCTTGAGGATGCGGTGAAATTTATAAGGTCAGCATTGAGCCGTTTTGCAGCAAGTTCAAAAGAAATCCTTGTCCTGGTGCTTGCTTCAAAGAACAGGTTTAATATTGTCTTTCCCCTTAAAGCTGGCACTTTCTTTAAGTCTCTCTCAAGGACCTCATTAAAAGTATCAGCGTTTTCAAGAATCAGGTTTATATCATCAACAGAAAGGTCCGCGATATCTATGACGTTTTTCACACTTAACATGGCGCACTGCCCTTTTTATTTTTTATAATAATTGTTGTCCCCTGCCTTTGCCGCTTTCAAGTATTGATACGCTGTCCTGTCCATCTGTCTCAGACAGACACACTTCTATTGATTCACTCAAGGCAGTAGGGATATTTTTTCCGACATAATCTGCCCTTATGGGCAGTTCCCTGTGTCCTCTGTCAATTAAGACAACAAGCTGTATTGACTTTGGCCTTCCAAAGTCTATTAATGCATCTAAGGCTGCTCGAATGGTCCGGCCCGTAAACAGGACATCGTCTACGAGGATTATATCGCGCTCATCTATTCCGAAAGAAATATCCGTAACTCCTACTTTTGGTTTTACTCTTTTTGCATAATCGTCACGATAAAAAGTTATATCCAGCTTGCCAATATCTGCCTCTATTCCTTCAAGGGCCCTAATGTTTTTGGCTATTCTCTGAGCCAGGGGCACGCCCCTCTTCTGTATGCCAATAAAGCAAAGGTTTTTTGATCCCCTGTTTCTTTCAAGGATCTCATGGGAAATCCTTTTTAATATCCTCTCAATATCTGCATCGTTTAGAATAAATGCTTTTTGTATCATGGTTTAAAACTTTCACATTGGACTTTCATCTGCCGGAAGTCATCTTGATGCAGCCGCACATAAAAAAACCTTCTTACAATTAATATAAGAAGGGTTAAAAGATGCGACGCTGTTTTATTTGATGAGATAAATACTATTTCCAAAAATTTCTCCTTTATAGCCTCTCGGACTATTTTAAAGGCCTGTCAATTAACGGCTATCATAAAATGCAGGTAACAAAAGTCATATATAATTCAAATTACCAGACTTAAGATAATATAAGAAATTTTCAATAAAAATTCAAGTTATTTTTTAAACTTAATATTCCTTTAAAAGTTGCTCCAATTTTTATACATCTTCCCAGCCACATTTAGTTTTCAATCAAATTGATTGATCTGTATTAATTTATATATTAGATGTTTCTTCAGCTTCCTTAAACTGTATACCAGTATAAAAAATGTTCCTTGGTTGTGTTCCCCAATTAGACTTCCATAGGGTAAGTAAAGCATATAATTTAATAGGTGCCAGTAAAAATGCATTAAGGAAACTATAAGCTACAAAGATTAGAAAATATGGATTCCTGGTAAAAAATGCTCCATAAAGTGCGCGAATCAGCCCAAAAAATACCATTGAAAAAATACTGAGTGCTATATATAAAATATTTCGTGTTGCTGCAAGATAGAGCATGGTTAACATATTCGAGAGCAGGAAGAAGGGAAAAACGGCCTGGTATGTCAGGTCAAAAGCCAGCCAGGGGCTATTTTTATGAAACCAGCGCAGGTTTATAAAAAATTCCCTGTAAAAACTCCTTGACCACCGCAATTGTTGTTTTAGCCATTTAAGAAGTGTTTCAGGGGATTCAGTTTCTGCCAGTGCTTCTGATACAAAAACAGATTTTAAGCCAATGCTTAGAACCAGATTTGTTAGATTCCTATCATCTCCTATAGTGCAATTATTGCCAAGGAATTTTTGGTTGATCCACTTATCCTTTATTTTCTCTATAACTTCTTTTCTATAAGCACCGAAGGGGCCTGAAACACAGGACACTGCTCCAAAAAAACTTTGTGCCGATCTTTCCAGATTAAAAGCTAACCAATAGCGCATATCCGTAATTTTGGTAAGAAAATTTTTTTTACTATTAATCAGTCTGATATTTCCTGTGGTGCAAGCAACTGAAGAATTAGTTAAAAATGGTTTAACCAGGTGGCCGACTGCATCATTATAAATTACCGTGTCTGAATCCATGCAAACTATAATTTCTCCTGTAGCTATATTAAAAGCGTCATACATTACTGCTCTTTTACCCCGATGAATATTACAAAGATATATCCATTCTTTTCTTCCTTTTGAAGCTTCATTAAAGATTTGTTTAATATACTGTTCCATCCCATCATTGCTAAGGATAATCTGGGTGACATTTTTATAATCCTGGTTGTTTATTGATTTCAAACACTTTCTTAAAAGTTCAGGATCCTCCTTATAACAAGCAATTACTATAGAAATGCTTGGGAGATAATTAGAAGAATTCTTCCACTTATTTTTGTTACAATTGGCAAATACTATCTGCAGAAAAAAATGTACTAATGTAAAAAAACCATAAAATGATAGGGAATATAGCGAGATGTGAAGCAGTTTAAATCTAAAGATATAACCCAATATTATTATTGCAATAATACCAGCAGATAAAAAAACAACCCATAGAATTTTTAAAAATCGCAAATTAAATCCCCTTTTTGTTTTAATCAATATTCACATACATATAAAATATGATAATAATTAATATTTATTATCGGGAGAAAAAAATAGAAAGTTTAATTAAATTTAAACATATTGGAAAAAAATTTTTCTAAGAACCGCTATCTCCCTCAAAAAAGGTCCGAAATTTTACAACCCTGGGTAGCCACTTTCAGACATATTTGTCGCATAAATCTTAATCAGCTAATACAATGATTATGGCCTCATATTATCTATGAGGCCATAATTAAAAATAGTTTATTAGAATTATAAGCAATTACAGTTTACCAATAACAAATGTCTTTATAGGTTCAAGGCTGGTCATTAAGTGTAGGTAGGTTAATTCTTTTAAAAAACGATCCTAAATTTCACTACCTTGACTAATCATCAAGCATAAACAGGTTCTAAAACTTTATTAAATAAAGATGAAAATGTTTACTTTGTATAGGTTACAGCAAGATTTACTGCACCCTGGTTATATTCAAATCCATCCCAGGTATTATTGCTATTACTTAGCATCGCCATATGAAGCCTTACTTGAAATCTGGATTTTCCTGCTGTAATAGCACTTTGCAGCTGTGTTTTTAAAGCAGCAGCATTACAGGTAAAATCACCATCACCATCAGTTGATAATGATTGAACCGGTGTTCCTGTCAAATCAAAATCAGACAAAACTATTGGATGTGTACCCCAATCCACAACACCGACCCACATCGGACCAAGGACCGAGGGATTACCCCATTTTGTCTTAATAGTGCCGGTAATTGCTGCATCATTTATAGTGGCCCCTGCAAGGCTTGTTATATCAAAGCTTATATAACCCCGGCATCCTTTATTCAAATCTGAGTCACCAGCATAAAAGGACGCGCCTGAGTTGTGGATTGTTCCATTCTGTTCCAGCCACCCTCCTTCACTAGTAACTTTTGGAACAGTCATATTTAAAGCGGCAGGCATACTTACATTTACAGTCTTTGAGCTCGTCGTTTCTCCGCCCATACCATCAGTTACCTTAACCTGAATGGTACAATCACCGGCAGCAGCAGGAGTTGTCCATTTCATAGGATTAGCAGCATCGTTATTTATGGCACCGCCACTTACAGTCCACTTGTATACAAGAGTATCGCCGTCAGGGTCTGTTGCGCTTGCCGTGATATCATAAGTCTTATTTATTTCTATAGTTGCGCTGGAAAGAGTCATATCATTGATAACCGGGTTGCTGTTACAGCCCCATTGTAAAGTCAAAGAATCAGTGCTTTCGCCAGCAGAATTTTTAGCTTTTGCCGTAAGTGTGTAGCTCAGGCTGCTTTTTGTTAAATTAATCTGGACTTTTTTAGATCCCCATGCACCATTGCTGTCATCTTTGCTGAATGTTACCTTTGGAGCTGGGCTGCCCGTAACAGTTGCCTTAACCCTATAATAGCATATATCATCAGCAGCATTATATGTTGGGCCTTCATAAATCTCGAGCTTTATTGTAGGTTTCTCAGTCTTATCAGTAGCAGGAGTCGTTTCTTCAGATGTTTCTGTTGCTGAAGCATTTGTGGCAGATTCAGATGTATCTTTAGTGGCCTCTGAAACAGTTTCTTTAGAAGTTTCTTTAGAAGTTGCTTTAGAAGTTTCACTACCAGCTGCTGTCTCAGTTGATGATGTTGTTGTTGCACTGTTTAATCCACACAAATTACAGGTCGCAGCTGCGCCAAGCAAGATAATTAATGTAATGACAGATATTAACAGAAATAGCTTATTTTTTTTCACTTACTACTCCTTTTTTAAAATAAAATATATTTGAAAATAATTCAGTACAGGCTTTGGTTATTCTGACAGAAAACATTTCTAAAGATATTATATTATCTATTATTTGAATTGTATATTTACAATATAAATTTTCAGATTCATTAAATATTTTTTTTGAATAATTATTAAACTTATTGACAAAATTTCTTAAATTTAATTAATTTTTTCAAAACAAAGATACTCTTTAACAGTGATCTGATGTATAATTGCCAGCTTGTAGATATTAACTTGTAAACGAGGAAAAATGAAAGAGAACAATCTGATCACACCATTATGTCAAAGTTGCGGTATGCCGATGATGAAAACAGGGGATTTTGGTACAAACGCGGATTGCAGCAAAAATGAAGAGTACTGCATATATTGCTTCCAAAAAGGTAATTTTACCTTGCCGGATGCAACTCTTGACCAGATGATTGAAAAATTAGTCTCAATGCATGACCAAATGGGGCACACCGAAGAAGAAGCGAGAAAAATGACAAACGAAAACCTGCCAAAGCTTAAAAGATGGGCTAAATAAACAGGTTTATGTTAGGGTTATTGTCCAGTTTCAAAGCATGTAAGAAAAATAAAAGAAGCTTTAAATTATCAATCAGAACTTTTAATAAATTGATAAAGTATTTAAAATTCACAGACCTTTACTGAATGAATACTTGATTACTTCTTTTTTTTCATAAGTCAATACAGGTGCCGCATTGAATACATTCAGTATTTTCCATTTTGTTATTTTTTTACCTTTTAATAAAACAAAACTTATCTTCATCAAGATAATCTCCGCTTAAAGCAAGAGCTTTCCCCCGGCAACCTCCGCATATAGTGTTGTAGTCACAGCTGCCGCACTTACCTTTAAGAAGATTCTCCCTGTTTCTTAAGTTCTTAAAGATTTTGCTGTTTTCCCATATATAATCTATCGGTTCTTCCCTAACATCTCCAGCCTTCAATTCGACGAAGGGGCACGGCCAGACTTCGCCATCAGCTTTGATGTAAACAAGCCCTCTTCCTGCGCTGCATCCGTGGAACACCTTTTTGGCGAGCTTCATATAAAAAGAACTATTTTTTCCGCTTTTTTCCATAAGATATGGCCAGTATTGAGGACCGGCAACTGTTTCAACTACTACAGATATATTTTGCTGGAGGCCGGCAAGGTATTTAATCAGCTTTTCATTTGAACTTAAATCGAGAGAAGCATCTTTTATGTCGCACCCTCTTCCAACAGGAACGAGTTGGTACATAAGCATTATCCCGGAACCAAGGTTATCGGCAAGTTTTACAAGTTCTTCGAGCTTGTCAAAATTATACTCCATCGCAGTGGTGTTTATCTGCAGAAGTATTTTTGCTTTTTTTATTGCGTTAATACCCCTCATTGCAAGCTCAAATGCTTTTTCGTCCTGCCTTATTTTGTTATGCAGTCCTGCATCCGTGGAATCAAGTGAAATTGCTGCGCCTGCAACTCCAGCTTTTTTTAAATCCCCTGCGATTTCATCAGTTATCAGCGTCCCATTGGTGGCAATCACATTTATAAAACCTTTTGATTTTGAATATCTTAAAATCTCAAATAAGTCTTCCCTTACCAGTGGTTCGCCACCAGTGAATACAAGCATCCTGAACTCTTTTATTTTTGCCAGTCCGTCAATTAGTTTTTTGGCTTCTTTGGTATCAAGCTCATTGTCTTTAATATCTCCGCCGCTGGTATGGCAGTGGATGCAGGCCAGATTGCAACGGTTTGTTATCTCATAAACAGGATGGTTGGGAAATCCAATACATCCCATACCTATTGCTCCGGCAGCTACCGGCAATGATTTAAATGAGTGTTTTACAAACCAGCTTCCCCACCTTCTCCACCCAGTAAGATTTGAAAAGAAAACAATTGAAGCAAGCTGTCTTGCGACCATACCCGGCGGGCAGAATATTTTATTTATGCCTATCCTGTAGAATTTATTGCTTAAAATTTAAACCGCCCTTTTGCTTGTTACCCGATTAATATCCAAATGCTGTTCCAAATATATATGCAAGGGTAATGCCAATGTTTATCACTAATGTCATTCCGCAAAGCATTTCAAGTTTTTTATGGTCAAGATATGCTTTCTTTACCAGTGAAAAAACAATAAAAACTGTGACCAGGAAAAATGGTATTCCAAAGTATACTGTCATCAGCGGTGCACCGTGAAAAATAGATAACCCGAAAAAGACCCACAAAAGGACAACAGAGCTGATATAAATTATTACAGATTTTTCTTTCCCTGTCCTTACAACGATATTTCTCTTGCCAGCCTGGATGTCAGCGCTATAATCCGGAAACTCGTTTATGAAAACAACATTAAATATTGAAAGGGCAATCGATATTGATATCCAGTTTGCCACTGCGCTGAAATGCCCAGTCTGAATGTAAAATGCTGTTGAAATCGTAAGCCAGCCATACGCAAAACCTATAAAAAGCTCTCCTACGCCTCTTGACACCCAGCGTATTGGCGGGTTTGAATAAAAGTATCCCAGAAATATGCCTAT
>Ga0182021_10002550_pt1 | contig 21244 bp, 19 predicted proteins | sample 612E3MmetaG_FD_120493 | JGI IMG/M metagenome (GOLD analysis project Ga0182021, IMG submission 120493) | Permafrost microbial communities from Stordalen Mire, Sweden - 612E3M metaG (Illumina Assembly) | ecosystem: Environmental > Terrestrial > Soil > Wetlands > Permafrost | place: Sweden... | reverse complement strand
GAATTTATTGAGGAAACATTCAGACTATTGGGGGAAGAAATTGTCTGGACCGGAAAAGGTTTAAATGAAAGAGGCAAATTGAAATCTTCCGGTAAAGAAGTTATCTGTATTGATCCTCGCTATTTCAGACCTACTGAAGTAGATATTCTTATTGGCAATCCCGCCAAAGCAAAAGAAAAGCTTGGCTGGGAACCTAAAGTAACATTTAAAGAGCTGGTCAAAATTATGGTTAATTCAGATTTTGAAAAAGCCAAAAAACGTATTGAATAAAAATACTTTATTTATTGTAGATAATGGGCAATTTCGTAATGAAGGGGAGAGTGGGCGAGAGGGAGAATGGGAGAATTAATCTGCGTTGATCTGCGAAATCAGGGGGGAAAGGAAATTAAGAACTTACACAACTTGTCCCGCTTAGGTGGGAGAGTTACACAGAGAAGACACAGAGTGCCGCAGAGAAGATCCTGCGAACTCTAAAACCTATACTCTAAACGATTGAACTTCATTAAATATATTGAATTTTCAAATTAAGAATGATGAATAAGAACTCAAAGATTTATATTGCGGGTCACAATGGATTGGTAGGAAATGCAATCGTCAGGAATTTGAGTTCGAAGGGATATAGTAATCTGGTTTATACACCATTCCCACCATTTGACCTTACAAATCAGAAAATTGTCAGTGAGTTTTTTGAAAAAGAAAAACCTGAATATGTTTTCCTGGCTGCAGCCAAAGTAGGAGGTATCCTGTCTAATAATACATATCGGGCTCAGTTTCTTTATGAAAACCTGATGATCGAGAATAACATTATTCATCAAAGTTATACGCATGGAGTAAAAAAATTACTTTTTCTTGGAAGTTCCTGCATTTATCCCGCAAATTGTCCACAACCTATTAAGGAAGAGTATTTATTAACAGGAGAGCTGGAATATACAAATGAACCATATGCTATTGCTAAAATTGCAGGTATTAAAATGTGTGAATCGTACAATATACAGTATAGAACAAATTTTATTTCAGTAATGCCAACAAACCTATACGGACCAAATGATAATTACAACCTCAAAACATCACATGTTCTGCCGGCTCTCATAAGAAAAATGCACTTGGGGAAATGCCTGGAAAACGATGATTGGATATCAATAAGAAAAGATTTAAAAAGATATCCGATTGAAGGAGTGAATGACACCTTCTCAGAATCAGAAATACTTGACAAACTTTCAAAATATGGAATCGATATATCAAAATCACCCCAGTCCCCAGCATCCAGTACCCAGCACCCAGTAACAATTACTTTATGGGGAACCGGAAACCCCTATCGTGAATTTTTATATGTTGATGATCTTGCTGATGCATGTGTCTTTTTGATGCAAAAGGTAGATTTTAAAGATCTTAAGGTTCTTAGCCCTGAGCTCTTAGCCCAGAGCCTTGTGGCATCAGAAATCAGACATAAACCCATCTCAGATATTAAAAATACTCATATTAATATTGGTACCGGAAAGGATCTGACAATTAAAGAACTTGCCGTGATGGTAAAAAATATAGTTGGATTTGATGGGCAATTGAAATGGGATATTTCTAAACCAGACGGAACTTATCGAAAGCTTCTGAATGTTTCAAAGATTAATAAGTTAGGCTGGAAAGAAAAGGTTAGTCTGGAGGAAGGCATTAAGACGATTTACGATAAATATTCAACATTATGAAAGCCTGTTGAATATGGCTCCGAAGGTTTGATTAATAATAATCAGTTCTCTATAATTTAAGAAAATCTGTTCCTGAAGAATCAGATTTTAAAATGCAAAATTAAATTTTTTACTATTCAAATTTGAACTCTTCTGTATCTTAATCAATTATACGATGCCAGCATACATATTTAAAGATATTAATGAGGGGCATAAAGACATTGGAATTTATGCCCAAATCTAAAGCTGCTTTACAACTCAGAGGATTGTCGTTGATCCATATGCACTTTCATGATTATATTATTTTTATAATCCTGATTAGTTTCAATTTCAATCTGAAAGCGCAAAAGTTAACTGTGGATAATTCTAACTTATTTTATCAGATTGCGCCATTATATGATTTTAAAAAGAGCATTGTCAGTTTATCATTTGATGACGGATCCATTAATCAGTTCTTAATTGCTCTTCCTCTCTTAAAAGAAAAGGAAATTCCTGCTACATTTTATGTAATAACTGATTTTGTCGATAGCACAATAAAAAGTATCTTATTAAAGAACCTCTCAAATGACTATGAAATTGGATCCCATACAGCTTCTCATCCAGATTTAATTAAAATAGGAGGTGAAAATGCCAAAATGGAATTAGTAAATTCACGTTCATTTTTGAAATTTAATTTTGGAGTGAATTCAGGATTGACCATGAGTTATCCCTGGGGAATCTATAATTCTCAAATACAGCAAATTGCTAAAAGCATCTATCTTGCAGCCCGATCCACTGATCCGGGTTATAATTCATTGAACAGTTTAAATAGATATGCATTGAAAACGCTTAGTTTTGATAAAAGGATACAAGCCGTAGATGCAGACCAATGGATCGAATATGCCATACAAAACAATTTATGGCTGATAGAAATGATCCATGGTATTAACAATATAGGATACTCTCCGATTTATTCGCAAGAACTTGAAGAACATCTTGATTATATTAATAATGTCAAAGATAAAATCTGGTGCAGCACCGTTTGTAACGTTATCAAGTATATTGATGAATCAAGAAAAGCCGAAATCAAATGCGATATTTGTACTGATTCTGTTTACAAACTTCGGATCGATGATTTTTTAAATGACTCCGTCTACAACCAACCTCTGTCCGTTAGAATTAAAGTGCCATCCAATTGGGACAGTATTTCAATTACCAATGCCGGAAACCTTAAAACAGAATATTCATATGGGAACAAATTTTTACTATTCAACGCTTTGCCGGATAATAAAGTAATTACTGTAAGACCAAAAGTAATATACGAACCTGAAAAAGAATCTGGAATAAAGATTGTTTATTTTAGTGCAAATCCTTTCCATGATTTTATAAAATTATCCCTTGATGTATTGGATCAACAGGATATTGATATTATCCTGTGCGATATCAAAGGAAGATTATTAAATCATCAAAAAGAAAAGAATGCAATTGGTGTGATAAATCTGGTATTTGACACTTCCGGAATAAGTAATGGAGTATATTTTTTGAAGGTACGTAGCAATGGCAGTGATCCAATTATTAAAAAGTTAATAAAAATTTAGTATTCATCATTTTTTGCACCTAATCCTTTATTTGAATATTTTGCTATAAGTAATTATTTTTTAATTAATATTCATATAAGTATCTGAAAGAAGAATTTTAAACTTTGGTTTGATAGGTGCTGCAGGTTACATTGCTTCGCGTCATCTTAGAGCAATTAAAGAAACCGGGAATAACCTGATAGCGGCGTTAGATAAATTTGATAGTGTAGGGATTATGGATCACTTTTTCCCACAGTCGGATTTTTTTGTTGAGTTTGAACGTTTTGACCGCCATTTTGATAAGTTGAAACGACAGGGGACAAGGATAGATTATGTTAGCATCTGCACCCCTAATTATCTACACAACTCGCATATCCGGTTTGCACTCCGCCAGGGAACTGATGCTATTTGTGAGAAACCACTGGTGTTAAATCCGTGGAATATCGATGCACTTTCAGAAATTGAACTGGAAACAGGTAAACGAATTTTCAATATACTACAGCTACGGCTTCATCCTGTTATCAAAAAATTGAAACTTGATATTGAGAATGGTCAGCAGAATAGAATTCACGATATTGATTTAACTTATATTACCAGTCGTGGTAAGTGGTACGATATTTCATGGAAAGGTAATATTCAGAAATCGGGTGGTATCGCAACCAATATCGGGGTACATTTTTTTGATATGCTGACTTGGATATTTGGTAATGTAAATGAGAACATTGTTCATGTTTCTGAACCTCATAGAGCAGCCGGTTACCTTGGTCTTGAACGAGCACGTGTTCGATGGTTTTTAAGCATTGATACGAATGATTTACCTCAAAATATTAAAGAAAAAGGTCAAAATACCTATAGGTCAATTTTAATAAATGGCAGTGAATTAGAATTCAGTGAAGGTTTTACAGAGTTGCATAACAAAAGTTATGAGGCAATTTTAAGCGGAAGTGGATTTGGAGTTCAGGAAGCTCGTAATTCAACTCCAATAGGATTGAAAGGAGATTTTCACCCCATCTGTAAACCAGACTTGATTTAGAAGAAGATTCTTTGTTCCATGTGGCTATCTTTACGGATAGTGGGAATGTACTGATATTGTCTGGATCGTTATGGCTACTTGAACAATTTTTTTTAGTATGGTTAAAAAAGTAGCAATTCTTCAATCAAATTATATACCATGGAAAGGTTATTTTGATCTTATAAATATGGTTGATGAATTTGTTTTTTATGATGATGTTCAATTTACTAAAAATGACTGGCGCAATCGTAATATAATAAAGACATCAAACGGATTACAATGGATCACTATTCCAGTCTATCATAGTTCTTCTTCAAAGATCAGGGATATTAAGGTTGCAGATTCCAAATGGAAAAAGAAACATTGGAATTCATTGATTGTCAATTACTCGCAATCTAATTATTTCAAAGAATTTAAGGAACAATTCGAATTTATGTATTTGGGTAGTAATGAATTATACCTGAGTGAAATTAATTTTAAGTTCATACTGGCAATCAATAATATTTTGGGTATAAAAACTAAGATTAAATGGTCGTGGGACTACAAATTGGATGGAGATAAAAATGAAAGATTAATTAATCTGTGTCTGCAGGCAAATGGGACAGAATATTTTTCAGGTCCTGCTGCTAAGGAATATATTAATGAGAAGCTTTTTGAGAAGAATAATTTGAAACTAACATGGGTAGATTATGATAATTACCTTGAGTACACTCAACTTTGGCCACCTTTTAAGCATGGTGTTTCTATTGTTGATTTGTTGTTTAATGAAGGACCTAATGCATGTAGTTTTATGAAGTCATTTAATCGAAGTGTATTATGATAGTCAGTATTGTTGTACCAGTCTATCACGGTGAGAAAACCATAAGGTTACTCTTCAGGGAAATTGAATTTTTTTTTAAAAATAAGGAATATTCTTATGAAGTAATATTCGTGTGGGATTTTGGCCCGGATCAGTCGTGGAAGGAAATTGAGGCTCTTACTCAAGAATACCCTGGAATTATTAAGGGAATCAGGCTGAATCGAAACTTTGGTCAGCATAACGCCATTATCGCAGCGTTTAGTTTAGCCATTGGTGATTTTATAGTGACAATTGATGAGGATTTACAACATAATCCGCATGATATAGAAATACTTCTTAAGACTCAAAAGGAAAATGATTTTGATGTTGTATATGGAAATTATGAAATGCGAAGGCACACACGATTTAGAAATACAACCAGTACTCTTATTAAAAGATTGATCCGCCTGGGAATTCCTGAAATCTTTCCCGAATATTCAGCTTTTAGGTTAATGAAATCTCACATAGCCAAAGAAACATTGAATATGCAAAACTCTTATACATTTATTGACGGGTATCTTTCCTGGATTACTTCAAGTTTTGGCTCATGTGAAGTCTCACACTCAGCAAGGATTGCAGGATCCAGTTCATACACTTTAAGAAAGCTTATTAAACATTCTTTGAATATTTTTATCACTTTTTCTGACTTGCCGCTTAAGCTGGTAAGTTATTCATCATTCATTTTTTTGATTTTCTCTATTTTTTATTCATTATTGATACTTTACAGAAAACTTGTTTTATCAGTAGTTATCCCTGGTTATTCGAGTACAATTATTCTGTTAAGTATGGGATTTGGTTTAGTTCTTTTTGCCCTTGGAGTTATAGGAGAATATATACATCGGATAAATCAAAAAACGACAAAAAGACCAAACTTCATTATAAATAAAATTATATGAGTCGGGAAAAGATTCTATTTCTTGTTTCTGGTAATGGGGGAACTCTTAAATTTTTGTTTAACGCAATCAATGAATTAAAGCTTGATCCTAATTTTGAGATAATTAAAATTATTGCTGATCGGGAATGTGGTTCTGTAGAATTCGCACGGAAGATCGGATTGAAAACTTTGATTATTAAGTATAATAGCCAAAAAACAAATGAATTATATGATCAAATTGCAAAAACCAATAAGCCTGATATCGTAATTACCAATATTCATAAAATATTAGACAAAGAAATCATTTCAATACGTGATATCAGGTTTATAAATCTGCATTATTCATTGCTACCTGCCTTTGAAGGATTGATAGGTATGAAAACGATTGAAGAAGCTAAAAAACGAAATGTCAGGTTTATTGGTGCCACAACTCATCGTGTAACAGATATCGTAGACCAGGGTCCTATTTTATGTCAATCATCCTATCCTGTAAATTGGGATCGAGACAGCATTACTAACATTGAACAAATTATTTTTGAATCGTCTTGTCTATGCTTATTAAATACATTGTATAGTTTTAATTATCAATTATATGACAATTATAAGGGAGTTTCTTATAATCCAGCTTTGTCTTTTGATCCGGCAATATTTAATGAGGAATTTTGGAATAAGATTAGAAATACTTAACTTATTATATCACCATAATATTTGTTTGCTTTTTAAGTATAAAATTGAGATGTTCCTTGCTACGCCTGATAAATAATTATCAAATTTAATTTGCAGATTATTAACTGGGTTAGAAATCAAATCAACACAAACATGCTCTAAAATGGATATTCCCCTTAACAAACCCTGCCTTGCAGGAAATGAACTACGTTATATTAACCAGGCGGTTAAAAATGGGCATATATCGGGGAATGGACCATTTACCAAGAAATGTCAAAAATTTTTTGAAGAAAAATATGGTTTCCGAAAATGTCTTTTGACTACAAGTTGCACGGATGCTCTTGAAATGGCTGCAATTTTATTAGATATCAAAGAGGGTGATGAAGTCATTATGCCTTCATTTACTTTTGTTTCATCGGCTAATGCATTCGTGTTGCGAGGAGCAAAAATTATATTTGCTGACAGCCGTAAGGATCATCCGGGAATAGATGAAGACCACATTGAGGACTTAATTACCAAAAGAACTAAGGCAATTGTACCTGTGCATTATGCAGGTGTCGCTTGTGATATGGCCAAAATAATGCAAATTGCTGAAAGAAATAAGCTTTTTGTGGTTGAAGATGCTGCTCAAGCGGTCGATTCGTATTATAAAGGAACACCTCTTGGCTCAATAGGACATTTAGCAACTTTCTCATTTCATGAAACAAAGAACATCTCCTCGGGAGAAGGAGGTATGCTGGTCATAAACGATGAGAAGTTTGTTAAAAGGGCAGAAATCATCTGGGAAAAAGGAACAAATAGAGTTGACTTTTTTAGAGGTAAAATAAATAAGTATGGATGGGTTGATATAGGATCATCCTTTCTGCCTTCCGATATTAATGCGGCGTACTTGTATGCTCAGCTGGAAAATATTGAATTAATACAACACAAACGATCAGAAATATGGAAATCATATTATGAAAAATTAGCTTCTCTTACAAAAAACTTTAGAATAAGACTACCTTTTATCCCTGATTATGCTCTGAATAACTACCATTTATTTTATGTGATTGCTGAAACGAAGCAGCAAAGAGATGAATTAATCTCATTTTTAAGAAAAAAAGGAATATGTTCGGTTATCCATTATCTTCCATTGCATCTGAGTCCATATTATCATTTACAGTACTTTGGAAATGAGCTTGTTAATTCAGTATATTATAGTGATCATTTGCTTCGACTTCCATTTTTCATAGGGTTATCTGAAGAAGAAATTGAATTCATTACTGACTCTGTCATTAAATATTTCAATTAGATTCCCTTATTGACTATATAATTGTCTAACAATGAATATGTTCTACTACTATTTTATCATTGTGTTTTTTTGGATCCTTTTCTTTTTGTTCTCACTATATATAGTTCTGAAAAAGAACTTAATGTTATTTGAAAAAGTATCTCCATACTTGTTATTTATCTCTTTGTTTTTTTATTTCTTAATTTGGATTCCCCAGGGATTAGATATAACAGATGAAGGATTTACACTCACTAAATCATGGTTTTTTTTACATGGAGGATGGAAAGATAATATTGATATGATCTGGATGTCTTCTTTGATAAATGGATTATGGTTGAGCATTTGTGGTGGTCCATCACTTATATGGGGAAGAATAGGATATGCAATAATAGTTTCAGCAACTTCAGTACTGGCCTTTTTGATACTGAAATTATATTTTAATAAGACTAAAGCTTTTATTACTGTATTTCTTATGACTATTTTTTATACAATAAATGCTTTTTTTTCAATTACATATTATAGTCTACCTATTTTTTCAATTCTACTATCTATATACTTATTATTAAATTTTATAGGTTCCAGGAATCATACTGTTTTAATAATTGCAGGATTTATCATAGCTCTTCTGGGATTCATGAAATCCCCATTCATTCTTGCCCCTTTACTATTTTTTATATATCTTAAGTTCTTAGTACCTGCAAATAAGGTTGAACTTAAACGAATTATCCGGAATTCCTTTTTAGGATTATTCTCTGGATATTTATTCGGAATTATTATCCTATTATCCTCAGGTTCGTTTAACACATATTTTAATAGTGTTTTTATAGGGTTGGGTATTGTAAATAACCCTTTTCCTACCTCGGATTTTTCACATACCAGACTTAGCCTTCTTTCAATTTATTCTGAGAATTTTTATCGATTATTCTATTCCTGTTTAATCGCAATAAATATCCTCATAATATACCTAATATCAATATCTTATCTCAATAGGAAAGTTTGGAAAGTTGTTGTATCTGTTTTATTTACCTATTTTATTTATCTCCTATCTAAGCGTGGTGATTCTGATCAATGGGAGTACATAACTATAACCTTTTGTTTTGTTTATTTGTTTTTGAATTTGTTTAACCGGGAATCAAATACGCAATTAAGACTTGTAATGCTCTTATCTATTTTTATATTTATTATCTCATTTCTGGGATCAAATGGTGGCATTATTACTGGTTTTCAATCGGGTGGAATGTTATTGTTATCTTCGATTTCAATTTTAGCTATTGATGATATTGATCCGGATCTGGATTCACTCCCTTTTGTTAGTAAATCATCATTTAAATATTTGAAATTTATTTTCGGAGGATTTTTAATACTGGTTTTAATCTCGAAAAAACCTGATGATGTATATCGTGAACGGCCCCGAGATGAATTAAAGTTTGCTTTTAAATCTGCTCAATTATCGGGAATATTAAGTAATAAACAGAGAGTTAATTCAATTGATAGTTTATTAATTGCTTATGATAATATTAAAAAATCTAGTGGTAACAGGCCACTTAATACATTAGCAATCAATTCTAATCCATTATTTTATTACCTTGTTAATACAAAGCCATATTTATCAAATCCATGGTTTTTTTCCACAAAGAGATTTGAACATAAATTAATAACTGAACCAAAGCCTGAAATTTTTGTTTTTTCATTACAAAACCCTCGTAACCTTAGTTGGCCACTGAATAATTCAAAGCCTTGTGATGGTCTAGATTCGTTGGATTATAAGTATTTTATGCGATATGTTCTGAGAAATAATTATATGTCTGCATATAAAAGTAGAATGTTTCAGATCTTTGCACAACCAGAATTGTTATATAATATTGAAGATAAGAATCTTGTTTTGGATGAAAATCCCATGCTCCCAGTCCAAAATACTCCATCGTGGGAAAAATTGCGACCAAATTGCTCAATAAAATATTCTCAGTCAAATGTTCCATCAGTAAATAAAGTTATTGAAATTGATAACACTCTTGAAGGAGGTACAGGTGGTATTTATAGATCAGTTTTAAAGGTCGATGATGTATACTTTGTTAATGCGAAAGTAAAATCTGATTTTCCTGCAAAAATAATTCTTCAGGCAGGAGGGGGAAATTCTGTAGTTAACGATTCTCTTAAAATAAATACCTGGATGGAAATTAAGGGATTCCTTAAGGCGACAGGAACGGATTTTATTATTTATATTGATAATATGCCATTAAAAAGTAAATTTTCAGTTGGTGAAGTAGGAGTTTTTCATGTTTCAAAAAAATAATTTAAGTTTTAGTTAATACTCAACTTTCGTCGAGAATAAAGCTATCGAAAAGTTCATCAACTTAATTTTTAAATTATTAATCATTCATGTTTAAGCTTAGTGATTTTTCTTACAAAGTATTAACCTGCATTGTATTACTTGGTATTTATTTATATCTCTCTTCTATCTACTCTTCTTTTATTTTAAAATTATTCGCTTATCGTGGTTTATTGCTTAATCATAATATTTTTAATGAATTAATCTCATTAGGTGTACTTTTATTCTCCTTAATAATTCTACTGATACTTCCATCAAAACCTAATGTTTTTGCCACTTCAGTAATAATAAAGATCTTGTTCTTAATTCCATGTCTTGTACTTTTCGCAAAAATGGGTACAGATTTCAGGATTATTCTTTCAATGATCTTATTAGATTTTCTGTTCATTTCTGTATCATTAATCAGTTTTAGATTCTATTCACCAAAAATCAAAGCAGAAGATCATATCTATATTTTGGTTGGTTTAGTTATTTTATTATTAATTCCAATAGTTAAGACTTTTGGAACCACATTAAATTTGAGTTTATTATTATTAAAAGATATCTATAAATTTAGGTTAATCGCACGTCAGGAATCAACTGTTTTAGCAAGTTATGCAATGTTTTGGACCAGTAAAATCATTTTGCCAATACTTATAATTTATGGGGCTATTTTAAGAAAGAAAAAGATGGTATTTATCAGTGTATTTATAATGCTATTTATATTCCTGGTAACTGGCGCTCATAAAGCAATACTTTTCTCAATTTTCATATTTCTTTACTTTTATTTTGTAAAGAACTATCTAAAGAAGATATTTTGGTTCACTTTGGGAATCTTAGCCATCTCGATAATAGGAATTATCTTATACAATAGATTAAATATTATTACTCTGGCTGACTTGATGATTCGGCGAACTTTATTTGATCCAGCTTTCCTGGATATTTGTTACTTTGACTTTTTTGACCATAATCATATGCATTTATCGCATAGTATTTTTAAAGGCTTCATTGATAATCCATACCCCGTTCAACCTTCATACATGATAGGAAAGGTTTACTTTAATCATCCACTTGAAAATGCTGGTAATGGAATTATTAGTGATGGTTTTATGAATTTTGGAATGTTCGGGGTAATTATTAGTATATTAATTGCTGTCACTATTTTAAAATACTGTTTATCAGCAAATATTAGTCATCATTTTTTTGGGATTATCTTTATTATAATTTATGGGTTTTCATCAACTGGTATTTTAACAAATATTTTAAATGGAGGTATTTTCATTGCCATTTTGATTATTCAGTTTATACTTAAAGATTTACGTTTTAATGAACAAGAGGGAGTGAAAAACTGAAAGATGGTAAGAAGGATAAAAAAAATTCTAAACAGGTCAGCATTTTTTAAAGATGTTTTTACACTAATGACAGGAACTGCCATTGCGCAAATGGCAACAGTCCTTCTTGCGCCAATTATTTCACGGATATATTCGCCAGCAGATATGGCAGTATTTGCTACTTATCTTTCTTTTGTCTCAATTTTCGGCTCAGCGACCACTTTGAAATACGAACTTGCAATTGTTCTTCCTGAAAAAGATGAAGATTCAATGAACCTTACAGGCTTATCTGTTTTTATTTCATTTATTATAAGTTTGTTGATTTTTATTATTTTATACTTTTTCGGGATTCAGATTTTGAACATAATCAGCAATAAAAAAATTATAACCACCAGTTGGATATATTTTGTTCCCCTAGCAGTTTTGACAATTGGTATTTTTAATTCACTAAATTATTGGGTGAATAGAAAATCTCAGTACAAAAGACTTGCACTCAGCAGAGTGACACAATCTTTTGGAATGTTGAGTTCTCAGATCGGGTTTGGCTTTTCACCTTTAAAAACTTCAGGATTAATCTTTGGTGAAATAGTGGGGAGAGTTTCTGCCACCTGTGTTTTATCTTATAAAACAATAAAGAATGATATATTATTGATCCGGCAGATTAATGCTACTAAAATGAAAGCTCAATTTAGGCGTTATAAGAATTTTCCAAAATACTCCCTTCCTGCTGATTTGTTGAACGTAGTCACAAACCAGATACCTGTTTTTACCTTGAATAGGTTTTTTACCAGTCAGATGCTTGGTAATTATTCATTGATGGAAAGAGTTCTTGGTGTTCCAATAAGCTTAATTGGAAGAGCAGTTTTTGATGTTTTTAAGCAAAGGGCGAGTATTGATTATTCGACTCATGGAAATTGTACAGTTATATTTGTCAGAACATTTAAAGCACTTATTTTAGCATCAATATTGCCAACTTTAATACTTTTTTTCTTTGCCCCAATGTTCTTCAAATTTATTTTTGGAAATGATTGGGAAGTTGCCGGAGAGTTTGCAAGAATAATGTCAATTTTGTTTTTTTTCAGATTCACCGCAAGTCCGTTGAGTTATATGTTCTACATCGCAGAAAAGCAACATTACGATATGATTTGGCAAATGGTTTTATTCTTCACTACACTCGGGTCTTTTGCAATAGGTGTATTTTATAAAAATGTAAAAATAGGGCTTTGGTGCTATGCTGTCTCCTATTCTGTGATGTATATTATTTATATATGGATGTCATATCGTTTCTCAAAAGGTAAACTTATTTTAATTCCATAATCATGATAATTATCGTCGATTATAAAGTTGGGAATTTAGGTTCCATTTACAATATGTTAAAAAAAATTGGAGTTAAAAGTGAAATAACTTCAGATAAAGAAAAAATCAGGCTGGCTTCAAAATTGATTCTGCCGGGTGTAGGCTCTTTCGATTCCGGTATGAAAAATCTTGCTGAATTAGGTTTGATAGAATTGCTAAATAAAAAAACCCTGGAAGAAAAAGTGCCAGTTTTAGGTATTTGCTTAGGAATGCAATTGCTAACCTCTAAAAGTGAAGAAGGTTCACTTCTCGGTTTAGGTTGGGTAAAAGGTTGTGTTAAAAAATTTCAATTCGAAAAAGATTCAATGTTGAAAGTTCCTCACATTGGTTGGAATTATGTAATCCAGAGAAAAGAAAGTAAATTGTTTTTCGAAATGTATGAAGAACCTAGATATTATTTTGTGCACTCTTATTTTGTCGAACTTGATTGTAAGGATAATATACTGACTGAAACATCCTATGGAAATGAATTTTGTTCAAGTTTAGAAAAAGACAATATCTATGGTGTTCAGTTTCATCCTGAAAAAAGTCATAAATATGGAATGATGCTTTTAAAAAACTTTTCAGAAATATAATTGCAGGTCAACAGAATAATCGTCAATCTGAATAGCTGACTATTTTATTCTATCACCTGATTAAAGCACTATTCAATTATTAACTTATTACCGATTTTATACAAATAATGATAATTAGTCGTGTAATACCATGCTTATTGCTCCGAAACAATGGATTGGTTAAAACTGTAAAGTTTAAAGATTCAACTTATATTGGTGATCCAATAAATGCAATAAAAATATTTAATGAAAAAGAAGTGGATGAACTAATATTCTTAGATATTGATGCTTCAAAAGAAAAAAAGGAGCCTCCGTTTAATTTACTGAAAAATATTGCCAGCGAGTGTTTTATGCCATTATGTTATGGTGGCGGAATTTCCAGTATTGATCAAATAAGTGAAATAATTAAATGCGGAGTTGAAAAGGTATCAATAAATACGCATGCAGTAAAAAATCCCCTATTTATTAAAAATGCCGCTGATATTTATGGAAGTTCAACAATTGTTGCTGCCATTGATGTTAAGAAAAATATATTTGGAAAATATCAAATATATATAAACGGTGGAAGTGAAAATACGAACAAAGATCCATTAGAATTTGCCAAACTAATAGAACAAATGGGTGCCGGAGAGATTTTTTTAAATTCAATTGATAAAGATGGGACTATGACCGGATACGATATTGAATTGATTAAAAAGATATCAAATTCTGTTAAAATTCCGGTTATAGCTTGTGGCGGAGCAGGAAATATCGAACATATGCGTGAAGCTATTCAACAAGGTGCTGCTGCTGCAGTTTCTGCAGGAAGTTTTTTTGTATTTTATGGGAAACGCAAGGCTGTTTTGATTTCCTATCCCAGGATCGATGAAATTAAATATATTTATTCCAGTTAAAAATCGCAATTTATGAATGAAGAAACATATAAAATATGCAATCGATGTATCATGGATACTTCAGACCCTTTTATCACATTCGATGAAACTGGATGTTGTAATCAATGTACTGAAGCGCTTGCGGCTATGAAAAATCAGTGGTTTCCTAATGAAGAAGGAACAAAATATTTAAATAATATTGTAGAAAAAATAAAAAGAGAGGGTAAAAAGAATGACTACGATTGTATTATAGGGTTGAGCGGAGGTATTGATAGTTCCTATCTTGTATATTTGGCTGTAAAAATGGGTTTACGGCCACTGGTAGTGCATGTTGATTGTGGGTGGAACTCTGAGTTAGCAGTAAAGAATATTGAGAATATTGTTAAATTATTAAATCTAGAACTCCACACCCATGTTGTTAATTGGGAAGAAATGAAAGATTTGCAAATTGCTTATCTTAAATCAAATATTGCCAATCAGGATGTTCCGCAGGATCATGCTATTTTTGCTGCTTTATATAACTATGCTGCTAAAAATAATGTAAAATATGTATTTACAGGAAGTAATTTTGCAACAGAATCAATTTTACCAACTGCATGGGGATATAATGCTTTAGATTATAAAAACTTAAAATCAATTCATGATATTTATGGAAGGATCAAACTAAAAACATTTCCACATGTAACTTTTTTTGATCGATATATATACTATGTATTCATTAAAAAAATGACAGTAATAAAACCATTGAACTATTTGAAATACGACAAGGAGGGTGCAATGAAAATTTTAACGGATGAGTTAGGATGGCGATATTACGGAGGCAAACATCATGAATCAAGGTTTACAAAATTTTTTCAAGCATATTACCTGCCAACAAAATTTGGTTATGACAAAAGAAGAGCCCATTTACCAAGTCTAATAGTTTCCGGGCAAATTGATCGAAATAGAGCAATTGAAATTATGAAAAGCGAAGTATTTCAATCAAATGAGTTAAACGATGATATAGAATATGTGGCTAAAAAATTGGACATGACAACTCAGGAGCTTTTTGATATAATTCAACAGCCAAATAAATCCTACAAAGATTTCCCTTCAAATGAATGGTTCTTTAAATTTGGACTAAATCTCCGTGAAAAAATCAGAAAAAAATAAGATGAAAGAAAAAGTTTGCCACATGACGAGCGTTCATCTTAGAGATGATAATAGAATAGTTAGGAAACAATGTCAGAGTTTACTTAAAGAAGGTTTTATAGTTAACTTGGTTGTCGCTGATGGAAACGGTGATGAAATAAAAGACGGGATTTTAATTTTTGATGTCGGGCCTACAATTGGAGGGAGAATAAAACGATTTATCTTTACTTCAAAAAGAGTATACCAAAAAGCAAAAGATCTTGACTGTGATATTTATCATTTCCATGATCCAGATTTAATCAGGTTTGGAAATAGACTTTTGCGGGCTGGGAAAAAAGTCATTTACGATGTACATGAAGATGTAGCAAAACAAACCTTTTCAAAAGATTATATTCCTAAACTTCTGCAACCATTTTTAGCTTTTGTTATTAGATTATATGAAAACTATTACGCATCAAAATTTTCATATATATCAACTGCTACTGCTTTTATCAATGAAAGATTTGTAAAATTAAACAGGAACTCAGTTTGTATTTCAAATTTTCCTATTTTGAATGAGTTAGTGAGTAGCCATGATTGGAGCTTGAAGAAAAATGAGATAGTTTACATTGGAGGCATTGCTCGGATAAGGGGTATTGTGGAGTTGATTGAAAGCCTTGATAAAACTAAAATAATGTTAAATCTTGCAGGAGATTTTGAAAATACTGAATTGGAGGAACAATGTAAATCGTATATTAACTGGAAACAGGTAAACTACTCTGGCTTTGTTAACCGTGAAAATGTTAGAAAAATCTTGGAAAACTCAAGAATTGGAATTGTAACATTTCATCCTTTGCCAAACCATATCGATGCTCAACCAAATAAGATGTTCGAATACATGTCTGCTAGTATTCCTGTAATAGCCTCTAATTTTCCATTATGGAAAAGTATTATTGAGGGAAATAATTGTGGAATATGTGTAAATCCTAAGGATCCAAAAGAAATTGCCGAAGCTATAAATTATCTTATCGAAAATGATGAAATAGCAAAAAAGATGGGTGAAAACGGGAGACGTGCGGTTATGGATAAATATAATTGGGAGACTGAAAAAGAAAAATTAATTGCAATTTACAAGTCATGTAGTTAATTGATTGTAAAATTTTAAAAGTCTTTTTTCAAGCAGGTCTCTTCATGTCTCACTTATTTACTAATAATATCAATAGTTCAGAATAGTACTAAAAAATCAATAAATTTGACTTTTTTTTAAATTATATATTATTGTATGTTATCATTGATTAAACGAGTGTTAGTTTTAGCTCCACACACAGATGATGGTGAATTAGGCGCCGGAGGGACAATATCAAAACTGATTGAAAATGGCTCTGAAGTTTTTTATGTTGCCTTTTCTACTGCTGAAGAATCTGTACCGAATGGTTTGCCTAGGGATATACTTAAAACAGAAGTGAAAAATGCTACTCTAAAATTAGGCATAAAGAGTGAAAACCTATTAATTTTTAATTATCAGGTCAGAAAATTAAATTTTGCCAGGCAAGAAATTTTGGAAGAATTGATTAAAATCAAGGAAAATGTTGATCCTGAATTAATTTTAATGCCTTGCTTAACTGATATTCATCAGGATCACTCAACCATAGCACAAGAAGGTTTAAGAGCATTTAAAACCAAAACAATTTTGGGTTATGAATTAATCTGGAATAATCTGAGTTTTAATACTACTGCTTTTGTAAAACTTGAGGAACGTCATATTCAAGCCAAAGCCGATGCTTTAAAGGAATATAAGTCACAGGGAATCAGAGATTATATGTCTGAAGATTTTATATTTTCTCTGGCAAAAACAAGAGGTGTACAGATTGGAACAAAATATGCTGAGGTATTTGAGGTAAAAAGATTAATTTTTTAGTTTGAAATTTTATTAGGGGAAATATTTCCTATAAATCAAAATCGTTTAAATGAAACAAATCGTCAGAAATGCAAAAATAATTGGTACTGGGTCATATACGCCTGATAAAATAATTACTAACATTGAATTAGAGAAGACTGCCGGGACTAATGATGCCTGGATTAAAGAGAACTTAGGGATAAATGAGAGACACGTTGCTTCTGATTCTCAGTGCACTAGTGATCTGGGGTTTATAGCAGCTCAGCGAGCTATTCAAAATTCAGGTTTAAAAAAAGAAGACATTGACCTTATTATTGTTGCTACAGCAACTCCAGATAGATTAGCTCCTTCAACTGCTTGTATTATTCAGGATAAATTACAGGCATATAATTCTGTAGCATTTGATATTTCGGCTGTTTGTTCTGGCTTCTTATTTGCGATGTCAACAGCTTCACAATTTATTGCGAGCGGCGTTTACGATAATGTTTTAGTAATTGGTGCAGATACATTTTCAAAAATCATAGATTGGAAACGACGAGATTCTGTTTTTTTTGGAGATGGTGCCGGTGCAGCTGTCTTATCTCATGCAAATCATGACGAAGGATTTCTCGCATTTAAACTCTATTCAGACGGAAGGGGAAAGCTTAACTTCACAATTCCGGGAGGAGGATCAGAACACCCGATAAGTCAGGATAGCCTTGATAATAATCTTCGATATTTTCAAATGAATGGACGTGCAGTTTATGAGACTGGTACAAAAGTTCTGCCTCAGGCTATTTTTAAAGTTTTAGAAGATACCGGTCTTTCAATAAACGATATTGATTATATGATTCCGCATCAACCAAGTATTAAAATTTTACAGGAAACTGCAAAAATAATTGGACTTCCTTTTGAAAAGGTTATGACAAATATGGATAAATATGCTAACACATCAGGAGGCACAATTCCAATTCTATTGGATGAAGTTAATAGATCCGGTAAGTTAGTGCCTGGGAAAATAATTCTTTTTGCTGCTGTTGGTTCAGGTTGGACATGGGGAGCTTCTATAATAAAATGGTCGTAATTCTAGATTAAAAAATAATGAAAATAATCACCGGGGCTTCCAGAGGAATAGGAAAATACTTACTTGAGAGATATGTTAACTCCGGGGAGATGGTTTGTGGTACATTCTTGTCAACAAAACCTTTGCCTGATTTTGCCAGATATTATTCTCAGGTAGATGTCTCAAAATATTCAGAAGTCGTTTCCTGGATAACTTCTCTTGCCGTAACTGATAAAATTGAAGTTATAAATTGTGCTGCTATAAATTATAATAGCTACGCACATAAAGCTAATCCCAATAATTGGGAAAGAACAATTGAAATTAATCTTATCGGGACGTTTAATGTAATTCGTTCCATACTTCCTCAAATGCGAAAAAGTAACTACGGAAGGATTATTAACTTTTCATCTGTTGTTGCCCAAACAGGAATTCCAGGAACAAGCGCTTATGCTGCTTCCAAAGCCGGACTTTGGGGATTGACAAAGGCAGTGGCTGCTGAGAATGCATCTAAAGGAATAACAATTAATAATCTGAATTTAGGCTATTTTCAAATTGGTATGGGAGAAGAAATTTCACCTGAAATGAGAAATAAATTAATAGAAAAAATCCCGGTTAATGAATTTGGGGAACCGGAGAGTATTTATAATGCGGTCAATTTCCTGATCGAAAACAGTTATATAAATGGAGCAAGTTTAGATATTAATGGTGGACTGTTTTAATAAAACCAAAGGTATGAAATACGAAGACATTAAGAATAATATTAGAATAGAAGCAAGTTCAATAGAAATAGCAGATAATGTACATTTAGGAAAGAATGTTTCCATTTTATTGAAAGGGACTTTTAGTATTGGAAGTTATAGTCATCTGGGGAACGATGTTCATATTAGAGGGAACAATGTAAAGATTGGCGAGCATTTATTCCACTCTTCCGGTCTAAGAATAGGTGGAGGCGGGAGACAACACCCTAATGCAAACTTTTCTATTGGGGACAGATGTACTATTCATAACAATTTTATAAATATTTGTGAACCTGTCGAAATTGGCAACGATGTCGGACTTTCACCTGAAACATCATTTCTTACACACGGGTACTGGCTATCTGTTTTTGATGGATTCCCTGCTTCATTCTCAGGAATAAAGATTGGAAATGGTGTAATTATTGGTTACAGAAGTCTAATAATGATGGGCGTTGAAATAACTGCTGATACTGTAATTGGTGCTCAAAGCGTTGTTACTAAAAGCATTTCAAAAAAAGGTATTTATGCGGGTTCTCCAGCGAAATTTATTAAAGAGATTGTTCCTCTCACTAATGAACTAAAAATCATTAAACTAAATGAGATTATCAGCAGTTACATACCAATTGCCAATTATCATGGAATCTCACCACAAATAAGTGTTAACTATCCTGTTGTTCGGTTAAATAACTTTACAATTAATGTTGAAACATTTGAATATTCAGGTGAAGAAGATGTCGAATCAGATGATTTTCGGGATTATATACGAAAGTGGGGTATAAGAATCTATACAGGAAGACCCTTCGTTAGTAATTTTTCTTTCTAAGAAAAGCTCTGATTTTTTCTATTAGTTATAACTATTAATATTTCTAAATAATAATGCAAAATATGCCACTGGTTTCTGTGATTATTCCTTGCAGAAATGAAGAATTATGGATCGGTAAATGTATCGAATCTGTTTTAAAAACTGATTATCCAAAAAACTTACTGGAACTCTTCATATCTGATGGTTTCAGCACGGATAAAACCGTAGAAATAGCACTCCAATATTCTGAGAAATATCCATTTATTAAAGTTTTAAGAAATGAAAAACGAATATTCCCAGCTGCAATTAATTTAGGTTACCAAAATTCCACCGGTGATGTTATTGTAATTTTGGGTGCCCATGCGGAATATTCAAGTAATTACATTACGGAGAACGTAAAAGCTTTATATGATCATGAAGTAGATAACGTTGGCGGCGTAGTTGAACAAATCTGGCCTATTAAGAATTTGGTAGGCAAAGCAATCACAAAAGTACTCTCTTCTAAATTTGGAATTGGAGGGGCTTCTTATAGAACAGGGACTGACAAACCACTGTTGGTTACAACAGTTTTTGGTGGGTGCTATCGACGAAGTGTATTTGAAAAAATTGGTTTATTTAACGAAAATTTAATTAGCTCATCCGATATTGATTTTAATGTAAGATTAAAGAACAATGGAGGTAAAACACTTCTAATACCTGATGTCAAAGTTTTATATTATTATGCTGAGACCAACTTTACAAAATTCATTCGAAATAATTTACGGAATGGTTTTTGGACAATAAACCCACTTAAATTTGTAGATTATATCCCAGTAACTTTGAGGCATTTAATTCCATTATTTTTTGTGTCGGGAATATTTGGAACTTTATTATTATCCTGTTTTTCAATCTATTTCATATGGTTGTTATTATTTGTATTAGGCTTATATCTATTTATTTCAATTGCTTTTTCTTTTAAAGAAATAAAAGAAAGCTTTGCTTTATTTCTTATACTGCCGTTATTTTATTTTTCTTTACATCTTTCTTACGGACTGGGTTCTCTTTACGGTTTATTCAAAGTACTGTTAAGCAAACAATTTTATATTATGCATTTCTCTAAAAATGATACGGATTATGGCAGATCACTATAAAAAAGATGAAGAGAAACACTATGATATAAAAGCTTTTAATAAATCAAAATAAAAATTTAGTTATTCTGATTATGTATTAAAGGGGTGCATGGAATTTTATTACTTCCAAATACAGGAAAAACTATATGAAAGCAAAGAGGTTCAAATACTTGATTATGGTTGCGGAAGTGGTGAAAAACATTTTCAATTTGCCAATTCAAATAATCATAT
>Ga0182021_10002547_pt1 | contig 21260 bp, 2 predicted proteins | sample 612E3MmetaG_FD_120493 | JGI IMG/M metagenome (GOLD analysis project Ga0182021, IMG submission 120493) | Permafrost microbial communities from Stordalen Mire, Sweden - 612E3M metaG (Illumina Assembly) | ecosystem: Environmental > Terrestrial > Soil > Wetlands > Permafrost | place: Sweden... | reverse complement strand
GCGTTAACGCCTTTCTGGATGCCGGCCGCGGCCATCGGTTCTCCGAGGAACCTGCCGGTGGTTATGAGCAAAGCGGCAGAATTAACGATTATGCCTGCCGGCTTAGCCAATATGGCGGTTAATCCGGAAGCGTTCCCGCCGGCGAACAATAACGCGGTTTTGACGGGTAATAAATCCGGCTTAGCGCACCCGATTAATTTCTTTGCTCCTCACTTCTTACTCCCTACTTCCGCGCTAACGACTTTATTACCGAATATGCCGGCCAGCGATAGCACGGCTATCGCGCCGTTAGAACGTTTATTAAGCCGGATATTTGCCGGCAGGGCTCCGCCGATGGATGTTGCCGCGTTAAGGCGATTAGCCGGGCTTATCCTTATGCCAGGGTTAATGATGGCGGCTGATAACGATAACGCGCAAGGTAACACCTGGGAGGAGTACCTGCCTCCGATAGTTCGCGCCGTTTTATTAGCCGAGAATAGCATTGTTTTAAGCCCGGCGGTTAAGGAAGCAATAAATTATTATCGTTTGGCCGCCAGCCCCGCAGCGATAGAGAGAAGTACCACAGTCAAGGCGCCTGTTGTGCCGGCCTTGTTCAATCCCCAATTAACCACCCAGGTAGAATTAGAGAGATTATCTCGTATTGCCGAAGCAGCGGCCATCGCGGCTTTAGCCGCCGGTAATACCGCTGTCGGCCGGCGGATAAGAATGGATTATCTGAAGCTATTGGCCGGCCAAGCCGGATTGCTGGATTTGATCGATAACGCCGGCAAAGGTACAGAAGCGCCTTACGGCACGGGCAGCAAACCTGCTACTCCGGTCAATACCCAGCCTCCTTCGCCGTTACCACAGCCGGGGAACCAGCCATTGCCGGCAGGAGGTTTACCGGGGTTAGCAAACTATGACCGCCATGTGCAATTTGTGATTCCCGGCGCCATATCCGCGCAAATGATGTTGCCGCCAGTTTCCCAGGCTGACAGAGCCTATATGGTAATGGCGGTAGAACGTATTACTGGTTCCCCGCGCCTTTTGACCCTTCGCGCTACGCTTCTTATGCTTTTGAGCGCGATAGAAGGGCCAAAAGGCAACACAAGAAAAAGCAAAAAATTAAATATTTTTGAGTTATCAGGAAGAAAAAATAGTAAAAATGGTAATACTCCGCCAGATTCTGTAACGAGAGGAAGCGGAGATTCTGCTGTTTTAAGAGCCCTACTCGTCTACCTCAACCTTTCTTACCAACAGGCGTTTTCTGCCTTTTATCTATACTTCTCTTATCTACACACTCAGCAAACAAATAATAACAGATCAGGCAACAATAAGGAGGGATCGTATGACCGTGCGAATCCGGGCGTTCGAAGAAGCGTTAAGGCAGCTGGAAGCAGAGTGGCTAAAAGGGGAAATACGCAAGCGCCAGCAAAAGTTTATGGACAAGTTGTCGCCAAAAAAGCCGAAAAAGGAGACAGCGTTAAATTAATCGGCGCAGCGGTTTCCCACCAGGCGGTTTTATTCAATACTAATAACCATGGAAAGGATAGAAGAGGGGATGAGAGGAAAGGTATTTCTCTCTACTCTCTTCTTTCTACTTTCCGCTCTTCTAAAAACGGAGGTGAGTTATGTCTAAGGAATTCATCGGGACGCTCAAATTCAGTCATTTCATCAAGGTGGTTGGCCAGGGATTTATCTTCGCGTCAGCGCGCGACGAGGGTGAGAGAATCTACAATTTTATTATTAAGGAGAATGGCATTGTTGCGCAGCAGACCAGATTTGGATTTCGGCAGCTTCCCAAAGAGACCGCTGAAGTCGTTAAACTCAGCATTAACCTCCAGCCCAGTGTCCCCACTTTTACTACTACTTCTCACATTAAACTCAGCTAAGTTAGACACCAGGCGCCAGGCACCAGTCGCCAGACAGAAGATGGGTAATGGTAACGTTTACAGAGGCCAACTGCGGACAAGAGGAATTGCTCCAGAAAACAGCAAAAACGTAAGCCTGGTGTGGGGAAATGTGCTGGTTATCAGGGAAAATGGGAGATTTTTAGTAGTTTTGGTAGGAAATATATTATTTTTTGATAATTTTTTCAGAACCCTGACAGAGCTTCGCCGTGTCACCAACGATGTAAAAAAACATTCACCCTCCGTGCCTACCTTAAAAACTTCCAATTCTATTTTTGTACTTCCAGGAGAAACTGCTTCTTCCCCCGCGAATAATTCTTTTACGGAACCTTTAGATGAAAGCGCTTACATTTATCTACCACGGTTGATAAGTATAACACAAGAATTAGATTCTGTCAAGGTTGTTTCGAAAAATATTTCTGTGTCGAGCGCGGTCAGCGCGCCAAAGCCCGCGAAAAATTTCCTCAAATACGCCGTGGCGCTAATCGTTATCGCCGCGGTATTGTTTTGGAATCCGCTGCATATCGGTTTCGCTCTCGCTGATTTACTTGGCTCTATCGAGTCAGGCGCGACTAAGCTGGCGCTGGGTTTAGGCGCGTTGGCTTTATTTTTAAATTTCATTGCCAAACGAACCGGCAACGAAATGATCCAAAGGTTGGCCGACATCACGGCATTACTGGCCATAACCTTGGGCGTCCTGCCTATTTTCCAACACTCGACTTTAATTAATCCGGGTAACCTCAAAACTTTGGTTATAAGCAAGGCCGGCAATAAAGCGCTGCCGGGATTATTGGGAAAAGTTTTTTCTTTAGAGAATCTTTTCATTTATTTCGTCGGTTTCGCCGCGGTGGGATTAGGCACGCGGATTGCCCTGGGAATAATCCCGGCGTTTAAGATCAACCGGATGAGCGCGGTTGAATTGGAAGCGGCGATCCGCCGGGATATGGCTTCCGCCTCCGCCGGCGCGCGCGAGGAGATGGAGGAAGCGCTTGCCGCCGGCCGTAACGATGCGGGCGCTTTAAGAAGAATCTATAAACACCTGATGAGAGTTTCCAAGAAAGTTTATGATACCAACCGTTACCACAGCAAAAAAGACGAATCGCATTACCAGCTGGGTATTGCCCGGGAAATGCATGAAGCGTTTGAGGCTTATTGGCCGCGCGTCGAACGCCTGGCGCGGTTGATGCCGTTCTCGTTCTTGAAATTAGTGATTTATCCCGTAGCGATCATCGCCTTCGCGCCGTTCTTCGTGATTGACATCACGGTAAAGTTTTTTACCAGCCACGCGGTGCGCAACAGCCAATTCTTGAAAGCTTATCGCGAAAACAGCATCACTATTCCGGCCGGGATGAAGGATGTTTACCTCCGGTCGGCGATAAACGCGGGGCAGGGGCGTTATACGTTACGAAACCGTTTAAGCGATCTCTGGGTTGATTTTACCCTGGCCCATCCCATCGTTGCCGGCTGCGTTAAGTTTACGGTTTCCCGCCTTACCCTGGCGTTTATCGGCTGGGCGATCAGCGGTTCGCTTCTGCCGGTGTTGGGCCACGCGTTGCCCTGGTTTGGAAAATTCCTGGCGGCAGAGTGCCTACTGTTGAAATGGCTGTTTAAGGGCGTTTCCTACATCCTGCACATCGTTTGCCCGTTTTTTGACGCCGAAAAAATCAGCAAATTTTTGCTGACTAACATCAAGCCCGATTATATGAACCTGATGCGTATTTATATCCTTAATTTCTTTTTATCCCTGAGAGGTTCGGTCCGGGCAATCAAACATAAGTTAATCAGCGTGATGAATTATAAGGTCCGCGGCGAGGACGGAGAGGTGATCGGCGAATTGAGAAGGCGCGGCCAGCCGAGCCTGGGCATCGAGGATTTCCTGGAAGAGGATATTTTGAGGAGAGGCCCCGGGTTGAATAATTCCCTTCTTAAGGCCGCCTACCGGAGCGGGTTGATGTTTACCGAAGTCGACGCCGGCATCAAAAGTCTGCTGGAGAAGAAACTGGCTGATGAATCGGAGGATGAACGCGGATATGAGAAACCAATCCGGGCGGTACTGCTTGGCCAGGGGTTAACCCCTATCGCCGCGGCGCTTTATTTTATTAATACCATACCCTTCGCGAATAAGATTGCCGCCCGGTTATTTCAAATCAAGCCGGATACCACGGCCGGCTATTTCCTGAAATATCTGGGCAGTTTAGCGGCGAGTTTCTGGTCGAGCTATCTGGGCATGGCGATCATCGGCGCGGAAATCGGCTGCGCCGTGGGCCTGGGCCAATCCAGTGGCGGCCCGTTACAGGCGATTGTGGAAAGCTGGGAAGGCGCCCGGGGCGGGGACGGCAAAGAAGGTAACCATTCTTCGCTGCTTGATTTAGGCCAGGATGATGGTATCGACTTCGGGGCGAAAAAGGCAAAAGAAGAAAGCCACGCCTCGCTGCTTAGTTTAGGCCAGAATATGATCGACGGTACCAGGGAAGACCTGGGAAAAGGCATTAAGTATCTTACCGGCAGGGAAATCAATACCAACCTGCCGGAGGTGATTTTCGCGGGGTTGATTGATTTCGGCACAATTGAGACGGCAACCGCCTATCTCTCTTCCGATGAAAAACTCAGCTTTAGAGATTATGTTTTAACGAACCATACCTCGGCGAGATGCGCTAAGGCGTTGCTGGAAGGAAAAGTCAGCTTGAGCGGCGTTACTTTACCCAGGGATTGGCGCGAAAAACTGGATAAATTTTACCGTCGCGCCGACAGCAAATCGGAAAAAGCCTGGGACGATTATCTGGACAAGACACTGGGCGCGGAAGTGCTGGAAAGAGTTAAGGTTGAATTAAAACATATTTGCGGCCAAATCGCTAAAACTGACGATAAAGATGCCACCCTCGTTGAGGCCGCGCATAACAATATCAGCGTTGTGGTGAGCGAGGTAAAACTTGAAGAGGGCCGCACTGGTGACTCAGTCCAGACGGAAGAAGGCGTGAAATTCCTGAGCGCTGAAACGGGGAAAGACCAGTTTTTAGCCGCCCAGGGGTTACCTTCCATGGACGGCCTTAACCAGGCGCTTCCCGGGACCAGGGTTGACCGGCTTACCGCGGCCGGCCAGGCTTTGGGCAGGGCCGCCTGGAAGAGTTTTGAAGATGCGGCCGCGAAGATTGTGGCCGAGGACAAAACGCTGAGTGGGGAAGATCGAGACCGGATAAAAGAAGAGCTCAAAAAGAAGATTAATTCTAAAGAGGCAAAAGAAAAGATTTCCCGCCGGATCAAAGAAGGCATTCAATCCGCCGGTGCGTTTACGGGCGTTAAGAAGGGCGATGAATTATCGCCGGAGGATAAGGCCGGTATCGAGAAGTTGGCGGCGGAAGCGGTAGCGGAAGCGGTTAAAGATTTAATCAGCCGGATTAAAGAGATGAAGGACACGGATAAGATCATCGAGATGGTCAAGGCGGAGGCGGCGCGCGCGGAAGCCGAAGCCGGAAAATATATTCACGATAATCTGCCGGCCGGCATCCCTTATGTGGTGACGATGGTTTTAGACAGCAAAAAGAATGTGGCGGAAGAGTCGGCTAAAGCTTACGGCGTGTTGATAGAGTATATGAAGTCAAAAGGCGTGGTTATTACCGTGGAAAGAAAAGGCGCCGCCGCCAATGTCCTTATCCCTGCCCGGATTGACGTGAGAAATTGGGTGAAGGATTCGGTAGAGAATGACGAGGTCAGGACGAATGTCGCCGATAACCGCGATCTTTTAGAAGGGGAAGGGGTAAAAGGTTCGTTGATCGATGAATTCTTCGGCCCGGCGCAGAAAAAAGAAGTGGCCGCGGTTATCCCGCAGACCCTGGAAAGGTTGAATGTCGACGACGCCGCCGCGCTCTGGGAAACCTTGAGAGCAAAAGGCCTTATCGAAGACAACGGCATGGTTGTCCAGGCTAAACTCCAGACTATTTCCGATGCCTCCAAAATGGACCTGGGCCCGGATTATCAAGACCAGGCTGAGGAGATATACAAGGCTTGGTCGACGGCGAAATTTACCCTCGATGATTTATCGCGCATCGTGAAGAAAGTTTCTCTGGCCGGAGCGATGACGGTTGAGGAAGCGCTGGCGATACTTGAGGGCAAAGCGCGGAAAGTGAAGAGCGCAGAGCGAAAAGCAAAGGCCGAAAACCAGAAACCGAAAACCGAAGACCGGAAGAAAGAAGGAGAAAAAGGAGTGAAGGAAGGAGCGGTTGCTTCTTCCGCCGCCGTCGGCGCGGGGCAGGCGTCCGGATCCGGCGCGGGAAGCGGTTCATCCGGCAAGGGTCCCGGGTCGGGAAGCGGCGAGGATAAAAATACCGAAGGCCAGCCGGCGCCGGCGGCGGGACGCGAGGCTTCTCTCGGCGCGGCGGCTGATGGTAACGAGAAACCGGTTGTGGTGAGCGAAGCGCAGGCAAGAAAAGCCGGCGAAGCTCTTCAGGCGGAATTGGCGAAATCAGATAAAGACCGGCCCGAGGGCTTTATGGTAGAAAATTTTAAAGAGCGGCCTACTACCTATGAAGCGAATGAGATCGATGAACGCGTTAACCTGCCGGTCAGAGTATTCTGGGTTAAAGGCTGGGAGAGCAAAGGATTATGGGCGAGGGTGGCAGAGGAAGATCGGGAGGCGAGTGATGGAAGGAAAGGAGTAAAGACACTGGAGGTTTATTTCTCTGAGCCGGCTTATTTAGCTTTCAACGAGATGTTCGAAGCCGATAACGATGACGCGCGGTCCGGCCTGCGGGCGATTATCGTGCGCGCGAAAGTAGAATATGTTGATAACGCTCCTTACCGGAAAGAAAGCCGCGAAAAAGGCAGCCAGGCCGGCCACGATTTCTTAAAGTATTCCCACCGCGGGAATCTTTTGCCGAAACTGGATGAATTTTATACCCGGCGGGGAGAAACCGTCAACGAACCTGAAGCAGAGGCTTCAGCGGTTGAGCCGAAACAGCCCCGGGAAGCCAAAAAATACCAATCACCGGTCCCCGTCAAAGTTCCCGGCAGTTTTGCCGAATTACTCAAGAATAAAGACTTTGCCAAATACAGAACCGCCTCCGAAACAATTTTAAAGAGGATACAGCTCGGTTACGGGATGAACGAGGAAGGCTTAAGGAAAGCGGCTAAGGAATTGGGGGCGGCTGACCGCCGGGCCGTGTCAGGGACGATTTTAGGGAAAATCCGGTTAGCTTTGGGGATGAGCGAGGGGATAGCGTCGATTGATTTCAATGATTTTATCGCTAAAGTTATCGAACGGGCTAAATTACTTGAGAGAATCGAGAAAGGATTTGTTGCCCAGGGCGACTTTTCTACGCTTGGCCTTGACAACGGCGCTCTTTTCCAAAATTTGATCGACAATGGGTATATTGATGAAAACGGCGTAATCCAGAGCAAGTTTGATCGGCTCAACGGATATTCGGAAATGAAGCCGGCTTCTGCTGGCGCCGGCAAAGAACAGGAGATTTATGAAATTTTGCGGAAACACCAGGGCGGCCCGGCAAAATTTTTAACCGACAATCGAGATAAATACCAGGATTTATCGATCGCGCTTAAAGATAAAACCTGGCGTTTCGCTTTAGAGAAAGTTTTAAAGCAATCCGGTATTCTGGAAGCTTTGAGTTCTTCCGGGGAAGCGAATGACAAAAAGACGGCATTGATGGAGGCGTTAAGCCGGAGCGCCGGTAAAGAAACAGAGATCGGCCAGGATGGTTTCCGCTCGGTTTTGAACGACGCCAAAGCGGAAAAGTATATGGCGAAACTTGTCCGGGATGCCGGCAGAGAAAAGAACCGGCCCTTGGCGTGGTTTGTGGAGCAAATGATCGCCGCGGCGGCCGAGGGAAAAAGGCTCGATGAAGCGGTTAAGGCGGAACAGGATAAAAAGAACGACGAAGGTTTTATCGTCGGGAGCAAGACCGATACTAAACAATATATCAGAAATAATATCCCGATTGCGGAAGATTTAGGTTTAAGCGCGGAGTTAACCGGAAAAATTTCCGAAGCTGTTACGCTGTCCGATAATAACCATACGCTGGGCAAGGCTGTCCCGGCGCTGGGGGTTGTCGCGGAAGACGAGAAAGCCGCTTTACGTAAAGCGGGGGATTTGAACGAAGACCCCAAAGTTTTCACCACTACGGCCCTGGCGGAAATTATCTGGAAGGAGCGGGTAGCGCGTTTAGCTTTTATCCGGGATGTCGCCGGCCAGCGCAACGCCAAAATCGCCGCCGCGGCGGTCAGGGAAGAAGAAAACCGGGAAAAAGAAAACAGCCTGATGGAAAGATTAAGCAGGTTATTCTCCAACCGCGCCGAGGGAGAAAAGAAAGAAGCCCGGGAAAAGGAATTGAACGAATTGGCGATGGTACAGGCGATTTTAAGCAGCGCCAACAAGCAGAAGATAAAAGTGATAGATTTATCCTGGGTATCTGCCGGCGATGCCGAGACCGCCAAGTTTATTAAGAAATATCTTTCCTTGGGTGGTATTGAAGCCAGCGTTGATTTTGATGGAGGTAATAAGAAGGCTATCTTGCGTTATAACGGTTTAAGCAAAGAGGCGGCGGGGAAGGCGGCGGAAGGCAAAGTAGAAGTAAAGGAAAACTTAAAGGATATTACCGCGATAATTGACTATAAAAGAAAAGGGTTTAATCAATCAACCGAAAAAGATAAATTAAATAAATTTGACCGGCCGCGCAACGAATTAGAACAGAAGGAAGTTATCTTCGCGAGGTATCTGGAAACTCTTAGACTCGACGGTAAAGGGGTTGTCGCAGAACAGGACTTTTCAGGAATCGGCGTTGATGCAGAGGCTCTTTTCGCTGATTTGATAAAAAATGGTTATATTGACACCAACGGTGTTATTCGAGACACATTTCGCGCAATAAAGCAGTATTCTGACATGGCTTTAGATAGTTCCTTTAATGACAAGAAAGAACAAATATACACCATTTTGCGACAGACCGATAAAGATTATAACGCGGTAGACCGGGCATGGTGCGACGTAAAAATCAGCATTAAGGTTAACGAATTGAATAAGCTGCGGGAGGAAAGGAAGGAATACCAGAGGAATAATCTGCTTGACGAAGAGCAAGGGGGCGCTTTCCGCAAACAAGAAAAAGGATTGGAAACTTCCATAGCGGTGCTGGGCGCTTATCGCGATAACCTGTTGCATAAAGCCAGGGTTTTGACGCAGGAATTTAAACTAACCGTCGGACAGGATATGCAGCCTATCCTCGAAGCTTTGAACGTGCGCCTGGAGATATATGAAAACCGCGGCGAGAATGATAAGTTTACGACCATTGCCGGTATTATCGCTTACGGAAAAGCTTCTTCCGATGAAATCAAGGCAATCAGGGATTTAATCGAAAACGCCGTAGCCGCGGACGAGCCGGATAAGAAGGCGGCGGTCGAGGCCCTGGGCCGGTTTGTCGACCGGCTCCTTTTAAGGGCAGAGGCCGAATACTTGAAGATAAAACTGACGGCTGTAGTTAAAGCCGAATTTTCTAAACTCGGCTTTGATAAGGATAGTCGGGATAAGCTGTGGGGACGCCTGCAGGAACTTCATTACCTCGACGCGGATGGCGTAGTCCAGGCCGAATTCGCCGGCAGTGTCACCGATGCTTCGGAAATGAAGCTGGGCCCGGCTTACGCCGCGAAAGCGAAAGAGATTTACGAGATTTTACGGCAGCGTTATGCCGGCAGTATTAACGCCGCCAGGAGTTTTGCTTCGATGGACGAGGCCTTAGCCGATTTGGCCGCCGGGACGGTTACCTTAGAACAGCTTAAGAGAGCCGTGCCGGATGAGGCGGCAGCGCGGGACATTTTGGAAACATTGGTCAAAAACGGCTGGGCCGAACAAGCCGGCCCGGCCGCGATACGCCTTACGCCGGGTTGGGATAAACAGCAGGACCTGATGGCGGAAAAAATCGGCAAAGATAATTTCGCCGCGAAAATTTTACCGGTTTTACGACAGGCCAACGACCTGGAAGCGGGCAACGAGTTTTTGAAAGCGGCGATCGAGAAAGAGAACTTTATCAGAGATCTGCCGAACCGGGAAGCCGCCATCATTGACCTTATTTTAAGGGGCAACCTGGAAGGCCCGAAAGGCGCGGAAGCGGCGATTATCGGCTTGCTGACGGAAAAATATCAAAAGGGCCTGCTGAAAGACGGCGAACAGCCGGTATTGGAATTTCTTTTAAGAAAGAAGATGGCTGCCGCGCTGGATGAGAAATGTAAAGACGCGAAAGTCAAAGGCAACAATCCGGCGAGTGAGAAAACGGCAGAGGATATTAATGAAACGAATAACGGTATTGCCGGCAAGATCAAGGCCTATATGGAAAAGGCGAGCCTGGAACATTTATTCGACATGGACACGAGATTGGAAGCAGTTTCCGACGGCAGGAAAGAAGGAATCAAAGACCCGGTTTTAATAAAAATCATCGAAGGGATCGCGATCGATCGGGAAAAGATAAAAATTTTGACCGGATATCATAAATATGACCTCAGCTACGAAGAAGGCAGGCATGGGCCGGAAGATTATGATGTTACCGAACCGGCCGGCGCGCCGGGGGCTCAGCCGGATATGGCGGCAGATATGGCGGCTATAGTGAGCGAGAATAAGGGTGCGGCATACGAAAAATACGCTCAGCAAGCATTGGCGAGGATCAGCGAGAAGAATACCATCGGGGCTTTTAAAGCGGCGATCGATAGCCCGTTTGTCAACAACGTCGTGATACCGGAAGTGCAGAAGCTTTATTACCGCTACGAAGCTTTCCGGGAATATTTCCCCGCCGGCCCGGGCGATAAAGATACCGAAGGTTCGTTCACGCGGTTGATGCTGGCGATAATGTATTTTGAAAGTGGTTTTGATCGTTATGCCAAAAGTATTGCCAAGGAAGATAGGGGTAGATGGAAGAAGGGTGATGTTATCGCGCGCGGCCTTACGCAGGTTATCGAAGTGACCTGGGAGGCTCAGGTAAGGGATATGGCCAAGGAACACCGGATACCGGACGGCCAAATGGGAGCATGGTTGGGCTGGGATAACGCCGAAAACCCGGCCAAGAGTATCGCCGTAGGCATGCATTATTTCGCGCACCTTTTAGGTCTGGTAGCAGGAACATTCCCCAACGTAAGCCCGGGCGAAGAAGGCAAGGCGGAACGAGTCGGCGTGGCCGTAGCCAGTTATAATGCCGGCGAATATGCCGCCAGCCGCGGCCAGATGCCGGTTAATAAATCATCAACCCCGTATATGATTAATATTTTGTGCGCCTGGAAGTATGATTTGAGCCGGGTTGACGAGTTACGTAAAATCGCCTCAAGAGCGGCGGTGACCGGGATGAGACGGGTGGCTAATCTTGCCGACGCCAGGAAGGTGACCGATCTACGCGAAACGCGCGGATACGCTTTTAATTTTATTAAGGAACATCCTTCCGCTTTCAGCGCCGCCGAACTCAAATCACTTGAGGGCACGTCCGCCAGGGATATCCGGGATATATTAGCGGCAATGCGCAGCGATGAAAGCGGCCGGGAGTTGGGCGAGTTATGGGATTTAGAGGCCGCGCCGGCGAAATACATGAAGGCAGCCGCTCTGACCGGCGACACGAGGACGAGAGAAGTTCTGGAAGCGTTGGCCGCCGAAGCGGAAAAATTGGCCGATAACCAGAGAAGGCAATTAAGAATCAAAAACGGCGGACAAGAGGATTCGCCGGAGAGTAAAGCTTTCGCCGCGGCCGCCGCCAAAATTCATAAAAATATAGACTATTTAAAGATACAAGAAGGATATCTGGAGGCAATCGCCCAGTTTAATGAAGACGGCAATAAAAAAGCCGCGGCATTGTACGAGCAATTCTATCAGATACTGATCGAGCAAAACGGCGATTGGAGCGATGAGGCGGTCGATAACATTATCGCCGCGATTAACGATTTCTTGAAACCGCGCGACAGCAATGAAGGGGAAGATAAAGATAAAAAGGCGGCGGATTTTGACTGGGGCGCAGCGGCGCGCGATTTTATCAAGGCGTTGCCTCGATACGCCAGGGCGGAATCAATCCGCAAGATGATGCTCGCGTTTGCCCAGGCCGGGTTGCTTAAGTCCGAACTGCCTCCGGACGCGCGGGACGCCGATAGCGAAGAAAGTAATAAACAGGAAGAAATCAACCGCGCCGAAGGCGTGACAGCGCTGCGGGAATCCGTGGCGATGATCGTCAGGCCGGCCCTGGCCGCTTTAGGCATAACCATCGATACTACCGCCGCCGGCAACGAGATAAAAATCTCCGGCAACAAAGACGGCGTGGTTATAAAGATGTCTGAAGCGAATTACCAGAGACAATATCTCGATTATAAGACGCTCCAGGGTTTTCTGAAACGTTATGTGTTTGTTAACAGCTTTTTACGAAGCACCGACGTGTACCAGGTTTTGTCGAAGCTGCTGGACAACGCTTATAACGGCATTGACAATCTGGATTCTGCCTCCGGCGATAAGCCGATGGAGCAGGCCGCATTCGAGATTAAATTCTCCGACGCCAATTTAGCAATCGAGAAGAACGACGGGAGAGCTGATTTAGCCGGCGGCGTAACCGACAGCGCGCCGTTGACCAAAGCGCTTAAAGAGAATAGGGTCGGCTTGAATCTTGCCCTTCGCGGGACATTGGAGCAGTTAGCCGCTTTACTCTCTCGTCCGGTGGAAGAAGTTGACCTCGAGGAAGTCGGCAAGCTCGTGGAAGGCCTGCTTAAGACGGTGAGCGTCCAGTTGGATAAAATGGAGTTTTACCGGGTAAGGCTCTGGCAGGCGGCGCAGCAGCTTAAATATATTATCGGGCAAATAGAGAAATTCTCCGGCAATCCGGCCGAGCAGGCGTATTACAGTGACTCTCTTAAAAAAGCGCGCCAGGAATTCCGGATCAGCCAGCGCTATTTCAAAACCAGTTTTGATTACACGGTTGGTTACGAGAGCTTGGCGGCCTTAACCCGGCAGGGCTTAGAAGATATAATCCGAAAAGATTTTGACGATGCTATCCGGCAGGCGAAGGATTATTTAGTGAAAGAATTAGCCGGGAAGAAAATTGTCGACGGGGATGTTTTAGAGGGCCGGCAGGGATTTTGGCGGACGGTCGCGGAAAACCTGTTTGTGGGCGTAGGGCTGTTCAGCGAAAGCCAGGTGTACGATAAGAAGGTTTCCGGCGATAAAACGCAATATAGTTTTCGCGGTGTGCGTTTCCTGACTGATTTAATCGCCGGCCGGCTTTCCCTGAGCCTGACTTTGGGTTATGGCTACGACAGTACTACCGCCGACCAGAAGAAAATCGCTATTTTAAGGGCCAGGGCAGTCGAGGCCGACTTAGAGCGGGCGATAAAAGAATACGCCGCCACGGAAAAGAAACTGCGCGCGCAATACGCGGATACGAAGCTGCCGGTTTTAGAACGGGCAACTTATCTGCACATGGCGATTATGGCCGCGGAAAGCGCAAGAGGTTTAGAAGTAATGCTGAGCGAGGTGAGGAAGGAAGAAGCGCACCCCGAAGCCGGAACCGGCAAAAAAGAAGGGGCAGCTGCGCCGGAGAAAAAAACCGTCGCTCCAGCGAAGGCGCAAGGCGAAACAGAAAAGGAGCCGACCGCCGAAGAAAAACGGCAGCAGGACCGGGTCATTGCCTGGGTCCTGGGGATGGCGGCCGATAAAACGGAAGAGGCGCGGCGGACCGATTATCGCCAGGTCAAAGCCGAGATGACGATGCCGCAGATACGCGCCGCCGCCGGTAAAAACTTTCAGGATTACTACAGCGATAAACTGGCTTACGAAGCGGTTAAGAAATCTACCGAGAGCGAATTCCTGCCGGTGGTTTTGGGCAAATCCGAAGTATCGAAAGACGAGGCGGCGGTTATGGCCGATTTTATCGTTTTGAACTTGCCTGCGGAAATTTTCACGGCGAACCAGGATAAAATCATCGAGTGGTTAAGAACCGCGTTTAAAAACGCCGGCCAAACTGATGAGGCAATTGAAACGGCAATCAGCCGGTTAGAAGACAAGAGGCTGGTATTTTTGAGGGGCCAGAATGATCGGTTATTCCAGAAGATAAATAAAATTAGCTTAGATATCGCGGACAAGTATTCAAATATTTTCGCGGCGATTAGAAGCAAGGCAGGAAGAGAAAAGATCAGCGATGATGAACTATACCTTTTGGTGGTTAAGGCGGATAAAGATGATGGCGCGGAAATCATCCGGAAAGTGCCGGGCTTAGGAAATTGGACGCCTGACCCCGCCACGTTAGACGCGATCAGGAAAGGTAAAAGAGTCCTGGCAGCAACAAGCGCGGCGATCAAGGCGATTGAAGGAGAGATTAAGCCTTTAGCCGAGAAGGTGTTGGCAAGGAAGCGTGCCGAAAAGAAAACGCTTGATGCCAAAGAAGGGGAAGAAGCCGCGAAAAAAGTAACCGCGAAAGCCGCTGATAAGAAAAACTCCGAAAGGGCTGCTGCCTCGCGTGGTGATGCCGCCGTGAAGAAAACCCAGTTGACTAAGGAAATCGATAGTTTAAGCAAAATTAAGACCGCGGCCGAACAGCGCGACGCCTCCGCCAATGAGCTTAACAGGCTTATGGATGTTTGGTTTAGCGGCGGGAAAGCGAGCCGATTTGAAAAGAAGCTGGAAGAAATATCCCAGCCTGGTTTAAACTCTCAAAAACGATACCATCACCAGACCGGTTTAATCGCCGCGCTCTTAGAGATGATTCCTCTGGCCGGCGATACCGACATTAATACGGCGCTCTTCCTGAAAACAAAGATCATCGAAGTGATGAAAGTCTCCAATAACGCAGATAAAGCTTTCGCGAAAAAATTAGAGTATTATTATTCCCAGTATGAGGAATTGGTAAAAGATTATATTATCGCTGTGGCCGGCGGCGATAAGGAAAAAGCCGACGAGGCCGCCAAAAAGATGGCCGCTCTCACCGCCGGCAGCAAAAATATCCTCAGCACGGCCTACGACGAAAACAGTGACCAGGCGGATTTAGAAGGCGGGCTCAACAACTTTTTCCCCGGCGGCAAGAATCAAATCGTGGAACAGCTGGGGGATGGGTTAAAAGTAGACCTGCCGCCTCCGTCCGACGCGACGGCTGCCTATTTATCCCAGGCAGCAGAGGCCACGCGTTTCGAATCCCAAGAGCTCTTGTTCACCTTCCTTAAGTTATACCTTCCGATTAGCCAATATAAAATTTCCGCTTCAACGACACTGGGCGTAGTCAATACTTTTACCGTGGAATGGAGCGGCCAGAGGATGTATTCCGAAGAATACGCGAAATTCCTGCGGGCTTGTTTCGATTATTCTAATTTAAGAGCCGGAAATATCCTTGCCCATGCCGGAGATCAGAAAATAAAGGGCTTGATTGACGAGATGAAGAAAAAATTAGAATTAGCCAACGCGGTTTCTCATCCCTATAGCCTCCGGCAGATTACCGTGGCGTTGGAGGCGGCGCAGGATGCATTAGCCAAGGCGCGGCAGAATAAGGATGCCGCGGGGGTTAAAGCCGCTGACGCCGTGGTTAAAGAACTTACGGAGTTTAACAATTGTTATACGCAGTTAGAGATGGTTAATGCGATAAAGGCCGACGCTTACTTCAGCGCGTTTGTCAAAAAGGAGAGAAGTTTATCGTTGACGGTGGTGGATATGGGGCGCAACATCGTCGCTTCCGCGATAATCACGGCGTTGGCCAATATCCCCGAATTATTCAAATGGACGATCGGCCGTTATGTCAGGGATGACACAAAAGAGCATACGATCAATGAGAGGGTTAAATCTATCGTCAGCCGGGCAAGAAGCCTTATTTATTCTAAAGCGCTGCGCCAGGCCGAACTTGCCGAGGAAGAATCGGCCGGGGCCGGCGTCCAGCGGGAAGCCCGGATGGAACTCGGTTCTCCCACAATCAAGACCAACGGAACCAGTGTGGTGGTGGCGGTCGAATATAAAAATAAAATTTATATCTATACCCCCCGGGAATATCTCGACGCCCTGGCCGACCCCCGCGCGTTATTAAGGAAAGACCATCTACTGCCGGGAGAGAAGACCGTGGGACGTGAGGACGTGGGACGTGGGACGAAGGAAGAGGGAAGAGGGAAGAAGGATGAAGGAGGAGAAAAGAAAGAAGAAGCAAGAAAAACTGAAGAGCAAAAAGCGAAAACCGAAGGCCGGAAGCAACAGGCGCCGGCGCAGCCGGAAACCGCGGACGGCCGAAACTACATTGACGCTAAGGACGATAAGAGATATTCCAGCGGCCTTCGCCAGGGGATAGCGATTTCGAATAATCAGGGGTCGGTAGTAAAATCTCAGATAACGGTAGGGACGGCTTCCGTTAAAGTAACGCCGATTTTCACGCCGGATAAAAGCAGTAATGACAATCCCGACCACGCCGGGGCCCAATCTTTAACCGACCGGGCATTAAACGAGAAGTACAGCATTGTGTCCCGGAGCTTATATGATTTTCCCTTGTCGCGGGCAGAAGCGAATAACTGGGACCTCAGCATTATCCACGCCTGGCATTACGACGCCAAAGGCCGCAGCAGTAGTTTGCTGGATTTGTCCGAGCCGACCAATGAAGAGAGTGTAGCTATTAACGTAGCGCATAACAATTCCGGCGCCGGCCAAAGCCAGAAACTTGTCGTAGAGTTTGTCCGTCAGGCCACGGAAATATTCGATGCCAAGGGCAAGCACGACCACGAAGAGACTAAATATCTGATCCGGACCAACTTCTATCAGACCTATGGCAATTTGAGCATACCGATTACTCTGGAATATGACCCCAAGGCTAAAACGGTTACGGAAATCTCCGGCGGCATCCGTTATTCTTATCATATCGGCGATTTAGTCGGTTCCACCGGTTTATCGTTGACCTACGACGAAAAGAACAACACCGTTAAGGCGTTCAACGCCTATACTTCCGAGAGCTATCAGGGATGGACAATAAGCCTGTCCATGGGTAAGACTTTCGATGACCCCTCGACTTCTAAACATAATGAGGGTGTTGATAATTATACCGGGGAAGTGTTGAGAGCCGCCGGGATGGGCGGAAAGGTAAATATCGGCATCGGTTATACCATGCAGCGGGACGCGGAACAAAAAGCTACCGAGACCGCAACGACTTCATCGAACGACTTGCGGACGGTAGACTTGGATCCGGGGAAGCCGCAGCAGGTGCATAATGTGTTTTATCTTGTGGGGCGTTCCGGCGGATCACTCGGCTCCCCTGCCGCTCAGGTAAAAGTCGGTTATGACACAACAACGCACTCGCCGGTGGTAAATGTGGCGGCGCAAGGCAACAGCGGAACGACGATGCCTTATACCAGCCTGACTTATAATGCCAACGGAGTACAGGCGGTCTTAGGCAGCCGGTTTGCCAATCCGGAAACGAGCCGGTCTATCGACTTAGGGGCAACGCTTACTCATTCTAAAAGCAACGGCGCTAATGATACCGGCAAGGTCGATACATTCGGCTTCAGCGGCAGTATCACCCAGCCCGGGCATAGTGTTAACGGCGGTTTGACCTTTCCTTTCGGCGATTTGAGCGCGGGAAGTTTCAATATGGGGATTAATTTCAACCTGGGTGGTTCAGACCGGGGAACGAAGAAATTACCGATGGCAGTTTTAGACGAAAAGAGCAAAACCGCTGTTTTCGCCGTGGTCGGCGAATTAGGAGCGTATAGCCGCCTCAGTTCGCGAGTAGAACAGGCTAAGAAAGGGGACTATGCACTGTTATCCCAGGTAGTCAGCTTGGCTGATTCCCGCCTCGTTGGCCGCGATTTAAGGGAAATACTGAGAGAGTTGGGCGTAAAAGACACCGCAGAGCAAAATGGATTTGTCGCCTGGCGCGATGCTTTCGATTACACTCCGATTATTTTCGGTAATACGCAGGCTGAAGAGGCGCTGGCCGTCGCGGCGAGAAAAGAATTGGCCAGAGCCGGCTTCAACCAGGAGAAAAGCGAAGAACTTTTGAAAAAACTAGTAAAATGGGCCGGCGATAGGGCAATGGAAGGTAACGACGGCAAAGCGCGGGCCGGTTTGGCGGCGATCGGCATCACCGATGCCCGGGTACAGGATAAGTTTATTAAGTGGGGCAATGATTGCCGGGCCGGGGAGATCTTCAAAAATTTTGAAGAAATGATGAACTATATGTCAAAGGCCGCGAAGCTCGCAACTGCCAACGAAGGCCTGGGGATCATCGATTTGATTTATCCCGGCAAGCGCGTTTCCTTCGATATTAAGAAACCCCTGGATTTCGATTACCTGATGTATTTCGGCGCTTTGATCAAAATAAAAGGCGCGAAATATGCCACGGATATTCTGGAGAGATATTTAAGGTTGATCCCGTCGTTAGGCATCATTTCCTCGGATAAAGCCTTCCGGCCCGGAGAGGCTAAAGATATGGAGATGATGCAGCTATTGGCCGGCTTAGAGGATAACGGCCGGATTATGGATATCAACCGGTTGACCGGCGGTTTGAGAAATTTAGAGGAGAGCGGTATCTTGGCGGCGGCAAAGGAGATCATTAAAATCGAAACCGGAAAAAAAGATGTAGATCTACGCGGCCGCAAAGCGTTTTACGAATTATGCCGGTTGATCAAAGAGGTAAAAGAAACAATCCGGTTGGAAGATGAAGAGGCCGTACGGTTGTTGAGAATCATGGCGGAAATCATGAAGTATAAAAAGGCTTCCGGCACGGAGATCTCTTCCGGGAGAAAAGAAGAAATCGCCGAAGCGATAAAAATCCAGGAGGTTTTAAGCAAAAGAGGAGAACAGTTCGAAGACCGAATCGTCGCTAAAGCAATCGCGATGACGCATAAGCTGCGCGAAGATTACCAGACCGAAGTCGATTACGCGGCCGCGCTCGATTTAACCGAGTTGATCAAATATGACGTTAATTTCAACAACTTGAAATCCGCCTTAGCCGCCGCGGCGCCTTATAAAGACCATTCGGCGCTGAAGGGTTTCTATAAAGATATCGTTTACCGGCAGTACGTATCGCTCGATTACGACGCGCCGTTCATGGGAATGATGGAGCATGTTGAGAAGATAGCCCAAGCCGCCAAAAACGCCGAGGTCGCGTTTAACCCCGAGGACAAAGGTTTCTTCGATAACCTGGTTTACTGGGCGGCCGTAATCAAACGTTATAGCCGCAATGCCCAGCGCTACAACGATATCATTTCCCGCCTGGAAGAAGGGTTTATCAGCGACCGGAATAATTTCGCTTCGCGCCTGCCCAACAACCCGGCGTTAGCCGATTTCATTTTTAACCGCAAGGATTATAAAGATATCCCGGTCGGCCAACGGATGATCGTAGCGGCCGGCGAAAAAGAGGCGGTAGATTTTTATAAGGCGCTCGCGGAAAAAACCGGTATCGAGGAATTAAGCAGGGTGACGGATAAGGTTTCCCAGTACGAATATAAAACCGGCGACCCCGTACGCGAAGCGGCGAATAACGGCAAGAAAAGAATCTATCTGCCTTACGCCCTTCTGGCGGAACGCCATTCTGCCGGCGCGGCAAAGAGGGAGGGTGGGCCTTCTTTATTAACTGCCTGGTTGATTCACGAATACGCCGCGCTGGCCGGATTAAGCCATGATAAGGTCAACACTCCTTTACAAAAGGCTTATGAAAACTACCGCCGCACCGGCAACCTGGAAATTTCCGAAGAGCTTACCCGGCAGATCAAGCAGGGTTTGGCAACGCCGCTGGAAGGAGTAGAGAAGGATAAACATTATAACCCGGCTACCCCACCGGCTGACGGTTCCACGGAGTTCACGCTTTTAAACAGCCCGGTCTTTTTAAGCCTATTCCCCGGGGTTACCAGCTACGATAATTGGTTAGTCCAGTATGCCGATAACGCCGCCGCGGAAAAATTTGTTCACGATATGGCCGCAGAAACCGCTTATACCAGCAACAGCGTGAACGAATTCCTCGGCCTTTTGGGAAGGGCAATAGCTTTCGCGCAAGCGTTATCCGTTACTACCCCGGAAGCTAAGAGGGTATTTACCGATTTCGCCTGGGGCAACAGGGCGTTCGGTGGTTCGCCGTTGGACGTTCAGGCCGCCGATGTCGGCGTTTTGACCTGGACTTCGCCGCTGTCTTATTTCAGGGTGCTGTACTGGACGGCTCAGCCCAGTTACGATAAAAGAACCGGCGCGTTCACCGAGTTCGACGTTACCCGGATGGTCAATATCTATAAAGCGTTTGCCGAAATAAGAAGTTATAGCTTGCAGGAAAAGTCGGCTTTTCGCGATGTCACCGGCGTGGATATCGACCTCAGGACCATGCAAACGGGCGGCATCTATCATGGTTTAGGGGATACGGTATCGCCGTTTAACAACGCTTACTTTAATCTTCTTGTCGACAATGTCCTTTTTGCCCAGGATACCAAGGATGTCAACCACAACGGTTTGTTTGAATTCTGGCAATATCGCGTAGTGGATCAGAGCTTTGATTTAAGCATTTTCAGAAAAGTGCTGGCTGCGGTTTATGAGATTAGTCAATTCAGCGCTTCCCGTTTCAATCTTTTGAAGACGATTTTTAATGTGGATTACCAAGGGATGCTTAATGACGGCCTTATTACTCAAGATTCGTCGGGATATTTCCGGGCGCACCGCTTACTTACCCTGGAGACAATTATCAACGATATTCTTTTTATGGGTGAATATGATAAGAACGGCACCGCTACCGATGCTAACAAGAACAAGATTTTCGGGGAATTCTTCTTCGCCGAATATTCGCCGGCGCCGGCAGTCAGCCCGATTGATGATAAGAACAATAACGGCATTACCGGCGAGTTTGTTTTGACGATGTTTGAAAGAATGTTGGACGCGGTTATTGAAATGGAAGGGTGGTCTACGACCAGAAAGAATTTAATCAATCAGGTTTTCTCGATAAATCTGGATACTATGGCCAATGGTTTCGACGCCAACAACAAAATGTACTTCCAGAACATTATCGAAAAAATCCTTTACAGCATGAATCCCGATCTGGCTACTTTCGTCAACGGCCAACCCAGCCAGTATTGGAACTTTGACCCGATTACGCAAACTTTCAATTTGACTAAATTCGGCAACACGGTTGATTTAGTCGCGGCGCTTTTGCCGGCTCTGGTAGGCCACGAAGCGGCGTTTAACACCTTTTTCGGTATCGATATAACTAATTTTAATTCTTTAACTGCTGACACCAAACTGGCGGTATTTACTCTGTTGGCCGGCATCGTCAACGGCGAAAAGGACTTAAACAAAGACGGCACGATCGATAACAACGCCGTCAACGGCGCTTACGATTACCGCTACCAGTATAACAAGGGTGTACTGATGACCGCCCAGGCCGCGGCGGACCGCTTCGTCGCCACCCTTGACCTGGCCGCGGTGTT
>Ga0182021_10002546_pt1 | contig 21269 bp, 22 predicted proteins | sample 612E3MmetaG_FD_120493 | JGI IMG/M metagenome (GOLD analysis project Ga0182021, IMG submission 120493) | Permafrost microbial communities from Stordalen Mire, Sweden - 612E3M metaG (Illumina Assembly) | ecosystem: Environmental > Terrestrial > Soil > Wetlands > Permafrost | place: Sweden... | reverse complement strand
GAGGTGTTGTCTCTTGCCGAGGCAAACCAAGCCTCGGAAAACCGTCAACCCAAGCCGCCGCCAATTTTTTCAAAAGTCATCCCAGAGAAAGCCGAGTCCGAAGTGGCTTCCGAAATTGCTGACTTATTGTGGTGCCTCTTGACAATGAACTATATGTGGTGTAACATAATGTTTGCCCGAGCATGATTAAGCGGTGTCGGCAACGCTTGGGCACGTGCATATCCAAAGAAAGACCAAACATGAAAAAGACCCGCTCAGTTCACAAAGCAAGCGGCCCAGTGAAGCCGATTCAAGGGTCCACGCTCTCGGAGGAAAAGGAGAACAAACGGCCCGATGAATCGTTCAATCTTTCGCCCGCGCGGCTCATGAATGGAGCTTCCACCACCACCGCGCTGCTGAACCAGATCCTTGCGCAGCGGGAGGAGTTTCATCCGTTGCGTGACTGGAGAATAAACGAGTAGCGCGCCCGCCAGAAATGGAGAAAGCGAGCTGAGGCCGGCTTGCGACTTGCGCTCGGCAGGCTTGAGCGTTAGAACGGTCTCGATATGTGTTCATTCGCTGGTGGACTTTGCAAGTTGGTTGCGCGTCCGACAGCGTTCATGGCGCCTATCAATTGGTCGGTTCGAGTGGTAGAAGCAGTCAAAACAATAAAACAAACGCAAAAAGAAAACATGAAAAATCACATCCTGTTCGGCACGCTGGCCTTGCTGGTGGGGTCGCTGCTTGCAGCGAACGCCGCCCCCAAGGATGACCTTACTGCCGCGGCGAAAAAGCTCGCGGACAAAGACAACTACTCCTGGAAACAGAAGACTGAAAACGCCGGCGGAGGCGGATTCGGGGGCGGGACCGGCGAAGGAAAAACGGAGAAGGACGGGTGCCTCTGGCTCTCGATGACCATGCGCGACAACACCATCGAGGCGGTGAAGAAAGGCGAGAAGGGCGCCATCAAGACCCAGGACGGTTGGCAGTCGCTCAGCGAGGCCACTAGCGGTGACCCTGGTCCGGTCACTTTCCTCGCTCGCAGGCTGCAGAATTTCAAGTCTCCTGCCGCCCAGGCCGAGGAGCTCGCCGGCAAAGTCAAGGAACTCAAGCAGGACGGTGACGTTTATTCCGGCGAACTCACGGAGGAGGGCGCGAAGTCGCAGCTCATGTTCGGTGGCCGCGGTGGCGGCAACGGGCCTGAGATCAGTGGCGCCAAAGGCTCCGTGAAGTTCTGGGTCAAGGACGGCTTGCTGTCCAAGTACGAAGTCAAAGTGCAGGGCAAGGTCAGTTTCAACGGCAATGACCGCGACGTTGACCGCACGACGACGATCGAAATCAAGGACATCGGTTCGACAAAAGTCGAGGTGCCCGACGACGCGAAGAAGAAGCTGTCTTGAGACTGGGCTAACCAAGTCCGAAGAACTGCCTGATGCGAACGGCCAGCGCCGTGTGGGTCTCCGGCGCGGTTTGCCGGGCGGTGGGGGCAGCCATGGCCGTCCGCCGCCCCTCGATTCTCTTTTCCAGCACCGCTGCCAGTTTGCCAGCCAGATCGGCGTTCGCCTGCAACAACCCGGCAAAGTCCGGTTTCGACACCCGCAGCACCTCGACGTCGGTCTCCGCCGTCACGGTTCCTGAGCGCGGCTCACCGGTCAGCAGCGACATTTCGCCAAAGAACGCGCCGCGGGTCAGGTGCGCGGCAGTCACCAATTGGCCGTCCGCGCCGGTCATCGTTACGGCCACGCGGCCCTCGCGGATAATGTAAAAGGAGTCGCCCGGTTCGCCCTGCCGGCATAAATTCTCACCTTTAGCATAGAGGTGCAATTTCGCGGCGCGCGCCAGCCGCTCCATTTCTTCGGGGGACAAAGACTGAAACAGCTCCACGCCGGCCAACAACTGCCGGACCGCATTTTGTCCCGCGGCACGCTGCGCCTGCTCGTCGGCCTGCGCATCCCGGTGCCGCACATCCCGGATGGGGTAGGGAATGGAAATGCCCTCCCGCCGGAACGCGTACCACAGGCGATCCATGACTCCGCTCTGGATCGGGTCGCTCCGGGCGAAGTCCTCGATGAAGAATTTAATGGTGAAGTTCACGGCGGAATCGCCATAGGACGCCAGGTACACCGAGGGAGCGGGGTTTTGGCTCACCTCCGGCGCCTCACGGAGGACGCCCAGGATCACTTCCCGCACCCGGTTCGGAGGCGTGTCGTAACTGACGCCGATGGCAACCTGGCAGGCGTGACTGCCGGTGGGGCGCGAGTAGTTGACGATGGACTCCTTGGCGATGGCGGAATTGGGAATCACGATATAGTCCTCCGCCTTGGTTCGCAGGCGCGTGGCGCGCCAGGTGGTATCCACCAGAACCCCAGTGTGACCGCCGACAGTGACCCAATCGCCGATCTGGAACGGCCGCTCGGCATTGAGCGCCAGGCCGGCGAAGAGGTTCCCCAGGGTGTCCTGGGTGGCGTTGCCGACGATGTACCCAATGACCAGCGAGGAGACGGCGAACACGTTCAGGTTCACCTCGGGAAAGAAGCTGCGCACGATCACAACCAAGGCAATGAGGGCCAAGCCCAGGCGACCGATGTGGCGCAACACCAACGGCACCGGCGGCCTCTTGCGCCAGCGCGTCAGCCGGTCAAAGACCAGCAGGTCGAATAGCTTAAGCCCGACGGTGACTCCCAGGAAGACCACCGCGGCCCGGAAAGCATCGCCGACATAGTTGTGCATCTGGTCGAGGGCCGGCCCCAGAAAAAGCACCACCAACGCGACGAGCATCAGCAGGTTCAACTGCAACTCGATCTTGCGGAACAGGTGGTTGCGGGACAGAAAGCGCTGCGCCACGGTGAAGCCGAGGTAAATCACCAGCAGCGCGCCCAGCCTGAGCGCGCCGTCGGCGAAGGTCAGCTTCGAAACGTCCGGCACCGGGGTCGCGGCAGCGAATAATGTCATGGGCTCTTATTAGCAGCAATGGGCGCAACGGGCAACCATGCCGCGGTCCTATGGGTGCGATTAGAAGTGTCGGTCAACCAAGTCTTACAGCGCGGAGCGCGGACATTCTTGTCCGCCCAAGTGCGTTCGTCCATCCCAGGCGGACAAGAATGTCCGCGCTCCTGCCCGACACTTTTGATCGCACCCCTGTCGTATTTGCGAACCTTTTCGTTGAATTCGCCAGGATTCCCAGCATAGTCTTCACGTCTCTCGGCCAAGCCGGGAGCATGAGCAACATTCGGAAAATGCGATGAAAGAACGAAGCAAACGCTGGTTAAGTCTGGGGCTGATCCTGCTGGCCGCCACCGCCCTCGCCGCCGGGCCGGTCGAGATGAGTGTCCAGGTCAAGAGCGGGCAAGTGTTGGAGACACCCTCTTTTCTCGGGAAAGTGGTCGCGCGGCTCAACTATGGGGACCGCATACAGGTCCTCGAGCAGCAGGGCGACTGGTCCAAGGTCACCGCCCCGGACGGACAGACCGGCTGGATCCATAGCTCCGCGCTCACCAAGAAAAAGATCGCGATGAAAGCGGGCAGCCAGAACGCGCAGACGGCCGCGTCGGGCGATGATCTGGCGCTGGCCGGCAAAGGCTTCAATTCCGACGTCGAGGCCGATTTCAAGGCCAAGAACCGGAACGTGGATTTCACCTGGGTGGACAAGATGGAGAAGATCAAGGTGCCGCCCGAGGCGAAGCAGCAGTTTCTCAAGGACGGCGGCATCCAGCCGGCGGAGGGAGGCAAACGATGAGCCCGCGGCTTTGTTCTCTGGCACCCGCGTTGGGGGCAGTGGCCGCGGGCGTGGCCCTGGTCTTCGCCTGTGGGTGTTCGACCGTGACGCAGGTGGGCGGGATCATGGGCCAGGCGACTGGCGTGGTGAGCGCGGACCAGGCCCAGGCAATCACCAAGAGTGCTCAGGCGATGGAGAAGACCTTCGAGGACATCACGCCGGAACAGGAGTATTACATCGGCCGCGCGGTGGCCGCGACCGTCCTGGTCACCTATAAGCCCTTCGACCGCGAGCAGGCCAACGCTTATTTGAATCTCCTCGGACAAACCGCGGCACAGTTTTCCACCAAGCCCGAAACCTTCGGCGGGTATCACTTCCTGCTGCTCGAGACGGATGAGGTGAACGCGTTTGCGGCGCCCGGCGGATTGATCCTGATTTCGCGCGGCATGGTGCGGTGCTGCAAGAGCGAGGATGAGCTGGTCGCGGTCCTGGCGCACGAGATCAGCCACGTGGACCACCAGCACGGGCTCAAAGCCATCCGCAAAGGTCGTCTCACGTCGGCGTTGACCACGCTGGGGGCGGCGGCGGGCAGTTCACTGGCCGGCGGTCAGCTCGCCGAAGTGACGAAAGCCTTCGAGGGCAGCATCGCCGACATCACTTCCACCATGATGAACAGCGGCTATTCCCGGACCACCGAATTCGAAGCGGACAAAGGTGCGGTGGCGATTATGAAGAAACTGGGCTACAACCCGGCGGCGCTGGTCACCATGCTGGAACAGATGGAAGGCCAACTCAAAGCGGACAGCGCCGGTTTCGGGAAAACCCACCCCGCACCCCAGGTGCGCATTGCCGAACTGAAGAAGGTCATTGGGACGGAGGCCCCGCTGCAGCCCGCATCGGAGCGGCAACAGCGCTTCCAGAAGGCCATGGGAGGCGTGTAAGGGGCTTCGAGCCGTTTCCCCCGCTACTCGTTTGCGTGGAGGTCAGACGCCGATGAATGCCTTTAAGGGCCGAGGCGGGATGCTCAAGCGAATGATCCAAGGCGGTGTCCTTGGACTGCTGGCAGCCGGGGTCTTCCTGGGGCTCTGGCGCGCAGGAGCGCTTGATACGCTGGAGTTCGCCACTTGGGGCTGGCGCGTGAGGGCTTTCGCGGCCCGCACCCCTCCTGCTGCCCAGGTCAAAGTCATCCTGCTGGATCAAGCCAGCCTCGATTGGGGCCGGAGTGAAAACGGTTGGGTTTGGCCGTGGCCTCGCACGGTCTATACGGCGGTGCTGGATTTCTGCAGACGGGGCGGGGCCAAGGCGGTTGCGTTCGATATGCTTTACACCGAGCCCTCCTCTTACGGGGTTGGGGACGACAAGGCCCTGGGCGACACCATCCGCCGAACGCCCGGCTTTGTCGGGGCGCTCTTCCTTAGTTCACAATCCGGCGAGGCGACCAACTGGCCGGCTAGCGATCTCCCCATAGGCACTTCTTTCCTTGGGCTTGACGCGTGGCTGGGACACCTCCCCTCCAGGCAGGTGGTGATGCCCAGAGCCACCTTGCCCATTCCCGAGGTGGCGACCAACGCCACGCTGCTTGCCAATGTCAGTGAGCAGCCAGATTCGGACGGCGTCTTCCGACGCGCGTCGCAGTTTCGCGTCTTTGACGGGAAGGCTATGCCGTCCCTGGGCCTGGCGGCGTACCTGGCGGCGGAAAAGACCGCGGGCCACCCGCCGCCCCTTCAGTTGACGGCCGGCTGGCTGAAGATCGGGGAACACGAGGTGCCCATTGATGGCCGCGGTCGTGCCGTGCTGCGTTTCTGCGGAAAGAACGGCACGCACGAAACCTACAGCGCGGCGGCGGTAATCCAGTCCGAGCTGCGGTTACAGGAGGGCAAGAAACCCGTCCTGGAACCCGAAGTCTTGACTAACGCGTACGTATTCTTTGGGCTGAGCGCTCCCGGGTTGCACGATGCCCACCCCACGCCGGTGAACCGTGGCTGTCCGGGCGTCGAGATTCACGCAACTTCTCTGGACAACCTGCTGTACCGGCTGTTCTTGCGCGAGATTCCAGCAGCGTGCGTTGCTGGGGCTGCGTTGTTCCTGGGTTTGCTGAGTGGCGTCGTAGTCTCGCTGAGCCGAAAAGCCTGGCAAAGCGTGCTGGCCTTTGCCTTTCTGCTGCCGGTACCCGTCCTGGCGGCGTTCACGGCGTATCACCTGGGCTGGTGGTGGCCGATGGTGGCCACTGAAGGCGCGGTCGCTACCGCGCTGGTTGGAGGCGTCGTGCTCAACTATGCGACCGAGGGCCGCCAGAAAGCCTTCCTGAAGCGGGCGTTCAAGCATTATCTGGGGGCCGACGTTATTGACCAGATCATCGCGGACCCGGCACGACTGCGCCTCGGGGGCGAAAAAAGGGAACTTACGCTGCTGTTCTCCGATATCGAGAAGTTCTCCTCCTTTTCCGAGAAGCTGGACCCCGAAACGCTGACCCAGTTGTTAAACGAGTACCTGACCGAAATGACGGACATCATCCTGGCGGAAGGGGGATACCTCGACAAATATATCGGCGACGCCATCGTGGCGTTTTGGAACGCGCCCGCCGACCAGGCCGACCACGCCGTTCGCGCCGTTCGCGCCTTGTTGCGCTGCCAACGCATGTTGAATGAACGGCGCGCGCACTACGAGCGGAACACCGGCGTGATCATCAAAGCTCGCATCGGCATGAACACGGGCGAGGTGACGGTGGGCAACATGGGCTCGCGGGATCGCTTCAATTACACTGTTCTCGGCGACGCAGCCAATCTAGCCTCACGGCTCGAGGGGGCCAACAAGGTGTTCGGCACCTATAACTTGATCTCCGAGACGACCTGGTTGCAGACGCAAGGCCAGTTCCTGGGACGGGAGCTCGGGCGGATTCGGGTGGTTGGCCGCCAACAGCCCGTGAGGGTTTATGAGATTCTTGGTCTCGCGACTGAGCCGGCGCCGGCATTCTTGCCCGACTTTGAAGCGGGCTTGAAGCTGTGCCTGGCGGGCCAATGGCAGGAGGCGCTGGAGCTTTTCGCGCGTCATCCGGAAGACCCGCCGAGCCTCGCCTACGCCGCCCAGTGCAGAAAACATCTACCGTCCCAAACATGGGACGGTATCTGGAGTTTGACGGAAAAGTAGAGTAGGGTGCTCTCCGCGATTCGCCTACCAGCGTTTTCGCAGCCGCCCGACCGCCCACAGGAAAACCAGCGCGAGCGCCCCGCCGACGGTGTCGAGCAACACATCCCAAATGGAGGCCTGCCGGGAGGGAACGAAGACCTGGTGAAACTCATCGCTCCCCGCGTAAAGCGCTGTCAGCGCCAGAACCAGGCCGGCATCCGACCACCGCCAGAGACGAACCTCTTCCCCGCGCACTTTGCGCAGCGCGCGCCACAGCAATAACGCCAAAACCGCATATTCGGCCAGATGCGCGCACTTGCGGATAAAGACGATGCTGGCATGGACGGCCTCATCGGAAAGATGAGGAAAGAGCCAGCGCACGATCGGCCCGATGATGCGCGATGAGTGTGAGAAAGACGCTCGATCGCCGGAAGCGGAGAAGATCACCCCCATCCAGGCCACTACTGGCAGCCAATACTTGATGAACGAAAGCAATCTCAGCACGGCTCATGGAAACAGAGTTCCAGAGATCGAGGCAACCGTAATTATTATTAGGGTCAGGGCCACCGCGATTTTGAATGAGGTTGGGCGCCAAATCCACCAAGAGACTTGACCGCATCGGCAGCCGGGGATTACGTTGTGGGCATGACGGTGAAAGATGGTATGCACGCGGCGGCAGGCGGGCTGGTGGTCAGCAACCCGGGCATTTTGTGTGGCACTCCGGTCTTTCGGGGCACGCGGATGCCAGTGAAGATCCTCTTTGATTATCTGGCGGACGGATTATCACTGGATTATTTTCTGGAAACCTTTCCTTCGGTCACGCGCGAGCAGGCGGCAACGATCCTGCGCTACGGCTGGCAGCGCATTGAGAGCGAACTCGCCGCATGAGGATTCTCTTGGACGAGTGCGTCCCGCTGCAAGTTCGCGAGGCTCTGCCCGATCATGAGATTACCACTGCCCAACGCAAGGGCTGGGGCGGCCTCAGCAACGGTGAATTGCTCGACGCGGCGGAACAGGCAGGATTTGAAGTGCTCATCGTGGCGGACAAGAACCTTCGTTATCAGCAAGCCCTTGCCACCCGGCGCATTGCCATTCTGGAACTCTGGACTAATCATCGTCCTACGCTCGAGCGATATTTCCCGGAAATCCAGGCCGCCATCGCGCGGATCAAGGCGGGCGAGTATTTGATTTTAGAAAGGCCGTGAGGTGAGTAGACGTTGAAGCTGGGCGTAAATATTGATCACGTGGCAACCCTCCGGGAGGCCCGCTACCGCGGACGCGGGCGGGGCGAGCCGGACCCGGTGGCGGCCGCCCTGGCCTGTGAAGCGGCGGGCGCGCACGGGATCACGGCCCACCTGCGGGAAGACCGGCGGCATATTCAGGGCCGCGATGTGTGGAAACTGCGCGAAGTCATCAAGACCCGGCTCAACCTCGAAATGGCCAACGTGCCCGAGATTGTCGCCATCGCCCTCAAGCTCAAGCCGAACATCATCTGCCTGGTCCCCGAACGGCGGCAAGAGGTGACCACCGAGGGCGGCCTCGATGTGGCTGCAAATCTGCCCGCGCTGACTGAAACTCGGAAACGGATGAACGACGCAGGCATTGAGGTGAGCCTCTTCATCTCGCCCGACCCAGCCCAAATTGAAGCGGCGGCGGGCGCTGGCAGCCAGTTCATTGAATTGCACACCGGCGCGTTTGCCGAAAGCTCGGACCATGAACGGGAACGGCTTGCCGAGTTGGAACGATTGATCGCAGGCGCGCGGCAGGCGCACGCGCTCGGCCTGAAGGTCAACGCCGGGCATGGTTTGAATTACCGGAATCTTCCGTTGCTGCATCGCGTGCCGCACCTGGTCGAGCTGAACATCGGCCACAGCATCATCAGCCGGGCCGTGACGGTTGGTTTGGAAACCGCCGTCCAGGAAATGCTGCGCTTGATGGAAGGCTACCGGGGCTGAAAGGAGTGAGTCTAAAGTCCAAAGTCCAAAGTCCAACGTCCAAAGCCGGGGATTTCCTTAGCCAGGGACTTCAGACTTCAGACTTTAGACTTTCCCCATGATTCTAGGCATTGGCATTGATATTATCGAAGTGGCCCGCATTCAGGCATCGCACGAGCGGTTCGGTGAGCGGTTTCTGAATCGCATTCTGCATCCGAACGAAATCAGCTATTGTCTATCCTACAAAGCGCCGGCTCCCTTCCTGGCCGCCCGGTTTGCCGCTAAAGAAGCCATCTCCAAGGCTTTCGGCACCGGCATCGGGGCCCAGCTCGGTTGGCAGGACATGGAGGTGGGACGCAAAGCGAGCGGCGAACCGTTTGTCATTTTGCACGGTGCCGGGCAAAAGCTGTTGCGCGAACGCGGCGGGCGCGTGGTGCTCATCAGCCTGAGCCACACCCAGACTTACGCGGCCGCGGTGGCACTCCTGGATGGCGAGTGAAAGGCGGCGTTTCTGACTTCCAAAAGGCTTCGGAACTGCTGATTATCTGCGCCGCATGAGCACTGCATATCAAATCATCGTCTGTGGCACCGTTGTGCCGGACCCGCTCCAAACCCTGGAGCCTGTGACCGGCCCGACTGGCCCGGGCTTGAAGAATGAACTGATGCTCCCTGCCGTCCTCGACCCGTGGGCGAGCCACGCGCTCTATGAAGCGGCCCACCTGGCGAAAAGCGCGCCCGGCAGCAAAGTCTGGCTGGTGAGCCTGGGCCCGAAGGCCAAGCTGCAGCAGGTCATGATGACGGTCGCGCAGAAAGCGCCCTTCGAACTGCTCGCCCTCGACGGCCCCGCCAGCGGGTTCACCGAGGCTGCCGAAGTCGCCGCCGCCCTCGCCGAGGCCATTCAGGGCATCGCCGGTCTCGACCGCTCGAAGCTATTGCTGTTCGGCGGCTGGGAGTCCGCCTCCCGTGGCGCGGGTGCGACCATGCAAATGGTCGGCGAACGGCTTGGCATCGTGGACCAATTCCAGGGCGTGGACGAACTGAAGGTGAACGCGGACGGCTTGCTGGAAATCCTCGAGCGGATTGAAGGTGGCAAGCACCAGGTTTCACGCTGCGCCGGCCCTCCCGCTCTGCTGGGCTGGGCCACGGGCAATTTGCCGGAACCCAAGAACAATCCCCAGGTGGGCATGGCCAACATGCGCACCGTCATGCCTGCGCTCCAGAAAGCCAAGCCGGTGAAACTCGCTGGCGAAGGCGTCACCTTCACCAGCGTGGCGCTGCCCAGGCAACTGCGTGAAACCAGGATTGTCAAAGACAAATCCGCGGACGACATCGCGCGCGAGGTCGTCGAGTGGATTGGGCGCTGAGCTTCCCGAAGCGGCGGCACCGACCAGTATGACTTCACCCTTTCAAGCCGCGAACGCATCGCCCCGCCCGCACGGCGACTAGCACTCCTATGGAAACCATTCTCTTCCTGGCACACACGGAAACGGACGGCTCATTGGCAAAGCCTGCGCTCGAAGCGCTGGGCGCAGCCGCGAGCCTGGGCAAAAGTCTGCCTAGCTCGAAGCTCATCGTCGGACTCGTTGGCGAGGCGATCCAGCCCGCCGCCGATCGCATCGCGACCTGCGGCTCAACCAGATTCCTGGGTGTCGCGGGCGCGGATTTTGCCCCCTCGCGCTATGCCACTGATGCGGCGGCGGCGGAGGCTCTGGCCAAAGCCGCCCAGGCCACCTTGGTCCTTGCGCCGGGGACCTGCCGCTGGAACCGCGTTCTGCCCGGCGTGGCGCAGCGCCTCGGCGGCCGTGCCGACACCCACGTCACTGGCATCTCCGCCGGCGACGGCGCAGTCTCCGTCAGCCGCTGGTATTACCGGCAACGGATGGAAGGCACCCTGCGGCACGCGCAACGGCCGTGGCTGATTCTGGTGGATCCCGGCAGCCAGCAACCCTGGCAAGGTGAAGCCGGAAAGGCCAGCGTCGAAGCCGTCGCGGTCAGCCTGCCGGACAACTGCAAGCGGACCACTGTGGTCGGCGTCCGTGAGCCGGCGGCCGACGCGCAGACCATTCGGCCCGACGCTGACCTCCTGTTGGTGGCAGGCGCGGGCTGGACCAAGAAACAGGCGGACGGACAGGCGCATGTGAAGGCAGCCGAGCAATTGATTCTCGGTTGTCTCAAACTGGCCCGGGCTTCGTTGGGCAGCAGCAAATCACTGGTGGATTTGGGCGGCGAGGGGCAGGCGGTGCTTTCATGCCTGACACACCTGAACCAGATCGGCCAAACCGGCTCGACGCCGCGCCACCCAAAGGGGCTGGCGACCTGCTGTCATGGCGAAGAGCCGCACACCGTCGGCTGGCGATTCATCGCCGAGCGGCGCGCCATCAATCTGGATCCCAACTGCGGTTGGGCGCGCGGCAAGGCGGATGTGCTCTATGTGGCCGATGCGTTTGCGGTGATGGCCAAGGTGAATGAATTGCTCGCTGCGAAAGCGGGCGCCTGATTGCGCTTCACTGACTCGCGTCTGGATTGGTGCGAGGGGCGTTTGCCGACGGTGGACGGGCCGGTGGAATTGCGCTGGCGGAAGGAAGACGGCAAACGGTTTTACCAGATCACCGTTCCCGCCGGCTATGCGGTCAAGATGGAGAACCGCAGCAGCCTTGAAACCGTTCGGCGGTGAGTGGCAGGTGTTTTGTCTGGCGCAAGCGGAGGAAGTGTGCAGTAATTTCAAGTGGTGGCCTATGCCAGTAGAATATAAAGATTATTATAAAACTCTGGGTGTGGCTCGCGGCGCCAGCGAGGCCGAGATCAAGAAAGCCTTTCGGAAGCTCGCGCGCGAATACCACCCGGACGTCGCCAAGAACAAGAAGCAGGCGGAAGAGAAGTTTAAAGAGCTCAACGAAGCCTATGAAGTGTTGGGCGACCCCGCCAAACGCAAGCGCTATGATGAATTGGGCGCGAATTGGCGGTCCGGCGCCGATTTCCGCCCGCCGCCGGGGTGGGAATCATTCGCGCGGGGGCGTGCTTCAGCAGGCGGCGGCCCTGGCGGCGGGGCTGATGAGTTTCACTTCGGCGGCACCGGCTTCAGCGATTTCTTTGAGCAACTATTCGGCTCGATGGGTGGCCGGGGCGGAAGCAGGTTCGGGCGTGGCGGCGGTTTTGCCGAGGAAGAAATGGGCGAACGCGGCCAGGACATCGAAGGCGACCTCCTGGTGACGCTGGAGGAGGTGATGCGCGGCTCGGTCCGGTCGGTTTCCGTGCGTCATGGAGTTGCCTGCAGCCAATGCAACGGCACCGGCCAGCGCAACCGCCGCCCGTGCGCGACTTGTGCCGGCACAGGACAGGTTGCGAAGACCGAAACCTGCCAGGTGAAGGTTCCCGCGGGTGTTACCGAAGGGCAGCGATTGCGGCTCGCTGGCCGTGGCGAAGCCGGCGTGGGCGGCGGCGCTGCCGGCGACCTATACTTGCGGGTGCGCCTGGCCCGGCATCCTGATTTCGAGGTGGAGGACCACAACCTGATTCACGAGGCGGAAATCGCGCCGTGGGAAGCCATTCTGGGCGCCAACATCTCCGTGCCGACACTCAGTGGACCGGTGAGCATCAAAGTGCCGCCGGGCACGCAGAATGGGCAGAAATTGCGTGTTCGCGGGCGCGGCCTGCTCCAGCGCGGCGGCGGGTTCGGTGATTTGATCGTCGAAACCCGCATCGAGGTGCCGAAGCGTGTCACAGATTCCGAACGGAAGCTGTGGGAGCAACTGGCGCACGAGTCGCGGTTCAACCCGCGAGAGTAGGGCAAGCTTCTAATCTGTCGTATCGCAGATTTCCAACCTGCTGCCGCCGCCGCCGCGGCAAGCCAATCGCCCCGCTGCTTGGGCACCCGAGCGCATCGTGGTGTCCGGCGGCTCCTTCCACAGGCGAAAATCTGCTCTTACGGCCTTGACAGCCTGGCCCTTCGGGGGTTTGATATGGGCAAGGTGAACTTGATAAAACGTTTATTCGGTAGTCACCGGCAGGCGGAGAACGCGTCTCCGACTTCGCAAAACTGGCCCGGCCAGTCCGGCAAGGAGTATTCCTACGAGATTTATCCCCTGGAGGCTTCTTTCCGGCCGTTGCCGGGCAATTACATCTATGCCGGCCAGGCGGAGGATGGGAGTTGGGTTGCGGTGTATGTTGCTCAGACGCGCGATCTGCACCAGCGGCTCGAGGGGCACGTGAGAATGGACGACGCCATCGCCAATGGCGCGACTCATCTCCATGCCCATTATTCCTCGGCGGGTCAGGCGGCGCGATGCACTGAGGAACATGACTTGGTCCTTCGCTGGCGGCCAGTGTGCAACGAGCCGATCGAGGCCTGAGCCGGATGGCCTGCGGGAGCCGTGAGTCGCGCCCCCTCGTGACGATTGGGGCGGGGGTGACTTATGGTCGCCGGGCGCCAGACGTTTGGGCCGATGCGCTCAGTTCTTTCCTGATCTCCCCCAGCATCTTCTCCAGCCGCCGGCCATACTCGACATAGTTCTTGCGCATCGCGTCATCGCTGCTGGCCTTGGATTGGGCGTCGTGGAAGACGACTACCATGTGCGGTTCGATGGACAGGCCGGCATCGTACCCGCGGGCGAGGGCGTCTCGGAGAATGTCCCGCACCGGGCCACGCCCTTCCCCGGGCCAGTTGTAGTCCGCGTCATTCTTCGCCGCGTTCCAGGTGGCATCCTTGATGTGAATGTGAACGCTGTGATCGCGCGCGTGCGTCCAGAATTCCCACGGGTCCTGTCTCGGCCACGGCTTGGGCTTGGAGCGGTCGGGATTAAGAATGGGGTTGGCGGTGTCGAAGACCCATTTGAGGCCGGGACACTTGTCGAGCAATTCGAGCGCGTGCTGCCAGCTCATCCCGCCGTAGTTCATGCAATTCTCGTGGACCGGCTGGAGGCCGGCGTCCAGAAACCGGTTGGTCACGTCTTTGACGCGCCGGAAGACTTCAGCCGGAATCCGAAATTCCTCATCGCCCGGCTTGAAGCTCATGATGCGGATGTATTTCGTGCCGAGCCGCTGCATCCTCGGGATCGCGCGTTTGACCTCCGCCAGCGTGAGGTCGAACGGGTCGCCGATCTTCTTCGACCAGTTCATGATCGTGGAGCCGAAGCAATAGACGCCGATGCCGGCGGTTTCGAGCTTCTTCACCGCGAGGTCGAAGGCGGGGTCCGGGATGTCGTGAAAATTGGCCTTCGCGAAGCCGGGGACTTCAACGCCCCGGAGCTCCAAGAATTTCCACCCAAGTTCCTGCGTGGCGTGGATTTGGCCGTCAATTGTGGTGGCGCCTTCGTCGCCGATGCCGCTGAGGATCATAAAAGGTCCGGGGTTGCTGGCTCAGGGCCGACCGGCCATTTTAAAAGCGGATTCTCTGGATGTCCACGATGCGGATTTCGGACACAAACGCATCGAGCCAATAGGAAATCAGAAACGGCCGAGTGCCCCATACGCTGAGGATGCGACCTGTGGCGTCTTTGGTATGGTAATCTGCTTGTCGCTGTGGGTTAGTCCGCAACTCCTCAAATGCCGAAAGCAATCTCCGACGCTCGCCGGCCCGGCTGGACACGAAGAACTGAAAAGCGGCCTCATCGAGCACGAGCTTCCAAGGTTCCATTATAGACCCTCGGCTTCAAGCGCCTCATGTATGCGTTGGGCTTGTTCCAGTGTTACCTTCTGGCCGGCATCCATGCGCTTCATTCGTTCGGATAACAACGTTTGATAAGCGGGATCACTCGCCTGCGCCCGGTGCTGCAAATAGGCCGCAGCGAAGAATCGCTCCTCGTCCGACATCCGGTCAATGCTGTCTTTAATCTCGGCGATGCTCACAATCCAACCTTAAACGGTTCGAGTACCTTGGCAAGCCGTTTTATTGGACCAGACTCCAGCCCTCACATCACCGCTTGAACGACTGCGTGAAATCTTCGTTAGAGACTTCGACCACCTTCTTCTCGATTTTGGATTCGGCAATCAACTGGTTCAGTTTCTTTTCGTAAGCGGCGCTGTCCATCGGCAGTTCCACCGTCTGGCCGATCAGCGATGAATAGAGAATCACGTTGGCCAGCTCGACGGAATGGATGCCCTCCTCCCCCGGCGCAATCAGCGGCTCGCCGTCGAGGATGGCGTTGACGAAATTCTGCATCAGCACGGCATGGGCATTCGGCGCGTTCTCGAAGGGGATTTCGACGTTCCAGACCTCCGGTTTGGCGAAGCCCAGCCTGGCGCTCCGGCTGAACTCGAGCATATCCGCCTCGTTGCGGGTGAAGGCAACCTGGTCGCGCTCGAGCACCACCTTCCCGCGCGTGCCGACGATCTCGAAGCGGTTCGAGCCGGGGGACTCGCCGGTGGAGGAGACGAACGTGCCGGTCGCGCCATTGTGGTATTCGAGGTAAGCGGAGACGTTGTCCTCGACCTCGATTTGGTGAAAGCGTCCAAGCTGGCAGAAACCGCGCACCCGGGCCGGCATCCCCAGCAGCCATTGCATGGCATCCAGATTGTGCAGGCATTGGTTGAGCAGCACTCCGCCGCCCTCGCCCTTCCAGGTCGCCCGCCAGCCGCCGCTGGCGTAATATGCCTCCGTGCGAAACCAATCAGTCATGATCCAGCTCATGCGTACGATCTCCCCCAGCTCGCCGCTCTGAATCAGCTTCCGAATCCTCAAATACCTCGGTTCCGCCCGCAATTGGAACATGCCGGCGAATATGAGCTTCGGCTTCTTCTTATGCGCGGCAATCAACCGCTCGGCGTCCGCCTTGTGGGCGGAGATGGGTTTCTCGACCATCACGTGCAGGCCCTGCTTAAGGGCCGCGATGCCCAGCGTCGTGTGCTGGTAATGCGGGGTAGCGATGATCACGGCATCCACCAGGCCGGAGCGAATCAGTTCCTCGCCCTCGGTGAAGGTCTTCAGCGGTTTGTACTTCTCCAGCTTGGCCGGCACGGCGTCCGAGACGGCGACCACCTCGGCGCGACCGACTTTGCCGGCGCTGAGGTAGCCGAAGTGATGCTGGCCGATATTGCCCAGGCCGATAATCCCGATGCGCACTTTGTTCACGCGCAAAAGTCTAATCGGCGGTTCTCACCTGCCCAGCAAATTTGCGCCCCCATTCTCGCCGCGCCAGGTCGCGCGCCCTTGCGTCCTGCACCTGACTCTTCCTTTCGCGAGCGTAGGGACGCTCGTTGGACCGTGGACTGCGGACTGCGGACTGCGGACTGTGGACTGCGGACTGTGGACTGTGGACTGTGGACTGTGGACTGTGGACTGTGGACTTTAGCGCCACACCCACGTCAGCAAGGGCGCGAACGCCAGACTGGGCAAATAATCCGCCAGCTCGATGCGTTTCAATTCGAGAATGATCAGCGCCACGCAGAAGACCAACAAGCCGCCCACCGCGTTCACCGAATCCACCAGCCCGTGCGTTTCGAGCAGCGGCTTGACAATATGCAGGCACGCCAGTGTGATCGCGCCTTGAAAGACCAGCACCGGCAAAGCCGCCAGCATCACGCCCCAGCCGAATAGGAGGACAAAGCCCATCGCGGCCAACCCGTCCATTACCGCCTTCACCGCCAGGGGATAATAGTAGCCCGACAAACCGTCCTGAACCGACCCGAGGACGGCCAAAGGCGCGGCGCAATAAAGCACAGCGCAAGTCCTAAAACCCTCGTCCAGCCGGCCCGGCGCGGCCGGTTTGATCGCCGCAATGCGCGCCCGCGCCTCGCGGCCCAACTGATTTGACATCTTTTGCAGTCGCAGCAACCGTCCAACCATCCTTCCCAGCATCAACGCGAGCACGGCCATGAGAAGCTGCTTGAGAATCTGCGCGAGCGACCCGTTCAGGCTAATCCACGTCAGTCGCACGCCATAAAAGACGGTGAAAGCCCCCAGGCCAATCTTAAAAAAGGATTCGAGCGCGGGCGAGAACGGCTTGCGCCGCGCCAGGCCGGCGATGCCGCCAGCCAGAATCCCCGCCACGTTGAGGGCAGTGCCGATCATCGCTGGCAGGGTAGGGTTGGAAGTCTAAAGGCTAAAGGCTAAAGTCTTGGACGATTGCGGCAGACCACAAAACGAGAGTCTGGCTGATCCCGCCTTCCACACTCCGCATTCTGCATTCTGCATTCTGCATTGAAAATGGGTTGCGTCCGCTGCGCCCACGCGACACATTCGGCAAGCATGAGACAGGCAACCCGCCTGCCTTGCGTTACCATGCACAATACAATCAAGATCGCCCTGGTTGGCACCGGCATGTTCGGCGGTGACGTGCATGCCCGGGCCTATGCCGATTTGCAGCGCGGCGGCCTCAGCCCTCAGCTCGGTCGCGTAGGACTGGACGGCTGGGCGCGGGACCTGGCGCCGATCAAATTCCAACTGGTCGTGGTCGCCGCGCGCACGGAGAAATCCGCCCGCCGCGCCCGGGATAACTTCAAACGCTGGACCGGCCACGCCCCCAAAGCCTTTGCCGGCCCGAAGCCGTGGCGGGACATCCTGCGCGAGTTCCCCGACCTCGACGTCATGGCCGTCGCCACGCCCGACCCCTTGCACGCGGAAGTTATTCTCGCCGCCCTTAAGGCCGGCGTCCACGTCATCACCGAAAAACCGCTGTGCCTGGACATTGCCGAAGCGGACCGGATCATCGAGTTGGCGCGGGCGAAGAACCGCATCGTGGCGGTGGACATGCACAAGCGCTACGACCCCGACCACGTGCGCATCCGCGAGGAGATCAAGCAGCGCATCGGCGAACCGCTTTACGGTACGGCCTACCTGGAGGAACCGCTGCATGTCTCGACCCGCACGTTCAAATGGGCCGAGCAGAGCGACCCCTTCAGCTACGTCGGCACGCACTGGGTGGATTTGATTTACCACTACTACCGGAGCAAGCCCCTCTCCCTTACCGCCATTGGCCAGAAGAAGCGGCTGGTCCGGGATGGCATAAACGCCTACGACGCCGTCCAGGTGCGCGTTGATTTCGCCAACGGCATGAGCATCGCTTTCCACAACAACTGGATCACCCCGCCCGACTTTGAAGGCCTGGTCAACCAGGGCCACGAAATCGTCGGCACGGACGGCAAGGTCGAAAGCGACCAGCAATACCGCGGCCTGCGCTGGTGGAACTTTGGCGGCGGCAGCCGCACCGCCAACACTCATTTCACCCGCCACGTAAAGCGCCCGGACGGTTCACAAGCTTACGTCGGCTACGGCATTGACAGCCTCACCGTGGGACTCGCGGCGGTCTGCCGCATGAAATTCTTCGGCGCGAGCCGGGCGGGTGTGGCGGACCTGTATCCGACGGCGGAGGAGGCGCGCATCACCGTGGCCATTGTTCATGCGGCCCGCGTCGTGCGCGACCTGAATTTCAAATACTCGCGGGCCGGCAAAGGCGCCCCGGTTACCGCGCGCTTCGGCCGCGATGGCATTACGATTGTGGACCCTTGCAGGAGGGCTGGAGGCAAACTCTCGCTCCAGAAGATTTACCAGAAACCACTCTAACGGGTACACGTTTATTCTTCGCCTCGTCATGCCTCGCGAAACAAAAGCCGCTAAAGCCGCCCGGCTGCGTAAGATTCTCGCCGGCCTTAAACAGGCCTACCCGAACGCGCATTGCGAACTGAATCACACCAACCCACTGGAACTGCTCATTGCAACCATTCTCTCGGCGCAGTGCACCGATAAGCGCGTCAACCTCGTCACCGCTGAGCTGTTCAGGAAATATCGCTCCGCCGCCGACTACGCCCGCGCGCCGGTGGCCGAGTTGGAGCAAGCTATCAAGACCACCGGCTTTTTCCGCAACAAGGCCAAGAGCATCCAGGCCTGTTGCCAAGCCCTCGTTGACAAACACGGTGGCCAGGTCCCGCGCATGATGGAGGAATTGACGCAATTGGGGGGTGTAGGCCGCAAGACCGCCAATGTCGTCCTCGGCAACGCCTTCGGCATCAACTGCGGCGTGGTTGTGGACACGCACGTCGCCCGGCTGGCCCAGCGGCTTGGCCTGACGAAAGAAACCGCCCCGGAGAAAATCGAGCAGGAACTGATGGCGCTGCTGCCTCAGGCGCAGTGGACGATGCTTAGCCACTGGCTGATCTGGCATGGCCGCCGCCGTTGCGATGCCCGCAAGCCCGACTGTGTCGGCTGCGAGCTCCGCGCACTCTGCCCGCGGCTCGGCGTGCCCCTGAAATCCGCTTCTCTGCGGTGATGCCCTCGCCCTGGTATCTGCTCCAATCCGGTCCTGGCGACGCCGCCTTCAACATGGCCCTCGACGAAGCCCTGCTGCATGTGGCGCCGCGTCTGGACCGGCCCGTCCTGCGCTTTTACGGTTGGACCAAGCCGGCAGCGTCGTTCGGTTACTTCCAAAAGTATGCCGACATCGAGCGGCTGACACCGCTGCGTCCGCTGGTGCGGCGCCCCACCGGCGGCGGCCTCGTGCCGCACGACGCGGACTGGACCTACAGCCTCGTCTTCCCGCCGACACACGACTGGTATCGGCTGAGCGCCACCGACAGCTACCGCCGCGTCCACGAATGGATTCAAGCCGCTTTCGCCCGGCTCGGCCTGCGCACCGAACTGGCGCTTACGGGCAATAAGACCCTCCCAGGCCAATGTTTCCAGGGCCATGAGATGTTCGATCTCCTCTGCCACGGCTGTAAAATTGCCGGTGCCGCCCAGCGCCGGACGCGAGATGGCCTGCTCATTCAAGGGTCGGTGCAGCCGCGACGGCTGTCCCTGACCAGGGCGGATTGGGAGAAGGCGATGTGCGACGCGGCCTGCTCCGAGCAGGGCATACGGTGGGAAAATTCCCCCAACTGCAATTCGCGATTTGAACCAGCGAACTCGACTGCTCGGGGCGCCGACATTCCTATTGGCTCACCGTGCCCTCGCCAAGTGCCGACAGGAATGTCCGCGCTCCAAGTAGTTAATTGGGAGGATTTCGCGCCGGATGCGACCCTGGCCGAACGGGCTCACGCGCTGGCCCAGCAGAAATACTCCCAGGCCAGTTACAGCCAAAAACGCTAGGGGGATAATTCACACCCGATGGCGAACCGACTGCCGATCTACGAAATTGAACCGGCGCTGATGGCTGGATTGCAGGGAGCACGGCGGGTGATCGTAGCGCAGCGAAAGGCATTCTTCCCCTGAGCCAGACCGGATTCAAGGTCGGGCCGCCGAGGGGGCGCATCCGGCGCCAAAATATTTTCAAAAAAGGCTTGCCATTCTTTTCGGTGCTGCCATACTTTTGTAAAGTTAGGAGCCGAAGGATTGTTTTGAAGGCATGGTGTCAGAATTGGGTTATTGCCTTTCTGGAGATCGCCATCGGAATTTCGTGGTGGCGGGCGCGTCAGGAAGAACCGTCGCATAGTGTGTTCAAGGCTTTCCCAAAGATCGGCGGCGGAGTTGATTCAAGCCCTCCGAGTTGGCCTCACTGGGAGACATGAACCCGCGTATCTGCAGATGTTGCGGCGAACCCATCTCCGAGGAGGGGAACACCCTGTCCCGGAACCCGAATGTTTGCGCCTCCTGTTCCAGCATGGCCGACGGCATGGAGGAATCCAACGTCCCTGAGTGCGCCGAGCTTGCATCAGACCAAAGCTTGACTGCGGAGTTAGCGTGAAAGCTTCCCCTGGGGGCGCTGGACGATAAACCGCAAGAACTGGTCGGTCACGGCGTTCAGACCGGATCGTAGCTTGCGGCTTGCCACCTTGGGCATCATCCGCTGCTGTTCCCTCATGCACATCCGATGACCTGCCAAGAGCAAGAAATGGCGCCTCGCCGACCTTTCTGGATTACTTCCCTTTTGTGCATGGGAGCCTCGACGAAGCCGCGAGGCGCCCGTTACAGCATGACGACCACGACGCCGATGATTTTGTTGACACTGCCGGAGCCGGAACACAGTATCTGCGGGGAAGTAACCCGTCAGAGGCTTCAGAAGCGTCTCTGGTCGTCGCGTGAACCCCGGAGCGGATTTGGCGGCCGCGATCGGTGCGAAAAAGCCAAAGCATAAGACAATTCTGAAAAAGCACACTCCTATGTCGAGCGAAAGAGACTCTCTTGCTGAAGCGAAACTGTCGAAGATGAGCCTGCTGGAAAAATGCGGCCAGCTTCTCACCTTTACGTGGCGCGGAGCCATTCCCACCCCTTCCGGCGTCGAACAAATCACCAAGCTGCACGCCGGAGGCCTTTGTCTCGAGCCGTATGCGGTCGAAACGTGCAAGAACCTGTACTGGGGACGCTCGCAGGTGGACCCGAACTTCAAGAAGCCTAAAGATTATTTCGACATCGCGCACACCTACTATGACGATCACAACTTCGGCGTGAGCGTGACGCCGGAAGAATTGACCGTCGCGCTCAACCGCATGCAGGAAATCGCGTTGAACCGTCCGTCCGGCGTTCCCCTGCACGTGACGATCGACATGGAAGGCGATTTCAAGAACGACTACACGGCCGGCCATGTTCTCCAATTCCCGCCCCCGATGGGCATCGCCGCGATCGGCGACTTCGATCTGGCCTACAAGCT
>Ga0182021_10002545_pt1 | contig 21274 bp, 19 predicted proteins | sample 612E3MmetaG_FD_120493 | JGI IMG/M metagenome (GOLD analysis project Ga0182021, IMG submission 120493) | Permafrost microbial communities from Stordalen Mire, Sweden - 612E3M metaG (Illumina Assembly) | ecosystem: Environmental > Terrestrial > Soil > Wetlands > Permafrost | place: Sweden... | reverse complement strand
TGTATCGTTCCGACATTATCGCGTCTATACTGCAGGGATCACGAAGTTGGGCGGCACGCCAGTCGACCGCGAAGCGTTTTGGTCCGCCAAACGCCACAAGTCACCCGACAGCGAGATTTTGGCACAAAGCGGCCTACGCGAGGCCACGGTTGCTTATAAAATTATCAAGCTTGAGACTATTGAGTCCAGTTCCTATCTGATCTACGATCAGCTCCAACCCGGCGTGCCAACGATCCTGCGGAAGATCGCCAATCGCTATCGTCTGGTGCTCGTCACCCTGCGGCAATCTCGCGACCGGTTGCTGCAGCAACTCGTCTCATTGAGGATCAGCGAGTTTTTCGACAGCGTCTTGAGCGCACCGGCCGGCTCCAAGACAGGATGGGAAACGAAGCGCGACCTCATTGACAATGCCGGGATCACTGTAGGCACCGGTGATTTCTTCGCCGGTGACACGGAAACCGACATCTTGGCCGGCAAAGCACTTGGTGTCTCGACGGTCGCCGTCTGTAACGGAATTCGTACGGCAGACTATCTGAGGCCTCTCGCTCCGGACTGGATTATCCCTACTCTCGCTGATCTGCCTTCTACCAATCTTTTGAAATGAAAATCCCATTCGTTGATCTTCACGCCCAGTATTTGACCATCAAACCCGAGATCGATGCCGCCATTGCCGCAGTCATTCGCGAGTCCGGCTTTGTCCGCAGCCGGTTTGTCGACGAATTCGAGGCAAACTGGGCCCGAACCATTGGAGTGAAGCATTGCGTGTCCTGTGCGAATGGTACCGATGCGCTCTACATCACAATGCGCGGCTTGGGCTTAAAACCCGATGATGAGGTTATCACCACGGCGCACTCCTGGATAGCCACATCGGAAACCATCACCCAGGCAGGCGGTAGGGTGGTGTTCTGCGACACGGATGGCGAAACGTTCACCATCGATCCCGTTAAGATTGCTGCCAAAATCACTCCGAGAACTGTCGGCATCATCCCGGTCCATCTTTATGGGCAGCCAGCGGACTTGGATCCGATCATGGAGTTGGCTCGCAAACATAACCTGTGGGTCATCGAGGACTGCGCCCAGGCTCATCTCGCCGAGTACAAGGGCCGGAAAGTCGGAACCTTCGGCAACGCGGCTACGTTTTCATTCTATCCCGGGAAAAACCTTGGGGCCTACGGCGACGCCGGATGTATTGTCACTAACGATGACCGTCTCGCCGAATGGTGTGCCACATTTGCGCGCCACGGTGGCAAAAATGACCATGTCATGGAAGGCATCAACAGTCGCATGGACGGCCTGCAGGCCGCCATTCTTAACGTGAAGTTGCCGCATCTTCCCAGGTGGACGCAGGAACGCCAGCGCGTGGCCGCCCGCTATGACAAGCAGCTTGCTGGGGTGGGGGATATCGAAACGCCTAAGGTGGCACCCGTCCGCACACATGTCTACCATCTCTACGTGATTCGCACCGCGCGCCGCGACGCGCTCCGGGAACGTCTGGCCACTGCGGGCATCATCACGGTGCTGAATTACCCGAAGGCTCTGCCACTATATCCGGCCTATGCCTATCTTAAGCATACACAAGTGGACTTTCCCGTCGCCCATGCCAACCAGTCGCGTATCCTTTCCCTGCCGATCTATCCCGAAATGACAGCTGGTCAGTTCGACCATATCGTCGACTCGATCAAGCAGTTCTACGCGAAGGCGGCCGGCAAGTGAAAATTGGGGAGATCGCGCCTTTTATCCCTGAGATCGATCTGAGTTTGATGCAAGGCCGCGGTCATCCAGCGCCTAGGCAAAGAAACACATATTTTCTACTACCACCTTGCCGCCGCTGCTGTGCGGTTTTCGGCGCCGAATGGTGTAGTGCTGGGGTATTTTTTTTCCATGCGTTTCACCTTCCTGACTACGCTCTACCCAAGTTATATTAAAGCCTTTTATGCGGCGCGGCCGGGATTGGAGAGCCGGCCTTATGATGAGCAAAAGGCTGCGTTGGATTTCGACGGCTTTGCATGGAATGGCGCCTTGGAGCCGGCACTTAAACCATTGGGATACGTTGTGCATTCCGTTTACGCAAACGTGGCACCCCTGCAACGAGCTTGGGCTACGGAGCAAGGCATTTCTTGGCCTGCGACGGGATGGGTGGAGGGAATCGCCTGGCGTCAACTACAGGCGTTTCGCCCCGAGATTCTCTGGGTAGACGGCTTAACCGTGTTCCGACGACGTTGGATCGACCGGGCGCGCGAAACCTGTCTAGGCCTTCGGTGGGTGTTGGGATTTGCCGGTGTAGATTTGTACGATCTTGAAACCGTCAAGGCTTGCGATGCGATGTTCTCCTGTGCTTGGCGTCCCGTTGAATACTTCCGTCGGGTGGGTGGCAAAGCGTTTTTGTTCCGACACGCCTTCAACCCGGCCATTCTCAGCCGAATGCCCCCGGCTATAGCACCTTTAAACGAATTGTTGTTCGCTGGCAGCATCGCGCGTGGTGAGGGTTCCCATCTGGAACGCGAGCGGTTGATCGAGACGCTGGTAGCGGCGGTGCCGATGGCCATCCATTGCCCACAGAGCGAAATTTCATACCGCCGTGATTGGATAGAGACGAATTTACGCCGGAGTCTATATATTATCATGCAGACGTTGAAGCAAGTAGGTGTTGATGATGCCATGCTTCGCCGTTTACCGAAAGTCGGGCAAGCTGCAGATTGGCGAGCAATGCCGATGCGCCGAATTAATCCCGGTCTTCATCGACGAATGAAGGCCCCGATCTACGGAGTGGAAATGTTTACGGCTGTTCGTAACCATGCAGTGACATTGAACACACATATAGATTTGGCACGCGCTGAAGCGGGTAATTCCCGGCTCTTTGAAGCTACCGGGGTAGGAGGTTGCTTGCTCACTGATTGGAAGGCCAATTTGAAAGAGATGTTTGAATTGGATCGCGAGGTGGCCGTATATCGCTCTCATGAGGAGTGTCTAGAGAAGGCGCGCTGGCTTTTGAATCACCCGAGTGAAAGGAACGCCCTCGCCCGTGCAGGGCAGGTGCGCGTATTGCGGGAACACACCTTCGCCCATCGGGCAGTGGAGTTGGATCGGCTGATTCATGCCGAGTTGATGTCATAAAATGACGTTCTGACCGTGATCCAATTTCGAAGCCTCATCGGCCATCATCTACAACAGGGAACGTTTAGCCGCAACGTTCTGACCTTGGCGGGCAGCGTCGCGCTGGGGCAAGGATTGACGGTACTCGCTACTCCCATTCTGACGCGGATTTACTCGGTCGCAGATTTCGGCCATCTTCAAGCGTATCTATCGGTTTTGCTATTCATACTTGTCGTCGTTGCCGGCAGATACGAGCTGGCGATTGTACTGCCCGAAGATGAACAGGCGGCGGCAGATCTGACGGTGTTATGCCTCGGCCTTACTTTGGTGACTAGTATTCTGGCTGGGCTGGTGATTTGGTGGTTGTCTTGGCAATCATGGATGCAAACCACATTCGCCGGCGTAAAGAGTTTCTTATGGTTCATGCCAATCAGTATCCTTGGCGCAGGCTGTTATGCTGTCTTGTGCCAATGGACATTGCGGCAGAAGAACTACGCGCAAGTCGGGCGCTCGAAAATCTTTCAAGGAATGGGAATGGTGACCACGCAGGTCATACTCGGTAAGTGTTTTAGCGCGGGTTTTTTCGGTCTCCTGTTGGGTGACGCCGTGGGGCGTGTATCCGGTACCTGGTCATTTACCCGTACAGCATGGGCACGTCACAGTGGCCTATTCAGGCGCACCGGTTGGTCTGGTATTGCTACGGTGGCCCACAGGTACCGCCAATTCCCGCAGATTTCCGCCATTTCAGCCTTGATCAACTCGGCTGGGTTTGCCGTGCCTCCCTTATTGATCGCTGCATGGTATTCTTCCCAAGTGTTGGGTTGGTATGCGATGACGGATCGCGTAATGTGCGTACCGACAGCGTTAATTGGGGCAGCCATCTCCCAGGTTTACACGGTGGATGCGGCGCGCCTCGCCAACACCGATTTGGCCGGGTTGCGCGCCTTATTTTTCCGAACTATCCGAAGGCTTGCATGGCTGGGAGTATTGCCCTTTCTGCTGCTCTTTCTCTTTGGCGAACCGGTATTTACTTACGCGTTTGGGGCGGCATGGAGCGAAGCGGGGCGCTACGCACGCTTGCTGGCAGTGATGCAATATGTCGGCTTCGTCGTCTGGCCAGTAATTCCAACGCTCAATTTGCTGGAACGGCAGTCTTGGCAATGCGGGTGGGACATAGGTCGTATGGTGCTGACGCTTGGTGCCATCGAACTGGCGCATTTAATGGGTTGGCCGGCGCGAGTAGCAGTGGCCGCCTACGGCTGTGCACTGCTCGTGGGCTACGTCATGCATCCGATAATATCGCTAATGGCCATTTCTCAACGCATGCGCTCAACGGGTAAGGTAGCTCTCAATAATATATGATGGAAACTGTCCCAAATGGAGCTGATTACAGGTATTACAGGGAGACTGAATTGTAGAACGAGTTGTGCGACGGCTGCTCCGCCACCGGGCAGAGGTCTCTTCAGAACAAAATGAGTACCTAAATGAAATTCATCTGGAGAGAGTTATCGCACAGGATGAACCGCCTATTATTAATTACGGGTGTGCTCCTACTTATGGCGGGGTTTCACCTGGCCTACGTGGTTTGGCTTGTTCCGCTTTATGGGTACCTGGGATTCCGCTACCCCGGATCCATAGGTGTTTTGACCGTCTTTGGCTATTGCCTTGGAGTTCTTCCCGCTTTGTGGATGCCGGTTGCCCTGTCCCGGCCATCGCAATTTCTACACTGGGTAATCTATCTTACCACATATCTGCCATCCATGTTAGTACTGAGCTTTTTACAGTTACAACCGGATAGTGAAGTGTTTTTGCTACAAGTAATGCTTTTCATTGGGTTAACGATCATCGGATTAAGTTATCGATTTACGCTACTGAGGCTTCCAAAGGTATTGATGCCGAAGGCGTTTTTTTGGTCATTGATTATAATAGTAACGCTAGCCTTGTTGATGCGTGTAGTGCTTGTATACTGGGGGCAGTTTCAATTTGTTTCATGGAAAGAAGCTTACGATATTCGCTTCACCGGCAGCGACATAGCCACTGCTGCAGGTCTTGCCTACCCGATTAATTGGCTTTCATTTGTATTTCTACCCCTATTAATGTCAATTGCACTACTGCAAAAACGTCCTTGGTTGCTTTTATTTGCCGCGGCGTGCAGCATATTGCTCTTTGCTACTCAAGGCATGAAGCATATTTTGTTTTCAAGCCCATATATATTACTAATGTATTTGTTATTACGTCGAAGTGGTAATATTTTCGGATTGCGGATTGTTTGGGTAATGGCCCTCTTTCTTATTGGCTTCGCTTCTTACGTGGTCCTCTTCAATGCTGGGCAGAGCAGTCTGGCCATGTTTTCCGGGGCGAATATTGTTCTACGGATTTTTGGAAACAACGGCCTGCTCATGGGTTCTTATCAGGCATTTTTCTCCAACCATCCCCTGACACATTATTCTTCCGTGACTGGTGTAAATTTGTTTATTCATTATCCTTATGAAAATCCCATTGGTGTAGAAATCTCTCTCGCAGCTGGTGGTCCTCTAGAGTGGAATCAAAACGCTGGTTTTTGGGCTACGGATGGCTTATCGGCAATGGGGTTGCCGGGTATAGTTTTGATCTCATTGTTAATGGCTCTAGTGTTTTATGTATTGGACTGCGTCAGTTCACGGCATAAGGCCTACATAGTGGCGCTTTGCCTTTCCCAATACGTTTTGATTCTAATTAACGTATCGTTCTTTACCAGTTTAATTACTGGAGGGCTTGCCTTCTTTTTTGTGATCTTCTATCTAATGCCCGAGATAGTTCAAAACGCGTGGGTACCTCTTCGACGATCAACTGTGTATTAATCCTCAGGCCAATGGCTCGAAGGCTAATAGGGATAAATGCAGTATTACGTGCATTCCAATGAAAATGTCACTCAGGACGCTTTTGAAAAAATCACCTCTCCGTTATGCTTATAATCGCATTAAACTATTACTGGTAAACACTAGTCAATCAAATGAAGGTCTAATACTCAAAGCGATCACAAAAAACTGTCCTAAAACATTTATAGAGTTCGGATTTCATCCGGCGCAATATAATTGCATTAAGCTAAGTGATTTCGTCGGTTTACTTATCGATGCAGACAGTGACACTGTAAAATTAGCGAAAGCATTGCTTCCAAAGCGCATCGAAGTAATGAACGTGTTTTTGACTCTTGCTAACCTCGATGTAGTCATAAACAAATTTACGAAACTTGGGGTATTATCGGTAGATATAGACGGGAATGATTATTGGATACTTGAGGGACTTATGCCCACAAAACCCAATGTGATCGCCGTTGAGTATAATGCGAGCCTTGGACTGAATTCGATAACTGTACCCTATGATCCTGCTTTCGAGCGTAATGCGAACCATTGTACTGGTTGGTATCATGGTGCTTCAATCACAGCATTGGTGAAACTTTGTGCGCGTTACGGGTACAAGCTTGTCGCGGTTTCTACTTCTGGTGGGAATGCATTTTTTACCCCCGAGGCAAACGAATTACCCTCTCTTGATCCAGTGACTGCCTATCGCGAGAACTCATTACGCAATCGCTGGTCGAAAACAACCGCGAGTGAACAATGGGAAAAAATCAAGGATTTGCCCTATGTCACAATTTGAAGTGAGAATGCAGGCTTTGCTTAACGGTGGCTATACGCTTGATCTATACGACACGGATAAGATCAACAGATAGTAATTGAATGGAAGACGATTAAATCGAAGTACATTTACAAACACTTTAATGATAAACGAAATTAAGGACAACGGCCGAATTCTCGCCATCTTGATCCCCCACGACTATTCCGAGCCGGGAATCGGTTTTTTTACGCCGGATGACTTTTCTCAGCAACTGGCCTACATGAAGCATCCGGCGGGGAAAATAATTCCGCCGCACGTGCACAACCCGGTATCGCGCCAGGTTTTCTACACTCTGGAGGTCCTGCTGATCAAAAGGGGCAAACTTCGAGTGGATTTCTACAATGACGATAGAATGTATCTTGAGAGCCGGATCCTACAGGCGGGTGACGTGATCTTGCTGGCCACTGGGGGACACGGCTTTCAGGTGCTCGAAGATCTGGAAATGATCGAAGTCAAACAAGGACCTTATGCCGGAGAGACGGACAAGACCCGGTTTATTGGGATTTCCCCGGACCAGGTGTCAATCAAAGGATAGGGCTGTGAATCATCCGATCCCAGTCAACACACCGCTGTTAGACGGCAACGAGAAGAAATACATTCTTGATTGCCTGGACTCCGGTTGGATTTCCTCGGAAGGCCCTTTCGTTTCCAAGTTCGAGGAACAGTTCGCCGCACGCATCGGTCGCAGGTACGGCGTCGCTGTTAGCAATGGTTCGGTGGCTTTGGACGCCGCAGTCGCAGCACTGGGGATCAGCAATGGCGAAGAAGTAATTCTCCCGACCTTCACGATTATATCCTGCGCAGCGGCGATTGTGCGAGCGGGAGCAATCCCCGTGGTGGTGGATTGCGATCCGGTGACTTGGAACATGGATGTCGCCCAGATCGAAGAGAAAATCACTTCCCGGACCAAGGCCATTATGGTCGTCCACATTTATGGGCTGCCCGTGGACATGGCCCCCTTGCTGGCGATCGCCGCCAAACATGGGTTGAAGATCATCGAAGATGCGGCCGAAATGCACGGGCAAACATACAAGGGACGGCCGTGCGGATCATTCGGCGACCTTAGCACGTTCAGTTTCTATCCCAACAAACACATTACCACCGGAGAGGGCGGAATGATTGTAACGGACAACCCCGCTCTTGCGGAGAAATGCCGTTCGCTACGCAATCTATGTTTTCAGGCTCAAAAGCGCTTCGTCCACGAGGAGTTGGGCTGGAATTTCCGTTTCACCAACTTGCAGGCGGCCTTGGGATTGGCGCAGCTGGAGAGACTTGACGCACATATCATGCGCAAACGCAGCATGGGGGCCAAATATACAATGCTGCTCCAGGATGTCCCGGATATCCAGTTGCCCCAGGCAAAAGTGCCGTATGCAGACAATATTTACTGGGTCTACGGCATCGTGCTCGGCAGCACTTATCCTTTCGAAGCCGGAGAGGCCATGAGGCGGCTGGCGGAGCACAAGATTGGCACTCGCCCGTTTTTCTGGCCGATGCATGAGCAGCCGGTATTCCGGCGGATGGGACTGTTTGCCGGGACTTGTTGTCCGGTAGCTGAGAGGTTGGCTAGGCGGGGGTTCTATGTGCCGAGCGGATTGGGCCTCCAAGAAAACGAATTGGAATTCGTCGCCAAGACCATGAAGGATGTTCTTTCATGAAAGTCTTCAACCACTATGCCCGGTACTACGACTTGCTTTACAAGGACAAAGATTACACCGGTGAGGCAAAGTTCGTCGACGGCCAAATTCTTGCACGCGGTGGCGGACGAGGACACTTGTTGGAATTGGGCTGCGGTACAGGCCGGCACGCTGTGGAGTTCGCCAAGCTCGGCTGGGCAGCGACAGGATATGATTTGAGCGAAAGCATGGTGGGTCTGGCGATAGAGCGGAGAGCGGGGTTGGCGCCAGCTATCGCGGCAAACCTCAAATTCGCTCAAGGAGATGTACGGACCATCGACGACGGCCAGACCTTTGACTCGGTGATCTCCCTTTTTCATGTGATGAGCTATCAGACTACGGAGGCAGATTTGCAGGCGGCGTTCACCACGGCAGCCGCGCACCTCAAGCCGGGGGGCAGTTTCTTTTTTGATTTTTGGTACGGACCAGCAGTGCTGTCCGATCCACCTGTGGTCCGGGTCAAGCGCTTGGAGGATGACCAGATTGAAGTCACACGCCTCGCAGAGCCGGAAGTCCGGTTCAACACAAACCTGGTCATCGTAAATTACCAGATCTTCATCAAAGAGAAGTCATCAGGCGTGTTCTCCGAACTGCGGGAAACACACTGCGTACGCTACTGGTTTCTTCCAGAGTTGCAGCATCTGCTGTGCCTCGCCGGTCTTCGCCTCTCCGCCAGTGGCGGGTGCTACACGCATCGCGCCTTGGGGAAGGATACTTGGTACGGCTGGATGCTGGCAGAGAAAAGCTAGCGCGGTCAGGAGAGAGGGCGAGACATTCAATGAGAATTGGCCTCCAAGCACCAAGAAAAAAGGGCGGCGGAGCCGAAACTTTCGAGCAGGAATTGTTTGAAGGTTTATTGGCTGCGGTGCATGAGCATCCCCATACTTTGGTGATCTTCAGCAAGCATCCCCGCCCCGCGGATCTCGCAAATGGCGACCAAATCAAATGGATTCGCGTGGGTTCAGTTGGCTGGCGGAATCTGGCGGCCAATGCGAAACGACTGATCAATTGGGGGCTTAACCATCTGTTCCATTTGCCCAGTCCTTTTCGCAATGAGCACTGGATCGATGCATATTTGCACGACCAGCAAATCGAATTCTTCCTGAATCTGGTTCCTGAGACCACCCCCACGGAGGTTCCCTACATGGTGTTTATTTGGGATTTGATGCATCGGATACTCCCGTTCTTCCCAGAGTGTTCACAACGTGGGGCGTGGGTGCGCAGGGAAGCCCGACTTGGACAGATGATCCGCCGGGCGGCGATCGTCGGCGTGGGAACCGAAACCGGCAAGCAAGAGGTGATGCGCTTCTATCAGGTCCCTGAGAATAGGATCCAGGTCCTGCCTTTTCCAACACCGCGGTTTGCGCTCGAGGCCGGATCAAGTCTGACGCCAGCCCAGACGTCAATCGCGGGCAAGATTGGCGGCGAATATGTGTTTTTCCCCGCCAATTTTCATGCCCACAAAAACCATGCCACGCTGCTGCATGCGATCGCAATTTTGCGAGACCGTCACGGGGTGATCCTGCAAGCGGCGCTTTCTGGCGAAGACTGGGGAAATTTGGCTCACGTTAAGGAAATGATCGGGCGACTGGGGTTGGGTCGTCAGGTTCATTTCATGGGGTTTGTATCCAGGGAACAACTGATCGGACTTTACAGGGGTGCCCTAGCCTTAGTGTTTCCCTCCTTGCTGGGACCGGACAACATTCCCCCATTGGAAGCATTTGGATTGGGGTGCCCCGCCATCGTAGCCGACATCCCCGGAGCTGAGGAGCAGATGCATGGCGCCGCCCTTCTCTTTCCACCGACCGATGAGTCGGCGCTCGCCGAGGCGATCCTGAAGGTACACAAGGACCGCGAATTCAGGGAGAGCTTGATCGTCCAGGGAAGGATGCGGGCGCGGCAATTCAGCAGCCAAGATGTGGGTCAAGCCACCCTCCGGATCATCGGCGAATTCGAGGGCATTCGCCGTTGCTGGGCATCTGGCGATCACTATCCCAGCCGCTATAACGTGGCCCGGCTTTTCGGTGAATGAGATGGCGGAAGCCCCGAGTAGAAACATATGAAGAAAGCGCTGATTTCGGGGATCACGGGCCAGGATGGATCTTATCTGGCGGAGTTCCTGCTGCAGAAAAAATATGAGGTGCATGGTATCGTGCGTCGGAGCAGCTCGTTTAATACAGGCCGCATCGATCATCTTTTCCTGAATGATCCTGAGCACCGTGAGACGCGACTCCATCTGCATTATGGAGACGTGACGGACCCGACGAACATCATCCGTCTGGTGGAAAAGATAGTGCCTGATGAAATCTACAATTTGGCCGCCCAGAGCCATGTTAAGGTCTCATTCGACATTCCCGCCTATACGGCACATGTCGACGCCTTGGGCACGCTCCATTTCCTGGAGGCAATCCGGGAAACGCGCATCAAAACCAAGCTATATCAGGCATCCACGAGCGAGTTATTCGGAAAGGTTCAAACCATCCCACAGAACGAGAACACGCCGTTTTATCCGTGCAGCCCATATGGTGTGGCCAAGCTTTACGGCTTCTGGGCCGTAAAGAACTACCGCGAGGCCTATGGTTTGTATGCCTGCAATGGAATCCTCTTCAACCATGAATCGCCGCGAAGAGGGGAGGCGTTTGTCACACGGAAAATCACTTTGGGCGCCGCCCGGATCAAGCTGGGTCTGCAAAAGGAATTACACCTAGGAAACCTTACAGCCAAACGGGATTGGGGCTATGCACCGGAATACACCGAGGCGATGTGGCTAATGCTGCAGCAGCGGTCCCCAGATGATTATGTCATTGCAACCGGTGAGACGCACTCCGTGCAGGAATTGGTGGAGGAGGCTTTCGACCACGTCGGCTTGGACTGGCGCGAGCATATCCGGATTGACCGGGATTATTACCGTCCCTCGGAGGTGGACCTGCTCGTTGGCGACGCCTCAAAAGCACGGGAGAAACTGGGCTGGGAGGCGAAGGTGCGGTTCAAGGAGTTGGTGCGTTTGATGGTTGATGCTGACTTGCAGCAATCGGCAGGCTGAACATCCAGCTCCGCAGTTGGGAGTTTCTGCTTTTCAAGCGTGCACGCCTGAGGGCATTGCAGGAAAGAGAGGGCAGAATGGAGAGATGGAACTTGTGGACTGCTTCCTGGCGGCGGATGTCTCGTGATAGGCTCGAAGGACTGATTCTATGATCATCGAAGTCTTTACCGCCCATGGCGGAGGCAGATACTGGCGGAGGCTTTTGGAGGAGTGGCAGCGCGCGGGGCACACTGTCCACGAGGTTTGTGCCTTCGATGATGCCACTTACCGGCGAACGCGCGGTAGAATGGGCCGGCTCTGGTTGCGCTCACTGACCTACCTTCTGTTTCCAATGAAGGTATGGTTCAGGCTGCACTGGGGGCGTGATTCGGCCGATACGGTGCGCGTAGTGATCACATCACCGTTCTTCCTTCCCTTCATTGTGGCATGGTCGCGGAGTTCCCGGCGGAGGGCTCCAATTGTGTGCGTGTTGAACGATTTGTTTCCGGATGCTTTGATCTACGCGGGGATGCTGCAGCCCGAGGGATGGCTGGCAAGATTGCTGGGTGGAATGACCCGATACTGCTTCAAGGAATGCGAGGCCACCGTGTTTCTTGGGAGCCATCTCATGGCTTATGCCGAACACAGCTATGGCAAGGCGAGAATCGGCCGGGTCATCCCGGTCGGAGCCGACTCAACGTTTATAAGAAATACTCCGCCGACGGCCCTCCTAACCGAGGGCCCGATATGCATATTGTACGCAGGAACAATGGGCCACATGCATGATATCGATACGCTGTTGGAGGTTGCCAAGCGGGGTCTTCCACCGGGCTTCCATCTCACGTTTCACAGCAGCGGGGTAGGTTACGCCAGATTGTGCGGTGCGCTGGCAAATCCCGGCGACACCCCGGTGGATCGAATTTCCCTCTGGGGTCCGCTGTCGGACCAAGCCTGGCGGGAAACTCTTAATCTGCATCCAATCGGGCTAGTGACTCTGAAGGAGGGGGCGCAGCGCGTCTCCATGCCGAGCAAGACGTACAGCACGCTCGCAGCCGGGCAGGCAATCTTGGCCGTTTGTGCTGAGGACTCTGATCTTGCTGAGCTCATCCGGCGGCATAACTGCGGCTGGATAGTCCCGCCTGGGCATATCGAGGAGTTGACATCGTTACTGGTCCGCCTCGCTAGAAATCCCGGTGAAGTGCACACAAAACGCATAGAGGCGTTTCAGGTGGGACATTCGCTTTACGACATGGCAGCCATCTCCGAGCAATACTTGGACCTATTCAGTGCTTTGCTCAAGGATCCGAGGCAAGAGCATCGGTGACCATAAGACGGAATAGTCTGGAACGAGCTGAATCATAAGAACAGCCATGCCTCGGGACGGCATGGTAAATATGCTCTTTTCGCTGTTTATGATGACGAAATTTGATCTAGAAGAAGGCGGGCCATGCCTTTCCTTTGTCGATTAGCCAGATGGGCGCGATTCTCTTCTATTGCATCGATTGTGTGCGCTCCCCGCCTCCTGCAGCGCGGTCGCTTCCGGGAATTGTCACAGAGGTCTGGCGCCCGTCCGGTTTGAGTCTCGCACCGCCCTGCGGGCTCTCGTTTCTTTCCCGTGTTGCCTGGCCAACCTTCCATCGGTTCGGTTTATTCGGCAATCGAGACCACGCGATCCTCTGGCTACATCGCGACAACATATGCTTGCATCGAACCTTGTTAATCCCTCCTTTTTTTCGTTTTCCCTTCATGGCCCCCGATGATTTGCAGTGTGGTGACATCTGGACTGCACCGGATGAACGGGGGCGGGGATTGGCAGCAGCTGGCGTGACTGCTGCTCTTCGGCATGGCTGGAAACCAGGGCGACGAATCTGGTATCTGACAGAGGTCGTGAACGAACCGTCTTGTCGCTTGGCACATAACCTGGGCTTTTCACTTGTCGGCCATGGGCGGCGTACGCGGCTGCTCGGTCTTCGTGTTTTTGGACAATTTCTGATGACAACCGCGGAAAAAAGCGTCTGCTGAGTCTCGCACTTCATGGAAATACCATTCTTTCGTTACCCGCATGTGTTCGGCCAGCAACGTGAGGAGATACTTGCTGCCATGCTTGATGTCATGGAACGGGGTGCCTTCATTCTGCAGGCCGAGGTCAAGGAGTTCGAAGAGCAAATTGCCCGCTACATCGGCGCTCGCCATGCCATTGGCACCGGCAATGCCACCGATGCTTTGTTGCTCTCGCTGCGGGCCGCGGGGATCGGGTCGGGCGACGAGGTCATCGTGCCCGCGCACACGTTCGTAGCCAGCGCTGCGTCCATCCATCACAATGGCGCGATTCCAGTGCTCGCCGATGTCGGAGCGGATCATCTGGTGGATCCCGCGTCGGTGCGCAAGCGACTGACACGACGGACCAAAGCAATCATGCCAGTGCAGTTAAATGGCCGGGTGGCCGACATGGAGGCGATCGGTGGGATCGCCCGTGAGCATGATCTACTGGTCATCGAAGACTCCTCACAGGCACTAGGAGCCAAATTCAAAGGTCGATGCGCCGGCACTTTCGGCTTGACCGGGGTTTTAAGCTTTTATCCTGCTAAGGTTCTGGGATGTTTTGGTGATGGAGGCATGATCGTCACAAGTGACGACGAGATTGCCGTCAGGCTGCGCATGATGCGCGACCATGGGCGAGGCGGACATGGCGGCGCGGTCGGGATGTGGGGTGTGAATTCACGGCTCGATAATCTACAGGCTGCGATCATGCTAGTAAAACTACGCCGTTATCCCCGGGAAATCGCACGGCGCCGTGAACTCGCTACCCGCTACCAGAAGGGCTTGCAGGACATGCCCGAACTCACGCTGCCGCCGGCACCCAATGCCTCACCCGATCACTTCGACATCTACCAGAACTATGAGATCGAAGCCGATCGGCGCGATGCGCTGCGTGAGCACCTCGAACGCAATGGCGTAAAAACCATCATCCAGTGGGGCGGCGAGGCTATCCACCAGTTTCCAGCACTTGGGCTAAAGTGCAAGTTACCACGGACGGATCGACTGTTCACGCGGTGTTTCCTTCTTCCGATGAACACCTCACTGACCAATATCGAAATAGACTATATCTGCCAACAGATCCGTTCATTCTACAAGACCCGCGGGAGAAAGCGTCCTTCGTCCTGACTGGGTTATGCCCTTTTTGACGGTTTCCCTTACTCCCGAGTTTCGTTCGGTGAAAAGCAGTTGATCATCCCGTGAAAACATTCAAGACCTCCACTGAACAGGCTGTCGGCCCCGCCATCGCCCGCATTTTCGAGAATTGCAGCGATACAATTGAAACCAAGATTGAATGCTTCCCCAAATACGCCCGTCGGCAACAGCTCAAACGCTTTCTGGCCATGTACGAACTACTCAAGCTCGCACTGTCCATCAAAGGTTCGGTCGTCGAATGCGGAGTCTTCCGCGGGTTTGGACTGATGTCATGGGCGAAACTCAGTACAATTCTCGAACCCGAGAATCTAACGCGCCGAGTCTATGGCTTCGACACCTTCGAGGGCTTTCCCAGCCTCGCTCTCAGGGACGAGAACAAACATACGCAGACCCATGTTGGCGACCTGCGCGCCAGTTCCTACGAGGAGCTGCAACAACTGATCGAACTGTACGACCAAGACCGTTTCCTCGGACACATCCCCAAGGTTTCACTGATCAAGGGCGACATCGCAACCACCGTGCCCAAATTTGTGGCGGAGAATCCCCACCTCTTGGTCAGCCTTCTCTTCATTGACTGTGATCTGTACGAACCCACCAAAACGGCGCTTCGTCATTTCCTGCCGCGCATGCCCCGTGGCGCCGTGGTTGCCTTCGACGAGCTCGACAACCCCCAGTGGCCCGGAGAAACAGTGGCCATGTTAGAGGCGACCGCTGGGCACGCCTTGGAACTGCGCCGGTTCGAATGGGATCCCTACATCAGCTACGCGATCCTCTGACTGTGTCCAGCGTGCCAGGTCAAACCAGTTTCGACCTTCGATACCTCGCGAAGCGCGTGAGGATTCATGTGCTATGCATGACAAGCCGTGGCGGCAGTTCCCATGTTGGCGCGGCGTTCAGCATCGCCGATATTCTCGCGGTGCTTTACGGCGGCGGCGTGATGCGGCACGACCCGAAACAGCCGCGTTGGGACGGGCGCGATCGTTTTATCCTGAGCAAGGGGCATGCCGGTGCCGCGGTTTACGCGATTTTGGCAGAAATGGGGTATTTCTCCGTTGAGGAGCTTAAAAAGCATTACCAAGACGGTTCGGTTTTCTCCGGGCATGTCAGTCACAAGGGTATCCCGGGCGTCGAGCTCTCCACCGGAAGCCTCGGCCATGGACTCGGTGTCGGCGTCGGCATGGCCAAGGCGCTGAAACTGGCCGGCAATCCGGCCCGGGTTTTTGTGCTTCTTTCCGATGGCGAATGCGACGAGGGCACGGTTTGGGAAGCGGCGCTTTTTTCCCAGCACCATCAGCTCGACAATCTCATCGCGATTGTCGACTACAACAAGGTTCAGAGCCTGGCCCCGGTCGCCGAAACGCTGCAACTGGAACCCTTCCGGGCCAAATGGGAGAGCTTCAACTGGTCGGTGCGTGAGGCCGATGGACACGACCATAAGGCGTTGACCCAAGCGCTGGAGGACTTGCCGGCAGTCCAGGGTAAACCGACCGTGGTGATTGCCCATACTGTGAAAGGCAAAGGGGTGTCGTTCATGGAAAACACCGTTCTCTGGCACTACCGCGCCGCTCGAGGCGAAGAATTCGACCGGGCGCTAAAAGAGCTGGAGGCATCCTGATGCGCGATCGTTTCATCCAGACGCTCTGCCAGATCGCGGAAAAGGATCCGCGGATCATGCTGCTCACAGGGGATCTGGGCTTTGCTGTCCTCGACGAATACCGCCGGCGGTTTCCAAGGCAGTTCATCAATGCGGGTGTCGCCGAGCAGAACATGACGCTTGTTGCTACGGGCATGGCCTTGGAGGGACATATCGTCTTCACGTATTCCATCGGCAATTTCCCAACACTGCGTTGTCTGGAGATGATCCGCAATGACGCTGCCTATCACGGTGCCAACGTGAAAGTAGTATCCATCGGAGGTGGCTTCAGTTATGGCGCGCTCGGCATCTCACACCATGCCACTGAAGACTTGGCTATCATGCGGTCGCTGCCCGATGTAACGTGTATATCTCCTACCAGCCTGTTGGAAGTGACTGAGGCCACCAAAGCCGTCACGCAGACTCTTGGGACTTGCTTCCTCCGTCTCGACAAGGACAAAGGCCCCGACGGTCCAATAGACGAACCCTTTGTGCTCGGACGCCCTCGCGTATTGCGGCGAGGACATGATGTCGCACTGATCGTTACCGGTGGGATTCTCTCTGAGGTCGTCAGAGCGGCTGATGTGCTGGGGCGGGCCGGCATTAGTGCCAGCGTCTATGCGGTGCACACGCTAAAACCCTTCGGGCCGGATCACATTATTGAAGCTGCGCGTATACACCGAGCCCTTGTGACCGTGGAAGAACACACGATTCACGGCGGCTTGGGTGGTCTGGTGCTGGAGACGCTCGCCGACGCTGGCGTTAATTTCGGCAAGTTTCTACGCATTGGACTCGACGGCTGTTTCTCCAGCGTCGTTGGCTCGCAGTCCTACCTGCGCGCCACTTACGGCATGGACGCCGCCGGCATTGTTCGGCGTACCCAGAGATTGCTTTCCTCGTAATCCAAGTTGAAACGCCTGTTCGACATCGCCGCCTCTCTCTGTGGGCTGCTTATTCTGTGGCCTTTCCTGCTGCTGTTCATGCTGCTCATCTGGTTGCAGGACTTTTGCAGCCCGTTTTACATCGCGCCGCGCGCACGTGCCCGCGGGCGCACATTCAATATGGTGAAGCTGCGGTCGATGGTGAAGAACGCTGACAATCAGGGCGGGGCGTCCACCGCCGCCAACGATCGCCGCATAACGTGGATCGGCAGGCTCATTCGCAAGGTCAAGTTCGACGAAGTGCCACAGTTATGGAATGTGCTGGTGGGTGACATGAGCTTGGTTGGACCACGACCGCAGACCGTGCGTGACGTCGCTTTCTATACGGAGGAGGAATACTATCTCTTCGACGCACGTCCCGGAGTTACTGATTTTTCCTCCATCGTGTTTTCCGACGAGGGCGAGATTCTCAAGGACAGTGAGAATCCGGACTTAAAATACAACCAAGTGATCCGCCCGTGGAAGGGTCGGCTTGGTCTATTCTACACGCAGCACCAAAATATTGGAGTCGATCTGCAACTCATCATACTAACCGTGGTGGCCATCATTTCCCGCCCGCATGCGCTCAAGGGGGTGCAGGGTTTGTTACGCCGGCTTGGGGCCTCCGAGCAGTTGGTAGCGGTTGCCGGGCGCACCCAGCCGCTTATTCCCTGTCCTCCGCCTGGAGCCGAGGCAGTGGAGACACGATCGTAAAGTGAAAGTGAAGATGGCGTGTGGGGAGGAGAGGCCAGAAGATAGAGGTTGGTAGTCCGTGGACTCTCGGCGCAGTAAGGGATGCATGGGGCGTAGCCACGCATAAAACATGCTGAGACAAGTATGCTTCCGAATCGACCTTGCCGTTCAATCCTTTTAGGTGTTCCGATTCACTGGAAATACAGAACCCTAGAGATTCTTTTCAGCCCACATGACCAACGGAAGCTCCAATAGCAGTCCACCTTTCGGCGCCATGAAGGACGGCAGCAGCCCACCGTTTACTAGGGCGTCTGACCTTAGTCGCCCACCGTTTGGCGATACCAGCGGCTTCACCCGGGTGTTGCTGTTGATTGTTATCTATGGCGGGGCGATTATCGTGGCGCATTGGCTGGCGTACCTCATCCGGTTTGAGTTTCATCCGCCGGTCGAACAGCAGTCGCTCTTTTGGCGGACGCTGCAATGGTCGCTACCGATTGAATTGCTCTCGCTCCTTTTGTTCGGCCAGTTCCGCAGCCTGCTCACTTATTTCAGCCTGCCAGATGCCCGACGCATCGTGCTGGCCTGCGCCTCAGCCAGTCTGATTTCGTTGGGAGTTTGGTATGCCACCAAGGGGCAGCATGCCCCGCCACGTTCGATCATCATCCTGGGTTTCCTTCTGGACACAGCCGCACTGGGCAGCGTGCGCCTGTCGTTCCGGATGCTGCGGGAACGGCAGAAAGGATATGGGAAAGGCGATCGGCCGCTGCGCCGGATCGTGATCATCGGTGCGGGCGACGTCGGCGCCAACCTGGCCAAGGAAATGAAATTGCGGCGTGATCTGCGCATGTATCCGATCGGTTTTTTCGACGATGATCGTGCCAAGTGGAATACGCACGTGCACGGCGTGCCCGTTCTCGGCCGGCCGGAACTTTTGATGGAAGGGAAAATCCATGCGGACGAGGCCGTCATTGCCATGCCCAGCGCTTCCGGACGGCGCATTCGCGAGGTGGTCCAGGTGTTCAATGAGGTGCGCCTCCGGTTCGAAACCGTTCCGTCCATGGAGCAAATGGTGAACGGAGTGGTGAAGGCCTCCCAGATCCGCCCGGTGCAAATCGAGGATCTGCTTGGACGCGAACGCATCAACCTCGAGACGGAACGCATTCGGGAACTGGTGCGGGAGAAGGTGGTGATGGTCACCGGTGCGGGAGGGAGCATTGGCAGCGAGCTCTGCCGGCAGATCGCGGGATATAATCCCCTGCGCCTGCTGCTCGTGGAGCGTTGCGAGGTGCAGATGTTCCAAATCGAACAGGAGTTGCTCGACCTGGGCTGCGGGGCGCAGATTGTGCCGCTCGTCGCCGACATCCTGGACGGCGAACGCATGCATGGGATATTTGAGCGTTTCCATCCGCAACTGATCTTCCATGCCGCCGCCCACAAGCATGTGCCCATGATGGAGCACCAGCCTTACGAGGCGTTCCGGAACAACACAATCGGCACAAAGAATCTTGCCAAACTGGCCGCCGGATTTGGCGCTGAACGCTTCGTCCTCATCTCAACAGACAAGGCCATCAACCCTACGAATGTCATGGGCGCCACCAAACGGCTGGCCGAAGTCTATGTCCAAACGCTGCAGCAGAATCAGACCGGGAACACGAAATTCATGGCCGTGAGGTTCGGCAATGTACTGGGTTCTTCTGGCAGCGTGATCCCGACCTTCAAAAAACAGATTGCGGCCGGCGGGCCGGTCACCGTCACCCACCCGGAAGTGACGCGCTATTTCATGACGGTGCAGGAGGCGGTCGGACTGGTGCTCCAGAGTGCGACGTTGGGGCAAGGAGGAGAGATTTTCGTTCTGGACATGGGCAAACTGGTGAAAGTCGTCGATGTGGCCCGGCAGTTGATCGAATTGAGCGGTTTGAAACCGGAGGTCGACATTGAGATCAGATTCATCGGCCTGCGGCCGGGCGAGAAACTCTTCGAGGAAACCCGCCATAGCACTGAAAACATGGTGGCGACCGACCATCCCAAAATCTTGCGCTTCACGGGCGAGCCGCTGCCTTTCGAAGCCCTGCGGCAGGGGCTCCTGAATGTTCGTGAGAAGGCGGCGGGCATGGATGCAAATCAGGTCAAACTGGAGATCCAGAAGCTCGTGCCCGAATACAAACCGCAACTCACCACAGTGTGAAAGTGAGAATGAAGGTGAGGGTGTGAGAAACGGAAAGTGAAAGAGAGGCAGCCGTAGGCGGAGGGAAAAGCGGCAGGTGAAAAGCGAAATGCTTGGTGACCTGCCGTAGGTGTGCCCGTTTTCAGCGAGGCGTACGTGCGCCGATGTAAAATTGAAGAGAAAGATTTAAGATGAGAGGGCGGTCTTCATTATTTCGGGACTATGAGGCTGTATGTATTGGGACCTTGGGACTTTAAGACTTGAAACTTGAGACTTGAAACTTGTCCCGGCCGTCATCGGGGCTTGTCCGATCCGGGGCGGACTGTTAGGCCGATAACCGTAATTTCATGACCACTCCTACGGGACTCATCACCATCCTTACGCCCTGCCGCAACGAGCGCGAGAACGTGCGCACCCTGCACGAGCAGATCCGCAGTGTGATGTCGCAGCTTCCGGAGATATCGTACGAGCATTTGTTCATCGACAATGCGTCGACAGACGGCACGCAGGAGGAACTGCGCCAGCTTGCGGCGGAGGATTCACGGGTGAAGGTCATCTTCAACCAGCGCAACTTCGGCCATGTGCGCTCCCCCTTCCACGGCCTCCTGCAGGCGCGGGGTGACGCGGTGATCGTCATGGCCGCAGACTTGCAGGATCCGCCCGAACTCATCCCGGATTTCATCAAGCAATGGCGGGGCGGGCACCCGGTCGTGGTGGGCGAGAAGACCAACAGCGACGAGCCCTGGCTCGTTTTCACGCTCCGGCGGGCCTACTATCGGCTCGTCAAGCGCCTCGCCGACGTGGACCTGCTGGAGAACGTTACTGGCTTCGGTCTCTACGACCGCAAGGTGATCGAGACGTTCCGCTCGCTCGACGATCCGTATCCCTATGTCCGCGGACTGATCTCCGAACTCGGCTTTCCGGTCGCGCGCGTGCCGTACCACCAGCCGCAACGGCAGCGCGGTTTCACCAAGAACAATTTCTACACGCTCTACGACCTGGCCATGCTGGGCATCACCAGCCACTCGAAGGTGCCGTTGCGCCTCGCCACGATGCTGGGCTTCGCCGCCTCGTTGCTCTCCTTCGCCGTCGGCCTGGGCTACCTGATCTTCAAGCTGCTGTTCTGGCGGTGGTTCGCCCTCGGGGTCGCGCCGCTGGTGATCGGCCTGTTCTTCCTCGGCTCGGTGCAGCTGTTTTTCATCGGCATCATTGGCGAATACCTCGGGG
>Ga0182021_10002544_pt1 | contig 21277 bp, 18 predicted proteins | sample 612E3MmetaG_FD_120493 | JGI IMG/M metagenome (GOLD analysis project Ga0182021, IMG submission 120493) | Permafrost microbial communities from Stordalen Mire, Sweden - 612E3M metaG (Illumina Assembly) | ecosystem: Environmental > Terrestrial > Soil > Wetlands > Permafrost | place: Sweden... | reverse complement strand
CTCATCAAAAGGCCCGCACGGGGGGGGCCCAAGACATATTCAGAAGTGGGACAAACCTGCACGATGAAGAGGTGGTCGGCATCAGGTGGTCGGCATCGTGTTGCAGTCGCCCACGCCTGCGGATAACGTGGGTTCATGAGCAGATCCCCGCGACGTCTTCTGCTGGCCCTGCTGGCCGGCGCGGCCTTGCTGCTCGCGGGGTCGTACTTCGCGGTTCATGCAGCGCCACGCCCGGTGGCCTACCTGACCTGGTACGGGCAGTCGTGCTTCCTTCTCGAAAGCGCGACCGGAACGCGCGTGGTGATGGATCCGATTCCGAGCAACATCGGCTACCTGCCTCCGGCTGACTTGCACGCCGACGCGGTCACCATCAGCCACGAGCACCCGGACCACAACAGCGTGGCCTTGGTGCGCGGCAAGCCCAGGATTCTGCGCGGCCTCACGCCCGACAAGAAGGGCTGGATGAAGATCGACGAAAAAGTCAAGGACATCTCCATCCGCTCGGTCGGGGTCTACCATGACGACAAGAAAGGCACCGAGATCGGCCTCGACACCGTGTTCGTGTTCGAAGTGGGGGGAGTGCGCATCGCCCACCTAGGCGACCTCGGCCACACGCTGACCGACCAGCAACTCTCTGACATCGGCTCGGTCGACGTGGTGCTGGTTCCCGTCGGCGGCGTGTGGACCGTGGACGCGCACAAGGCCACCCAGGTCATCGACCAGATTCGCCCGCGTCTGGTGACGATTCCGATGCACTACCGCACCGACGTTCTGACCATCAAAGAGCTGGCCACCGTCGATGGCTTTCTGGCCGGCCGATCCAACGTGCGGCGCGAAACTGGTACCCGTTTGGCCATCACCGGACTGCGCTCGCGCCAATCCGCCGAGACCGTGGTCCTGCGCTACCAGTAGATCGGAATAGCGGAGAGGGTGGTTGGTGGCGGTGACGGAGGCAGGGTGCGGTGACGGCGACAGTGGCGGTTGCCGGGGCGGTGGGCCCAGGCCGCCCCCGGGCCCACATGGGCGACCGCAGGTCGCCCCTACTATGTGCAACCGGGCCCACCGTCGCCGCCACAGACACTGCCACCCTCACCGCTACTCACACCTACACCCCTCTCCACTTCTCCGAATCCCAGGTTGCGCTGACTTTTTCCTAGGCGTGCCATAATGCCCGCCCATGCGGCGTCACATGCTCCTGCGATCCCGAATTCTGCTTCTTGCCTTGGCCGGACTCTGTGCCTTTGCCGGCGGCATGGTGGCCAGTCGACCCAGTCGCGCGGGGCGCTTCGACCCGTATCACAAATTGGGTGTCTTCACCAAGGTGCTGTCCTACATCGAGAACAACTACGTCGAGGACATCCCTGAGACCGATCTGATGTATGGAGCCGCGCGCGGCCTGACCGAAGCCCTGGATCCCCATTCGCGCTTCATGGATCCCGAGGAATACGACCGCCTGAAGAAGGAAACCGAAGGCGATGCGGAAATCACCGGCATCGGCGTCGACTTGGAAAAACGCAAGCGCGGTTTCGTGGTCGTCTCCCCCATCGATGGCTCGCCCGCCTTCCGCGCCGGCATCGAGCCCGGTGACGTCATCGAACGCATCGACGGCGTGGAGGCAGGCCCGCTCGACTGGACCGACGCGGTGGCGCGCATCCAGGGCCCAGCGGGCAGCGAGGTCGTGATCACCGTCAGCCGCCGCGGACGCGAGATCACCTTCAGAATCCGACGCGAGAAGTTCGAGGTCAAGGCGGTGGAATGGCGCATGCTCGACGACGGCTACGGCTACATCAAGCTGCGCCTGTTCTCGGCCATCACCGATGCCAAGGTGTTGGAGGGGCTGCAGGACATCCAGACACGCAGCGCGGCTGCGGGCGGCATCAAGGGCCTGATCTTGGATCTGCGCCACAACCCAGGCGGGCTTCTGGATCAAGGCGTCAAGGTGGCCGACCGGTTCGTCTCAGAAGGTCTCATCGTGCGCACCGTGGGCAAGGGAGGCAAGGAGATGGACCGCCAGATGGCGCACACGCGCGGCACCTGGCTGGGCTTCCCCATGGTGGTGCTGGTCGACGGCGCCACCGCGTCGGCGGCCGAGATCGTGGCCGGCGCCCTGCAGGATCACCAGCGTGCCGTGGTCATGGGCACTCAGACCTTTGGCAAGGGCTCGGTGCAGACGGTGATGACCATCGACGGCTGCGGGGCCAAGCCCTGTGGGCTCAAGCTCACGGTCTCGCGCTACTACACACCCAGCGGCCGTTCCATCCAGAGCCAGGGCATCACCCCCAACGTCGTCGTGGATGCCGCGGCACCGACGCCCGATGGGGCCGACGCCGAGATCGTCCGCGAGCGCAACATGGAACGTCACCTGCGCAACGAGCAGGGCGAGAAACCCACGGAGCGAAGACGCCTGACCGACCACCAACTGCAGGTCGCGCTTGACTATCTAAAATCGTGGGCCGTTTTTTCGAAGCAATCTGCTAAAAAGGGCTAGCTTCGCGACGCCAAGCGCGGCGCATCAACAACAAGGAGAGCACAATGGTTTCCTGTGAAAAATGCGGGCACCAGAACCTTCCCAGTTCCACCACTTGCTCCAAGTGCAGCGCTCCGCTGCCCGTCGCCGTGCCTCTGGCTGGACCGCCGACCATCGACAGCGCAGATGAGTACGCGCGCCAGATGGCCGCGCGTGAGGCGATCCGCAGGCGCAATCGGATGATCGTCGTGACCATCGGCGCGGTGGTGGTGGTTGCCTTGGGCTACCTGCAATGGAAAGAGCGCAACCGCAAGGCGGTCGCGCAGCAGAAGCTGGACTACGCCGCGCAGTTCGTCGAGTTGGAGAAGCGCGAGACCGGCGCGTTCTGGAACTGCGTGATGGCCAGCGAGGTCGACGTGGGCATGTTCGCAAAGGCCGAGCAGTTCCAGCAGCGTATCGAGTCGGCCTACTTCACCCAGCAGAAGACCTTTGCCGACTACCTGACCAGCGAGTGCGTGCCCAAGATCGAACGCGCGCGCCAAGCCTTTGGTGGGCTGCGTGATGCCCCGGCCGAACTGGCGGGCCCGATCGACAAGTACCGCGAAACCCTGCCGAAGCTGCAGTCTGGCTTGGAGGACTACGCCGAGAAGATCAAGAAGCGCGGCTCGGTCAAAGACGTCGACCAGCTCATCCAGGAAACCGGCGGCGCCTGGCACTCGACCCCGGACCCCACGCCTGAGGCGGTGGCCTTCGAGAAGTTCCTCTACTGCGCGATTCCCGGTCTGGCCAAGATGAAGGACGCCCAGGCCTTGCTCGAGTTCTTGGCCGACCAGTGCTTCAAGAAAGACCCGGTGGTGTTCATGGACAAGGTGCGTGCTGACTGTGGCGGTCTGCTGACCGTTGCGGACAAGGAGGCGAAGGTGAATCCGAAGTCGGTCCCCACGTGGAGGGCCACCCACAAGCAGCTCTTCGAGGAGGAGGCGCGCCAGCTCCAGGCCTGGGAGAGCTGTGGCAAGCGCTCGCGCAAGGGCAAGAAGAAGGAGGACCTGGAAGACTTCCTCGTGTCCGTCGTCGACTACATGCGGGCACGCGGGAAAGTAGCCGAGGCCGCCCGGTCCATTCAAGAAGCCGCGAAGTAGGGGCGACCTGCGGTCGCCCCTCTTGCCTTCACATCCGCCGCACGTCCACCCAGCGCATGCCGGCGCGGCGCGCGGCTTCCAAGCCCAAGTCTGTATCCTCGTAGACTGTGCAGGTTGCGGGCGACACGCCCAGTCGGCGCGCGGCCTCGATGAACACGTCGGGTGCTGGTTTGTGCTGTTGGGTGTCCTCTGCCGTCACCACCACCGGAAACCAGTCGAGCACCCCGATCTGAGCCAGGGTCAATTCGACCATGCGGCGCTGGCCGCCCGAGGCCACGGCCATGGGCGTCTTGCCCCGGTGGGCGCGCGCCACGTCCACAACCTTCTCGATAGGCCGGACCTGGCCAATCTTGCGTTGGAAGGCGAGCGCCTTGTCGCGCACCAACGCGGCCACGTCGAGCCACTTGGCCGCCTCGCCGCACAACTCGACTACGATCTTGTCCGTGGGCATGCCGCCCATGGCGTAGAAGCGGTCCATGGGAAACTCGATGCCGAGCGGCCGCAGAATTTCCAGCCACGCCTGGTAGTGGGCCGGCATGGTGTCGGCCAGGGTTCCATCGCAGTCGAAAATGAGCGCCTGAATCACAGCGCAGTTTCATAGCAGAGATCACAGGAGCGGCCGCGTCAGATCTTCATGCCGCCTGATTCGGCGTGTCTGGGCCTGGCCTGCGGCTTTCCATTGGCCACCGGAGGGAAGGCGCGCTAGGACGCCGACATGAAAATTGGCCTGGTGGGATTTCCTGGCAGTGGAAAGACAACTGTGTTCAATGCCCTGACTGGGCTGTCCGCGGAAACCGGCTACGGAGCCGCCCGCGGCAAGACCAACCTGGGCGTGGTCAAGGTTCCTGACGCGCGTGTCGACGCCCTGTCTAACCTGTACCAGCCCAAGAAGACCACCTACGCCGAGATTGCCTTCTCCGACGTGGCCGGGGCCCCGGCCGGTGGCGAGGGCCAGGGACTCGACGAGAAAACCCTGGCCGCCATGCGCGAGATGGACGCCCTGTGCCACGTTGTGCGCGGATTTCCTGGCCAAACTAGTGAAGCTACGCGGCCACTGGGCGAAGCCAGGGACTTCGAGGTCGAGATGAACCTCTCGGACCTCATCCTCATCGAGAAGCGGATCGAGCGCCTGAAGAAAGAGAAGGGCAAGGCTGGCGAGCAGGAGTTGCTGGAGAAGCTGAAGTCGCAGCTCGACAGCGGGTTGCCCTTGCGGCGGCTGCAGGGGCTCGCCGCGGCCGACTTGGTCGCCATCTCGGGGTTCCGGTTTCTGACGTTGAAGCCGCTGCTGCTGGTACTGAACGTGTCCGAGGCGGAAGTGGCCAAGCCGGCGCCCGCGGATCTGGCGGCCTACGCGCGCGAGTCCGGCCTGGGCTTGGTGGTGCTGGCGGGCGCGGTGGAAATGGACATCGCGCAGATGTCGCCCGAAGAGCAGAAGGACTTCGTGGCCTCGCTCGGCCTGACCGAGCCCGCGGCCGGGCGTTTCATCCGCGCGGCTTACGCCCTCATCGATCTCATTTCGCTGCTGACCGCAGGCGAAGACGAGTGCCGGGCCTGGCCTATCCGCGCCGGAACCACCGCGCAGAAGGCGGCGGGCAAGATCCACTCGGACATCGAGCGCGGCTTCATTCGCGCCGAGGTCATGCGCTGGGACGACCTCTGCAAGCTGGGCAGCGAGGCCAAGTGCCGTGAAGCCGCCAAGCTGCGTTTGGAAGGCAAAGAGTACGTGGTCGCCGACGGAGATGTGATCAATTTCAGGTTCAACGTGTAGCCTACTCCACGGTCAGAGGCGCTGAGCCGGCGAAGTCGCTGCTGGTGTCGTAGGCGAAGACCTTGATGTGGTATTGGCCTGGCGGCAGGTTCGCCGGGATCTGAAGCGTGGTCGACAGCGACGATCCGGTTATCGGCACAGTCACGGTGGCCGCGACCTTGTCGTTCGCGGTGTCGTAGTTCTGCACGATCACGCCGTCGCGACTGGGGTCGTCGTCGGCGGGAACGGGCGAGATGGCATTGAGGATGGCCCTGCGCGCGGATTCGAGACTGAGGATCGCCTCGGCGCCCGAAGAAAGACCCGTAAATGTTGCCGCAACGGTCAGGTCGGCCCCGGCGCTGGCCGTGGACGGACTGACTGAGACTTGGCTTGCGGTGCCGGGGTACGTGACGGTCATCCCTGGATCGCCGAAGAGGGTGTACATGTGCAAATGGCTGTGCTTCAGGGCGTTCCTTGCGGTCGCGGTGTCGAGGAATCCGGCCACCGAGTCGATTCCTTGGCGAACGCTGTCGTTGTTCTGAAGCATCCGTTGCTTGGCCCGCAGGAAGGCATCACCGACGGTTGACGAGCGCAAGGACGTGAACGCCTGTGAAACCTCGTAGATGAAGACCGCATTGGCGTAAGGATCCGATTCCTCGGTCGAGGAGAAGATCGCGGCAGGCGCGTTCGGCTGGGCGAGGATGCGTTCGCTCACGCTCTCCGAAGCAGCGAAAGCGCCGGTCGAGCAAGCCACGAAGAGGAGGATCGGCGATTTGTGGTTTACCGAAAGCTGATCGAGACGTCCGGTGTCGAGGATCGGGTAGGACCTGCCGTTCCAATCCAAAGTCGCAAAACCGTCGGGAGATCCGTGCCCCACGTAGGCCACCAGCAGCGAGCCCTCGTTGATACGGCGATAGACCTGGTCGCTAAATTGTTCGGGAACATAGACGTAGGGCGATGACTGGCGCGCGTAGGTCATGGTCACGTCGTAGTCGTAGGGGATGGCCTCGGTGATGTTGTAGACCAGGCTTTCGATAGCGGTGTCGATGGAATCGCCGAAACCGGAGGTGCTGGCGAAAATGCTGAGGCGGCGATCCCACACACCGATCTCGTGCGTCGACTCGTAGCTTCCGACCTTGTCGCGCACGAGGTCGGCTTCGGCGTCGCTGTCTGCGGTGATGCGGCCGACAGCGATCTCGGGGACATCGTCGCCATTCATGTCGGCATAGACGTTGTCGGAGGTCACCGCCGCCGAGGTCGATGGATCGATCCAGGTTCCGGTGGGCACGCCGCTGCCGTCCCCAGGCCAGGCGGTCTGGGCGTCTCCGAGGAGAAGGAGGAACATCGGTCGCGTGGTGTCGCGGGCATCGTAGCGTGACCGGACGTAGGCCCGAATCCGTGCGCTTGCGTCGGCTGCATCCGCGGCGTCACCGACGAGATCGCTGACCATCGCCAGGTCGACACGGTGGCCGCTGGCGTTGCGAAAGTCGCGATAGCGAGCGGCCGAAGCGAACAGGTCGTCGGCAGCCACGATCAGATAGTCAACCTGGTCGCCGGGTGTACCTGAATCGTTGCCGCCGCCGCCATTTCCCCGGCTGGCACTACAAGCGATCGAAGCCCCACCCGAGCCCACAGCCAGCAGAGTGACAAGGATGCACCCCAGGCTCCTCACGATGAACCTCTCGCACGCGTCGGCATGATGCTCTGAATATATACGATATCACTGAGTCACGGACCTGTGACGGTAAGCCCAGAGCGAAGATTCGCAGGTTCCTCCAGGTCGGCTTGCGGCGCACGCCACTGCGAAGCTCACCAGGCGGCAACCGTGCCGCCGTCGGACAGGGTGCAGAGCTGGCTCTGCGGATCGCCGCCGGTGCGAATGATCTCGGAGGCGTCGGGCGCCACGTAGTCGCCACTCAGCTCGGTGGCCACCATCCGGCGCATGGCGGATTCCAGCGTGGTGACGTAGTAGCAGGGGATATGGGGCTCGGCATGGGAGCTGCCGATGCCCGAATCGTTGGTCAGGAACAGGTAGCGTCCTCCGGTCACCTCGGCCGCCGTGCGCATGGTGAACTCGCCCAGATCGTCGATGCCACTGGCCGCCACCGGGTAAATGTGGACGCCACTGACCACGGCGTCGTATAGCGCCAAGACCACCGCGGACTCGCGCCCGACATGGTGGGGCGCGTCCGCGATCCAGAACTCCACCCGGGCCACCGCGCCACCCCGCCACGCGAGTTGGTCGCCGGCAGCCAGGCCCTGATCCACGGCCTCGGGCGTGTCGTTGCCGCCGTCCGAGGACTGGGCAGCCAGGGTTTGGCGGAAAGAAGCCAGATCGCGGGTGAAGTCGAAGCGACGCACGACGTATACGTCGCCCTCGTCGCGGTAGACAACCAAACCCCAGCGCTGGTCGATGCCCGGGAACCGGGTGGCGATTCCATTCGCGATGTTGTCCAACTCCGTCTGCAGGTAGCTGAGCTCGTCGCCCATGCTGCCGGTGGTGTCCACGACGAACGCGAGGTCCAGCGCCGGGACGGCTGGGCGCGCGGTCTGGGTCAGCGTCAGTTCCACTGTGCTGGCCGAGGCCACCGCGGTCTGCGATGCAACGTCGCCAGCCACGCTGGCCGTGATGGTGACGGATGTGCCCGCGACCGCGCCGAGCCAGCCCGGGAAATACAGCACGCGGCCCTCGCTGCCCGTGGTCATGGTGAAAGCGTTGCCCGTGGAGTCGGTCACCACGACCTTGGCGCCGGCCACGGGTTGTCCGTCCGCGGTCTTCACCAGAATGACCATGCGCGCGGTGCGATCGATGCTAGGCAACCCCTGCATCTGGGTGGCGACGGTCTTGTTGAGGTAGCTGGTGTAGAAGTCGAAGTTCAGGTTGTCGTCCCAGGTGCCGGCGGTCATCTTGCCCGCGGTCGGCTGGGAGACGACAGACGACGTAGATGTGGCCGATGCGGTTCCCGTGCTTTCGACAACGCCGGCCGATCCCGACCCAACTGGCGCCACGGCTGGCGCCGACGGTGCGGCCGGACTCGACGTGCCGTCGTCACCGCCCAACGATGCGACTGGGGCGCTATCCCCACCCCCCGAGCTGGGTACGGCCGACGGGCTGGGCACAGTCTCAGAGCCGGGGCCTGTGGCTCGCCCGCTCCCGGTGCTGGTGCTGTATCCGGTGCCGGTGGACGTCGCCACACTGGAACTATCGCCGCTGTTCTTGACCGCCGCACTGTTCTGTCCGCAAGCGCTGGCCGCCAGAGTAGACACGGATAATGCTACAACCCATAACCGTTTGTAGTTCGTCATGGCGCCATGGTGGAGCAAGAAGTGTGCCTCTCCGCACGACCACGCCAACGGCGCGGAAACACGCCATGGAGTTGCGGCCGGCAGCCTCAACGAAGCGAAATCCAGGGCACCCGTATCGCGGTCATGTCTCCCTCGGGGGCGGCCGCAGGGGGAAACCAACGAAGGTCGCGGCCGGGCTTTCCCGTCCCATTCTCCATCGCCATCAGTTTTCTGATGTCCCGCTTCGGTTTTCTGATGCCCTTCGTTCCACACATATCAGCTACTTCTCGCCTTTGCGGCTTCGCTCGATCTCCTGCACGGCTTCAGTCAGGCGGGCAAAAATGGCGGCCAGTTTGGCCTTGAAGCTGCCGAGGTTCTTGCCGAAGTAGCGGTCTGGGTGCAATTCCTTCGAAGCTGCGCCGAACGCGCGTCTGACCGTTGTGGCGTCCGCGTCTTTTCCCACGCCCAGCAGGTCCCACGCCGAGAGATACCGAAGCCGGCGGTGCAGCCGGACAATACGCGCCTTCAGCTCCGAAGGTGCATCCGGCCAGTCCACCACGTCGCTAGGCATCACCTCCGACCCATCGTCGAGGCGTTCGAGCGGGCCAATCGGGGTCCGACGGTCCCTTTCCGCTACCCGCGCAGGCGCGGGTTCGGCTGCCCGGACCCGCGGCTCGTCCGCCGACACTGCGCCTGCTGCCGCGGGCCTTGCCGCCGCCGATGACCGCCGAGGCGCGGTCCCGGCCGCCCGGGCCGGCGTCGGGTCCGCAGCCCACGCGGCTGCCTCGACGGCCGGCAAATGCCTGGTGCGCGACGACCCCAGCGCCACTTCCCCCGGCCCCAGGATAAGCCGAGCCTGTTTGAGACCGCGAAGAATCCGCAGCGTCTCGTCACGGCCGAGACCCGACACCATACAGATCTCGTCGTAGCTTATCCGGCCGTCCACCCGCGACAGGACAAAACCCTCGGTCGGCGATAGCTTCTGGTTCGCCAAGTCGATGGCGGTGTTGAGACGTGGCCGATCCGTCCTGGGTCCCAGTCCGGGTATCTCGTCGTGTGATGTCACGTGTGCCTGGGGCAAGCTGCGGCTGGTCGGGAAGTTCCAAGCGCAGGTCGGCCCGGAATTACCCGACACGCTCTGGCTAGGTGAGCAGCCATTCCAACAATGCTTTTTGCGAATGCAGGCGGTTCTCGGCTTCCTGCCAAACCCGACTGGCTGGGCCTTCGATCACCTCGTCGGAAACCTCTTCCCCGCGGTGAGCTGGCAGGCAGTGCAGGAAGATCGCGCCGCTGTCGGCTCCGGCCATCAGGGCGCAGTCCACGCCGTAGCCGACAAACGCACGCCGGCGTGCCTCCACCTCTTCTTCCTTGCCCATGGAAGCGAACACGTCGGTGGATATGACGTGGCGTCCAGCTACCGCCTCGCGCGGATCGCGGATCACCTGGACACGCCCGTGCCCCTTGCGCCGAGCCGTCTCGAGCACCTCGGGGTTGGGCTGGTAGCCGTCGGGGCAGGCCAACATCAAGTCGAGACCGAGCAGACCGGAAGCCTCGATCCAAGTATTGGCCATGTTGTTGCCGTCACCCACCCAGGCGTAGCGCAGACTGCGCAGCACCTGCACCACGTCCGGCACTGATCCCGCGGGAGTCCTCGTCCCGTGCTCTGCAAAATGCGCGTACACGGTCTGCAAGTCCGCCAGCACCTGGCAGGGATGCAGCAGATCCGTCAGCCCGTTGATCACAGGTACGCTTGCATAGTCCGCCAGCTCCTTCACTCGTTCGTGGCCGAAGGTGCGTACCATGATCCCGTGGCAGTAGCGCGACATCACGCGCGCGGTGTCCTTGATGGGCTCGCCCCGGCCGAGCTGGGAATCGTTGCGGCCCAATACCACCGCGTGGCCGCCCAGCTCCCAGATGGCCACCTCGAAACTGACACGGGTCCGCGTGGATGCCTTCTCGAAGATGAGCGCCAGCACGCGACCGGGCCGGGTGGCGTGAGGCGTGCGCACCTGGCGCAGAAAGCGTAGTTCCTCGGCGCGTCGAATCAGCGCCGCAAACTCGGTCTCGTTGACGTCCCATAGACTGAGAAAATCGCGCTTGTTGCCCATGAGTCACACCTCGGACAATACCGCATCTAGAATCGACAACGCCTCGTCGATCTCAGCCCGACCCACCACCAGCGGCGGAGCAAAACGCACGACGTTGCCGCCCGCCACCGACACCAGCAGACCGTGCTCCCGCGCCTTGACCACCACGGCGGCCGCGTCGCCCTCCATGACCAGACCCTGCAGAAGGCCCCGGCCCCGCGCACAGCGTGTCTTGGGCCGCCGCCGCTCAGCCAATCGCGCGAGCGCCGAACCCAGGTAGGCTCCGGCCTCCTGGCAGCGGCCGAGCAAGTTCTGCTCGTCCATGATCTGCTGGACGTAGAGAGCCGCGGCCGAGGCCAGCGGGTTGCCGCCGAAGGTGGCCGCGTGCGTGCCGGGCGAAAATGCCTCGGCGACCGTCTCGTTGGCCAGCATGGCGGCCATAGGCACGCCGCCGGCCAAGCCCTTGGCCAGGGTGACGATGTCCGGCACCATGGCCTCGCGCTCAAAGGCGTAGAAGGTTCCTGTGCGGCCCACCCCGGTCTGCACCTCGTCGAAAATGAGCAGTACGCCCCGCTCGCTGCACAAACGGCGCAGTTCCTGCAAATAGCCTGGCGGCGGAAGGTTGATACCGCCCTCGGCCTGGATGGGCTCGGCGATCACCGCGCAGGTGCGCTCGCTGATCGTGTTACGCGCCGCCTCGGCGTCGCCAAAGGGGATGAAGCGCACCTCGGGGAGAAGGGGGCCAAAACCTTCGCGGTACTTGGCCTGCCCGGTGACCGACAAGGCGCCCATGGTGCGGCCGTGGAAGCTGCCCTCGAATGAGATCAGCTCGACGCGCCTAGGCTGGTTGCGCACCACGATCTGGTAGCGCCGCGCCAGCTTGAGCGCCGCCTCATTGGCTTCGGTGCCGGAGTTGCAGAAGAACGCCTTGCCGGCAAACGCTCGCCGCGCCAGCGCTTCGGCCAGCCGGATCTGGGCCTCGATGAAGTAGAGATTCGAGGTGTGATGCAGACGCGTGGCCTGCAGCGCAAGAGCCTGGGACAGGCCGGCGTGGCCGTGGCCCAACACGCAAACCGCAATCCCGGCGGTCATGTCCAGAAAACGGCGACCATCCACGTCCCACAGGACGCAGCCTTCCCCGCGGCTCATCACTACAGGAGCCCGGTTGTAGTTGTTGATGAGAAGCTTTCGGCCCGCGGTCAGCAGTTCTTCGCTCAGGGACATGGAACCGCCACCATAGCAAATGTCGGCCGGATTCGCAGATTCCGTCAGGCCTTGCCGCGCTGGCTGCTGAACGCCGCGGGATCGGCGCCCACGGTTTCATGGTACGCCTCGTCCCAGGCTGTGGCCGCGGGTGCGTCGAGCACCAGATTGGGACGGACCGACGTGGGCAGCCAACCGCCCGCACTGATCTCGCCCTCAAGCTGGCCGGGCGCCCAGCCGGCGCAGCCAAGAAGAAGCTTGAAGACCGCCGGACCTTCGCCGCGAACCAACGCGGCGAAGGCCGCCAGCTCGCCGGTGACCCCGATCTCGGGTCCAACCGCCATCTCCCCGGACAGTGGTTCCGATCTGCGCCGGTAGACTAGCCATCCAGCTGCTGGCGCCACTGGCCCACCCAAGCGGACAGGCGAAGCGAACGAGGCGGTATCCGGAATCGTGTGCCCCTGCGGCAATACCTCGGACGATGTCAGGAGCTCGCGCACCGACATCAGCTCACGGCCGTTGATCACCCAGCCCAGCGCGCCATCACCGCCTGAGCGGCCCAGCAGCACGACACTGTGTTCAAAATTGGGATCGTGAAGGGAAGGCGCCGCCAGCAGCATGCCTGGGGCCAAGTTGTCTCTCGCGGCGTCCTTCGCCATGTGTGTCTCATTCTACGCCAGTGTGGGGCGTGGCGGGCTGGTTTATCGGATGGGAACCCTGTAAGCGTTTCGTCCAACTCGCGTCAGGCCGAACGACCCTGGGCAGAGAAGACGGATGAGCCGTGCGGAGAGGTCAAGCCACTGCATTACGAAGACTGTGATCATGGATTCGGCTACAGGCGGGAAGAAACATGCAACTAGAGCAACCAAGGCTGCGTCGAGCGGTTCGAAGTCTTGCGCCAATCCTGTACTTCCTCAGCGCGGCAATGCTGCTCCCTGCGTGCAATTCGTCCGGTCTTGGGCGAAAGGGTTCCACAACAACAGAGGGAAGCTCGCACTCTGATGCTGGAACCGGCGTAACCGGCGGAACGGGAAACGGCGGCGCGGCATCAGGCGGGGCGACCGTAGCTGGCGACACCGCCAGCTACGGCGGCAGCACCGGCTCAGGCGGCGTTGTCGCTTCGGGTGGCATCAACAACTCCGGGGGCGTCGCCAGTGCCGACGGCGCAACCGGCGGCGCAACCGGGACCGGCAATGCGATGAACACAGGTGGTGCAACCAACTCCGGCGGCAGCACCGGAACAGGCGGCAGCACCGGAACAGGCGGTGTGACGAACACGGACGGCGGCACCACCACCGGCGGCGCACCCGGCTCCGGCGGCGGCACGGCAACCGATGGAGGCCCGACCGGGCACTACCAAATGGAGAACCTGGATCGCGGCGTGGTGGCGGTAGCGGTCGGCAGCGGCGTCTATGTCGGCTGGCGCATGTTTGGCTACGAGTACGACGCGACGGCCAGCAACGTTGCCTACAACCTGTACCGGGACGGGACCAAGATCGCGACGGTGACCGATAGCACGAACTTCCTTGACGCGGCTGGTACTGCCACCGCGAAGTACGCGGTGACCGCCGTGATCAAAGGGGCCGAGGGGCCGCAGTCGCCTTCGGTCACGCCCTGGGCGCAGAACTACCTGAGCGTTTCCATCACGCGCCCCGCTTCCGGCTACATTTCAAGCGATGCCAGCCCAGGCGATCTGGATGGCGACGGGCAGCTGGACATCGTGCTCAAGTGGGATCGGGCGTACGACACCGATTTGCCGGTCGTGCTCACCGACGCTGTCTATCTCGATGGGATCAAGCTGGACGGAACGCGGCTGTGGAGCATCAACCTGGGCCAGAACATCAAGAGTAGCCCCCACGAGACGCAGTTCTCAGTGTACGACTTCGACGGCGACGGCAAGGCCGAGGTGGCGTGCAAAACCGCACCGGGCACGAAGGATGGGAAGGGAAACTACCTGAAGGCTGGCCCCGCGGCGGGTGCGGACCACTCCATCGACTACAGAAATGCCCAAGGCGTGGTCTTGGGGGGACCGGAATGGCTAACCGTGTTCAGCGGCGCGACGGGGGAGGAACTGGCGACCGTGGAGTATCCGGTTCCCTGGGGGAGTGGCGATTGGGGCGACCCGGGCACCGCCGGTGGCAACCGGTCGAACCGCTACAACGGTGGGGTTTCGTTCGTGAGCGACACGGGAATTGGCAAGACCGCAACCGGGCGACCGAGCATCATCCAGCAACGTGGGTACTACACCCGTCTGACGGTGTCTGCGTACAACTGGCGGGAAAGCGCGCTGACCAAGGTGTGGACCTACGACAGCGGGTCTACCCTTGGCAATGAGGCTTTTGGCAAAGGCAACCATGCCCTGATGACGGCAGACGTGGACAACGACGGCGCCATGGAGCTGATCCCCGGCTCGGCGACCATCAACAGCGACGGGACATTCAGGTGCGCGACGCCTAGAGGCCATGGCGACGCCTTGCACGTTGGCGTGTTCATCAAGGGCAAGGGGATCCAGGTATTCACGCCCCACGAGACCGACGGGGGCCATGATTGCCACGACGCGGATACCTGCGCATTCAACCTGAGCGTTACAGGCGCTGGGGACAATGGGCGTGGCGTTGCCGAGTGGGTCAGCATGAGCAGTACCACCAGTGCGTCGTGTTCGAGCGGCGTTGGCAGCGTCAACTGCGCTGACGGCTCTCCTGGTGCCCCCAACGCTGGGACCAACTTCCTCATCTACTGGGACGCCGATGAATCGCGTGAGCTTCTTGACGGCACGTGGATCACCGGTGGCGGAGCCTCGCTGAGCGCAACCGGCTGCTCGGGGAACAACGGTACCAAGAACACCCCGACGCTGACCGCCGACCTGCTGGGCGATTGGCGCGAGGAACTGGTGCTCCGCGAAGTGACCAACACCGCCCTGCGCGTGTATACGACGACAGCTGTAACCGCGCGCCGAATGTACACCCTGATGCACGATCCGACGTACCGAATGCAGGTATCGTTCGAGCAGTCATCGTACAACCAGCCGCCCCACACGGGATTTCACATTGGCGCCGGCATGGCCGATCCTCCCAAACCCGACATCCATGTGAGGTAGTAGGTGCGTGGGGGCGGGCTGTCCGTCCCGAAGCCCTGTGGGGTGAGTTTGTGGCAGGGCCCGGACGGGTGCAGGCATCACTTGAGAATGCAAGCGGCCGCGCCGTGACATCAAACAATTTCGCCGATCGGACGCAAGGTTGGGCTAGGCTGTTTGGCGACCAACCTGCCCCATCGAAGTTGACCTGGCGTGCGCATCGGCATCATCGCAGAAAACTATTTCCCCACTCTGGGAGGAATCCAGGAGCACATCCGGCACCTGCGCAACTACCTGCTCTCGGCCGGGGTGAGCGTAGTCATTCTCACCGGGTCGCCGAATGCGGAAGCCAACGCGCCGTATCCCGCCGACGCAGAACGGTCAGTGAGACGGGTGGCAGGGGCGATTCGCTACAAGACCGGGGGAACCTACACGCAGGCGACTGTGAGCCCGGGCGCAGCGTTGCGCCTGTGGCGACTGCTGCGCGAGGAGCGCTGCGATCTGCTGAACATTCACGGCCCATGTGACATCGGGCTGCCGATGCTCGCCTCGGCGATGTTCGGCGGCCCCAAGGTGCTGACGCTGCACTCGTGCTTTCCCCATGCCCCCTGGCGAACCATCGTTTCTCCCTACTACAAATGGGTCTTCTCACGGGCCAGGTCGGTGATTGCGGTCTCCGAGGCCGCGCGCGATGCCATGCGGAGCTATGCAACGTTCGACTCCGAAATCGTTCCCAACGGGGTCGACTGCGCCTACTGGGCGTCGGGCAGGCCCTCACGCCGCTACCGCGCACCGAACATGCGGAATATCCTCTACATCGCCCGGCTTGAGCCGCGCAACGGCCCCGATCTGATCATCGATGCATTCTCGCTGATCGCCGAGGCGCTCCCGGACGTGCGACTCATCATGGCGGGGGATGGACCCCAACGGGCGAAGTACGAAACGCGCGTACCCGAGCGTCTGCGCGCCCGGGTGCATTTCATGGGCGCCGTCTACGACGAGCGCCCAGACCTGCTGGCGTCTTGCGATGTGATGGTGATTCCCGCCCGTGCGGTGGGGTTTTCCATCCTGGTACTCGAGGCGTTTGCGGCCGGGCTTCCGATCGTCGCCGGCCCGGGCTTGGGCGTGGATCGGGCTGGCTCTCACTGGTCCAACGTGGTCCTGTCGGAGGCCCTCTCTCCCGAAAGCCTCGCCCGCACCATCGTGCAAACCCTGGATACCGATCACACCGCACGCATAGCCCGCGGCCGCGCGATTGCCGAACAGCACGACTGGTCGCACGTCGGCCCGCAGATCCTGCGGGTCTTCGAACGCACCCTTGCAGTCCAATCCGCGGGCGCTGCCAGCCAGAAGCCCGCCTAGACCGAGCCATGGGAGCCAAGGCTCGCATCTGGTGCAACCGTCTCGCGGGCGGGCTTGCCGCCATCGCCGGCGTCGGCGCGCTGTGGATCGTTCCGATGCCCGTCGGAGCCAAGCTCGCCCTCACGCTCCTGGCGGCCATCGTGGCAGGCGAGATTGCCTTCAGGCACGTCCCCGCTTTCGATCCGCTTGGCCGGATCGCGTGGCGCCTGCCACGCCGGCTCTCATGTGGCAAGACCTGCGCCATCACCTTCGACGACGGACCGAGCGCCGCGAGCGAGCGTGTGCTGGACGTGCTCGCCCAACATCGTGTGCGGGCAACGTTTTTTGTCTTGGCCGAGAACGCCCGCCGTCACCCCCAGGTTGTGAAGCGTCTCATCGACGAAGGGCACGTCATCGCCGTGCACGGGAACAGCCACCGCAAGCTGCACAAGGCGTCGGAGGCCGAGATCGAGACCGAGATACGGACCGCACAGGCAACCCTCAAGGCATTGGGCATCGATCCGGCACCCCTCTATCGCTCCCCGCACGGGCTGAAGAACCGTCGGCTACTCCGCGTGACCCGTCGTCTCGGCCTGCAGGTCTGGGCTTGGAGTCGAGGCGTTTGGGACACTGATCGCCCGCCGGCTCGAACCCTGGTCGCTCGTGCCACACGCCTTGCCCGTGATGGCATGGTGTTGCTGCTGCACGACGGTCGCGGCGACGAAATGCTCCCCGATGTCGGCAGCATGGTCGAGGCCCTTCCGCGCATTCTCGACAACCTGCAGCGGCGGCAGTTCGCCTTCGCAACGCTCGATCGCGGGCCGTCGCGAAGATGCGATCACACGCCGCCCGACGGGTCATGATGGGGCAGGCGTTTTCGCAGAAGACCGCCGCCCTCCGAGGAAGCTTCGCCGCAAGAATCGCGGCTTTCTCGGCCCGAAGGTGGTTGCGCGTCGCGGTGCGGCTCCTTCCGCTGCCCATCCTCGCCCTCGCCGTCTGGAAGACCAAGCCCTGGAACGCGGACTTGTCGCATGCATCCTGGCGCCTGCTGGCGGGCGCACTGGCAATCAACCTGCTTCTCTACCTGCCCATCCGAGCCTTCCGTTGGCGCGTGGCGCTCTCGGCGCCTCCGCCGCTACCACAGATCCTGTGCGCCATGCTGGAGGGGTTCTTCGTCGGCGCGGCCTTCGGATTTGGTACGGGAGATGCAGTGCGCTCGCTGCGGCTGCGCAAGCAGGCGGGGTCGTTCGCACGGGACTTCGGCGCGACCATGGCCGAACGTGCGGCCGAAATCGTGGCGTTGGCCATCCTGCTCGCCCTGGCCGCGGCAATAGGAACCACGGGCCGCTGGGCCTATGCCCTCTCAGCGGCTGGGATCGCGGGCTACCTGGCTATGTTGGCTATCGGGCGGCGCCTGCTGCCCACCTTCGAGCGCTGGCCGCGGCTCGCAGTCGGTCTGCGCGCCACGCTGGCGGCCTCGACACCGGGGCGGGCCGCAGGGCTCACATTGCTCGTCCTGACCGGTTGGATGACCGAGGCACTGATTCTGATGCTGTCGCTGTCCGCCTTCGGGCTGCCGGCGCACCCGGGCGCAGCACTGTTGGTGCTGCTGGGAGTGAACCTGGCCATCACCATCCCCGGCCCACCAGTCAACATGGGCACCTTCGAAGCAGGCGTGGCAGCGGCCCTGATGGCCCAGGGGATCGGCAGTGCGCCCGCGCTCGCCTTTGCCCTCTCCTATCATTTCATGATGGCGGTTCCGGTGATCCTCATCGGTGCGACCATCTTCCTGTTGCGGGGCGGCCGGCGCGACAGTTGATGCCGGCCTGCGGGGGTAACGCCCCCATAGGTGCCAACCACGGCGTCTCCCGCACGTCCGCCCCGAATTTCACCACAGAGGGGCTCCTTCTTGTCCTCCTATTCGAGCCAGCGGGTTGACAGATCAGGCGTTGTCGGACGTTCGGAGGCGCAATGACGCGTGGAGAAAAACGAGATCCTTCGTCCTAGCACTGTGCTATCCACCCAACAGAGGATCGTGAGCTTGCGCCTGCATGGTCTCAGCGTCCTGTATGACCGGCCGCGAGCATACATCGCCGGGTGGTAGTGACGGTCTGACACCCGTACCCCGAATTTCAGGATATGCCGTAGAATGTCCCCTATGCCTGCTATCAAGCGTATCGGGGTGCTCACGGGCGGCGGCGACTGCCCTGGGCTGAACGCCGTCATTCGGGCCGTGACCAAGACCGCCATGCATGTCTACGGTCTCGAGGTCTACGGCATCGAGGACGGCTTCTTGGGACTCATCCAGAACCGCATGCGGCCTCTTGGCTGGAACGATGTCTCCAACATCCTCACCCTGGGCGGCACCATCTTGGGCACCAGCAATCAGGCCAATCCGCAACACTTCGCCATAGAGCGCAGTGGAAAGATCGAATGGGCGGATGTCACGGATCGCGTGTATGACCACCTTCGCGCCAACGACATCGACGCGGTGGTTTGCATCGGGGGCGACGGCACCATGACCGGCGCGGCCAACCTGATCAACCACGGCATCAACTGCATCGGCGTGCCCAAGACCATCGACAACGACCTGGAAGGCTGCGAGCGCACGTTCGGTTTCGAGACCGCGGTGCACACCGCCGGTGAGTGTTTCGACAAGATCCACACCACCGCCATGAGTCACCACCGCGTGATGGTGGTCGAGGTCATGGGCCGCAACGCCGGGTGGCTGGCGTTGCACACCGGCGTGGCTTCTGGTTCGGACATCATCCTCATGCCCGAAATCCCGTACGACCTCGGCAAGGTGTGCGAGGTCCTGTGCAAGCGCAGTCGGGCCGGCAAGCGCTTCTCGATCATCTGCGTGTCAGAGGGCAGCAAGCCCAAGGGCGGCGACGTGGTGGTGCAGCGCCGGGTGGAAACCAGTCCCGACCCAATCCGTTTGGGCGGCATTGCCAACAAGCTAGTGGCCGATGTCGAGGCCGCGACTAGGCTGGAGGCTCGCGCCACCATCCTGGGCCATATCCAACGTGGCGGCTCGCCCACGCCCGGCGATCGCGTGCTGGCCACCATGTTCGGCCACCACGCCCTCGATCTCCTCATGCACGGAGCGGAAGGGCAGCTGGTCGTGCTCAGTGGGGGCAAACTCGGCGCCGTTCCCATCGAGTCAGTGGCCGGCAAGCAACGCAAGGTGGGGCTCGACGATCCGCTGATGCTGGCCGCACGCGCGGTGGGCACCGATTTCGGGGACTAGTCAGTACCGCCGCAGCCGCTGCAGCTCAGCCTCGAACGACGGCGGCAGCTCGCTTGCAAAATGTAGGTGCTCGCCCGTGACCGGGTGAACGAACCCCAGGGTAGCCGCGTGAAGCAGCAGGCGCTGGCAAGCCAGTAGCGTGCGGCCGGCGCGCGTGTGGTCGCGCAGATACACGGTCTCGCCCACCAGCGGATGCCCCTGTTCCGCCAAGTGGATCCGAATCTGGTGCGTGCGCCCGGTCTCAAGGCGCACGCGGCAGATCGTGGTCGCCTTCAGCGACTCGATGACTTCGACATGGGTAACCGCCTGTTGCCCCTCGTGTGGCCGCCGCGTGCTGCCGCGTATTCCGTCGCCGCGGTCGGCGACCAAGTGCGATTCTATGCGGGACGGCCGCACCTGCCCGTGAGCGACCGCGATGTATTCGCGCTCAGCCTGATGGTGCTTGAACACCTGGTGAAGCCCCCGCTCAGCCAGCTTGGTCTTGGCAAAACAGAGCAACCCCGAGGTGTCCTTGTCTATGCGGTGAACTGTGTACAGCGGCGTTGCGGTGGCTCGCCTCCCCTGGCGCCGCCAAGCCTCACGGATGAGGTCCAGGGCTGTGCCTCTTTCTTTTCGCTCGTAGGGCACGCTGGACACGCCTTCCGGTTTCTCGATCACGATGAGATGACCATCCTCGTGCACGATACGAAAGCCGGGGCGGGTTGCCGTGCGGCGCGGGTCCGGGGCAGCGAGGTTCCACGCCACCGTCTCGCCGCCCGTCAACCGTCGGGCCGGATTCAACTCGCGCTCGCCGTTCACACTGATCTTGCCGGACAAGCACAGGGCACGCAGATCGCCCCAGCTCTGGCCGGACAGATGCGCGCGCAGGGCGGCCGCCACGGTACAATCCGGCAGCGACACCAACTCGCCGCGAGCGGGCAAGGGCCGCACCGTCACGGAGCCAGACATCCCGGCAGGCCAGCGAGCAGGGTGATGGGATTCGCCATGCAGTTGTCGGTCACCATGTTACGCGGCCTAGAAATGGCCCTGTGACAGGAGACCGGGAACCAGTGCCCAATGGCCATCGGTCGCCTGCACCGGCAGCGCGCTGGGAATGGGCAAGCCCCGGGGAGGCTGCCGGCGTACGAGGCTGTCGTTACGCTTGTCGTACTTCAGGGTCAGAAAGAAGCCGGCCGCCAGGCCGACTGCACCTCCAGCAAGAGCGTAGCGGGCCATCTTGGGCCCAATTTCCACGTTCCCGCAGAATCCCCCGCCTCGACAGGCCTGCACCAGCGCGCCGGTGAAACCACCAGCCACTGCGGCCAGATCGATCAGCATGACCCGCTGCCAGCTCGGCCCGTATTCCCGTTGGTCGGGCAAGTAGGCGAGCGCCAACCCGGCCGCCAACCCGAGGTTGATACCGGCCAGCATGCTCCAGCCGACGCGGTCCCTGTGTATGTACGTCGTGTTGCCCGTGGCGTTGGGATCGCAGGGCGTGCCTGTCCCGGTATTGGTGTTTGTGCAGTATTTCAAGCCGAATCCCAGCGCAGGGAAGGCCAGCACCCCCGCAACCGCACCCAAGAATGCTCCACTTTGGATCACCGCCACGCGCCCGTAGTTGGGCGCGTGGTCTTCCAGCCACAAACCCGCGACGGATCCCAGGCCGAGTCCCGCCACGCCACCGAGCCACGCGCCGGAAAGGTTCT
>Ga0182021_10002543_pt1 | contig 21281 bp, 12 predicted proteins | sample 612E3MmetaG_FD_120493 | JGI IMG/M metagenome (GOLD analysis project Ga0182021, IMG submission 120493) | Permafrost microbial communities from Stordalen Mire, Sweden - 612E3M metaG (Illumina Assembly) | ecosystem: Environmental > Terrestrial > Soil > Wetlands > Permafrost | place: Sweden... | reverse complement strand
CTCGAACCCCCACGCCTTACGGCACAAGATCCTAAGTCTTGCGCGGCTACCAATTACGCCACATCCGCCCGACTTCCTGCCTTTCAAAACAGGATTGCAAAGATACACTTTTTTTCATCTTTCGTCAGGATCTGCCTTCCTGACAAATCATCTCCTGATTCCGGTCCTGATATTCCGGGGACACTGATAATAAAATGCAAATAATAGCGTTATTTATATAAATCGATTCTACTCCCATATGAATACCTGATCTACCCTGTTTGTCACGTTGTTAATAGGAACACCAATTTCCCGGGTCATCCCCTGAATGATTAGTAACAGCGTACATTTCCGAGATTTATATCATAACTTTGTACAACTTTCCCGGTAAAGAATGGTCTATTTGTTAGAAAGTTAACAAGCAGACGTTGACAATTTAAATCCCTGGCCCATCAGGGTAATTGAATGTGCAGGTAAATTGCATGCCTAAAAGGTAAGGGTAGTATGAAAAGTTTCCGTTTTGTTTTCTGGTTTTTTGTCCTTGCGGGTTTCCTCTTCGAAGGTCCTGCCTACAGCCAGGAAATGCTCGGGGTTACCCTTGGAAACTATTCCGGCGTGAACGGACTCCTGCTGAATCCAAGTTCCATGACAGGCGCCAAAACCTATCTCGATATTAATCTTGTAGCATTGGATGTTTTTGTGCAAAACAATTTCCTGTACATGAACAAAAATGAATACCAGCTCACCAACTTTTTCAAATCAGGAAATGCATTGCCTTCCCATACGGAACTATACGGAACTGAAATACGTAATTTTTACACCTATGCCAATAAAAATGTCAGGGATGGTTTTGTACAGTTACGGATCAATGGGCCGGGGGCGATGCTGGTTTATGGAAATCATGCTTTCGCCATAACTACAGGGCTCAGGTCGGTTGTTTCTTTTAAAAATGCGCCCTATGAGCTTGCTAATTTCGCTTACCTGGGGCTGAATTACGTTCCCCAACACAATATCAATTACAAGGATAACCGGCCATTTAAGGCAGGAGAAATGGCCTGGGCGGAAGTGGGTGTTAGTTATGCCTATACTTTCCACGCCAGGAACTTTGATAAAATCACTGCAGGGATCACCATCCGGAGATTATTCGGGTATACAGGGCTGTACATGAAAGGAAACAGGGTTGATTATGTTGTACCCAATGACAGTACCATCAGCATTCATAATATGAATGCGCAGTTCGGATATTCGCTTCCGATCGACTACGATAAAAATGGAACCTGGAATGATAAGTTATTTACAGGGCATGGGTTCGCCGGCGATATTGGAGTGACTTACACCCGTTTATCGGGAATCTATTCTGAAGATTATTTCACAACCCTGTGTTCCCAGCAATACAATGATTACCTGTACCGCCTGGGAGTGGCCCTGATTGATGTCGGTGCCATACAGTTCAATACCCATGCTGAGAAATATTCAATTGATGACAAAAGTTCTTACTGGGATAATGTAGAGAGTTTCAAGTTTCAGGATATTCACCAGTTCATGGATACGGTAAGCTATAAATTTTATGGTAACAACACGGCTTCTTACCGGGGAAACAGTTTTTATATGTGGCTGCCTTCGGCGCTTTCCATTCAGTTTGATTACCATTATTATAAAAATTGGTACGTCAATGCCACCCTGATCTACGGTTTTGATCTGAGCCCTGCTTCTGTTTCGAGGCCCACCGAAATTGCCATCACACCCCGTTACGAAACCCGTGGTTTTGAAGCCAACCTGCCGGTTTCTTTTTATGATTGGAACAAGCTGAGGATCGGGCTGGCCTTGCGCTATTACTATGTGACCATCGGTACGGAGAAGCTCGGACAGTTTTTCCGTATCAGTAATTTTACGGGACTCGACCTGTATATTGCCATGCATTTCTTTATTGATAAGGGAAACTGCCCGAATACAAGGCAGAAAGGATGTACCGATATTGATTACCGGGTCAAATCATCCTATCGTTGATGTCTTCACATCCAGCGCATCCCGGAGGGCATTGCCCACCAGCATGAAAGCCAGAACCATCAGCATGATTGCCAGCCCAGGAAGGATGGCAAGATGAGCAGAATCCAGGATGATATAACCATAATTTTCTTTGATCATCGAACCCCAGGATGGCATCGGAGGCTGTACTCCAATGCCGAGGAAACTCAACCCGGCTTCCAGAAGGATGGCAGATGCAAAATTCGCAGCAGAGATCACAATCACAACGCCCATAATGTTTGGAAGGATATGGTGAAAGATGATCCTGAAATTGGAAAATCCCAGCGCCCTTCCTGCTTCCACATATTCTTTCTCCCTTATGCTCAGGATCTGCCCGCGGACCACACGGGCCACCTCCACCCACATCGTCAGACCGACCGCCACAAAAACCTGCCAGAATCCCTTGCCCAGTGCAAATGTGATCGCAATAACCAGCAAGAGCGTGGGGATCGACCATACAACATTTATGATCCAGACCACCACATTGTCGATCCATCCGCGGAAATATCCACCCAGGGCACCAATAAAGATTCCGATCAGGAGGGAGATAATCACAGAAATGAACCCTACCGCCAGGCTTACCCTGGTGCCGATGATGAGCATGCTGAAATAATCCCTGCCAAAACGGTCGGTACCCAGCCAGAAGGTCCGTGAATATGGCAGGCCCACCTTGCCGGAAGGGAAAACTCTTTCTACAGTCTGAACAGCAGGTGAATCCGAATATTCCCGGATAATGATCCGGCTTCCTTCGGTTCTTATGGAAGAAACCGGGATGCTGAAATAACGGCTTTTCTGGCCAAACAGCATACGGTAAAACAAGTTGTGTTGAAAGGGTTCTTCATTCAACCTGACAGGGAGAAATGTCACTGAAGTTCCAGGCTTCTTTAACCCGAGTTCCAGGTACTGTTCATTGGCAAAGGGAGTCGGGTCCGGCGAAATCAGGTAACCCAGCAAAGCAATCAGCAAGGTTATCCCTATAAAGATCAGCGACCCAAAGCCCAGGCGGTTTTTTCTGAATTTTTTCCAGGCTAAGGCCGATAAGCTACCGGATGACTCGTAATGGGTTTTTCTGAAGAACACGCTCCGATGGTATTTTGCACAAATGTCGTAAAAAAATCAGGTATTAGGTATTGGGTATTAAGTATTGGTTCAGATTGATGCTGGATGTATGGGACAAGGGATATGGGATATGGGATATGGGTTACGAGATAAAAATTTGAGGATTTGTTCTTCTCTGCGGACTAATTTATAACTAGAGTTAAGTCATTGATAACCAATATTAATATTTTACCACATTCCCTGCCTGCCGGCAGGCAGGGACACAGTAGAACACAATTGAAAAAATATTTTAATTTAAACTAATGTGCTCTAATGTGCCTATTGTGGTTGAAAAAAATCTGTAAAAAGACATTAATCAAGGTTCACCAAAAAATGTCGATTTTCACTTATCTTATTCTTATTGATGTTCCTATTAATCTCAATAGGAGAAGACTTTTCGGTTACAAAATAATTTGCCAGTTAAAAATCTCAAATCCTGCAGAGTTTATACGGAATTTGGATTTATTAATGCAAAAAAATGAGTAATGAATAATTTCCGAATTATGAAATTACAGAATTACTCATTACTCATTTAATCTTTCCGGGTGGAGGACGGGGCTCGAACCCGCGACCTTCAGATCCACAATCTGACGCTCTAACCGACTGAGCTACGACCACCATGTTTACTGAGCGGCAAAAATACAAATCTTTTTAGATTATTCCATACAACATTTTATAAATACTACAGTGCCTTTCGGACTTCAACCGGTATTTAATGAACAGGAATCTAATATGATCTATGTACCTAATGTGGTGAATATGAAAATATAGTGAAGAGTAAAAGGTGAAGAGTGAAGAGTGAAGAGTGAAGGGTGAAGGGTAAATGAAAAGCAAAAATTCGAAAGTCGTAAATCGTAAATCGTAATTATTTAAGGGTTCCTTCAAACGACGCCCTGAAATCCTCCCAGGGAGTCTTCTCATATGCATCTTCCCCGAAATAGTGAAGGATGGGTTCAAAATCTTTGGCAACCTGGTAACCCGCAACAACTGTCAGCCACTGGCTTTTTTCATTCAGGAAAACATACGAAGGGTATGACATGTTTCCTTTGAGCAGTTCAACAGCCAGCTGATGTGTCGACCTCCTGCCCGTGGGATTCGGGTTTGTGAAAGTCACACCATCGATGATCAGGGTATCCTTGCGTTCGGCATTGAGTTTTACACAGTAAAAATGTTTCATCATATATTCGCTGATGACCGGGTTCATGAAAGTCTCGGCATCCATCTTTTTGCACCAGCCGCACCAATCGGTAAAAACATCGATGAAGATTTTTTTTTGCTTCTTCTTATTCAGCTGATAGGCTGCCTCACAACTGTACCAATGAATTTTTGCAACCGGAGATACGGTTTTCTCCTTGCCGGGACCCTGAGGAAATGCAATCGGGGAAAAAGAGAAGATCAAAAATGCGGTAATTATGGAAATACACGCTTTATGCATTGATAAAAATTTCGGCAAAATTAAAACTCTTTGATCAAAAAATGGCCTATTTAACAATAATTATGATTAGGAGATCGGAGATCAGATCAGGGTAGAGGTTATAACAATCACTACCTCACTACCTCACTACCTCACTACCTCACTACCTCACTACCTCACTACTTCAATACCTCACCACGGCCTTCTACTCCCTCGACCGGTCGATTTCCCTTTTCAGGTCTTTCTGTTTCAGTGTTTCCCGTTTGTCATAATGATGTTTCCCACGAGCCAGGGATATGGTAAGTTTCGCCAGTCCCTTTTCATTGATAAACAAAATCGTGGGGATGATGGTGAAGCCTTTTTCCTTCACCTTGGTCTGCAGTTTATGAAGTTCTCTTTTGGTGAGCAATAACTTACGGTCGCGCTTGGGTTCATGGTTGTTGTAAGTCCCATAAACATATTCCGCGATGTGCATGCTAATCACGAAAAGTTCATTTCCCCTGAAGGTGCAGTAGGCATCAACAATGCTGGCTTTCCCTTCCCTGATCGACTTGATCTCGGTACCGTAAAGCTGAATGCCAGCCGTGAACTCCTGTAAAAGAAGATATTCATGGCTGGCTTTTTTATTCTTTATAATGATGCCTTTTTCCAATGTTTACTTTTTCTCTGGTTTCAGAACCGCCCTCACATAATGGTCGGGTTTCAGGTAAGTGTTGGCTGCAATTTTGAGATCTTCAATCGTAATGGCATTGACCCTGTCCTTAAAATTCAGGATGGTGGCCGGATCGGTATCGTCATAATACACCGACTCGATCTTACCAAGCCAGAATTCATTCTTCTCAAGGTCAGTTTCCCGGGTCCGGATCAAGGTTTCCTTGGCCTTGTTCAGGTCGGTTTCGGTAGGTCCGTTTGCCCTGATCTTTTTGATCTCGCTAAAAACAGCCTTGGTCAGCTTGTCTGCTGCCTTCGGCGCACAACCAAACATCACCATCAGCTGGAATTTCGATTTCGGATAATGTTCGGGGTTGATCATGACCTGGGGCGAATAAACGCCACTCATCTTTTCCCGGATCACTTCAATGAGTTTGATGGAAATAATCTCCTTAAGCATGTTCAGTTCCAGGAGGTTCTTCGGATTCCATTCGAATTTCTCTGACATGACGATCCCGACCATGCCCTGGGGGTCAGTTCCCTTGTACAGGGTATTGTTCACAATTCCATTCGGGAATGTAGGAGAAACATCCCGCCAGGCTTCCTGCCGGTTAATGGAAGGCAGGCTTCCAAAATATTTCGTCACCAGGGGGGTAATCGTATCAATGGAAAAATTACCCGTAAGGAAGAATTTGAACTCTTTGGCACTTGCAAAAATCGAACTGTATATCTTGTAAACCGTTTTCTCGTCGATCTGCTTAAGTTGTTCAGGCGTCGGGAAGATTACCATGCGTTTGTATCCTGGATAAGCCGACTTGAACAGGGTATCGTAGAAGCTCATCATCGGGCTGCTCATCATGAACTTGAGGTTGTTTTCCATTTGCGACATGAATGCCTTGAATGCGGTCGTATCTTTTCTTGGCCCGCTGAAATACAGATAAACCAGTTGCATCAGAGTCTCAACATCCTTTGGTGTGCTGTTTCCCTTGAATCCTTCTTTAATATCATCAATATAGGGATGGATCTCAAGGTTCTTCCCTTTCAGTTTTTTCTGAAGCTCCACATTGTCGAATTCTCCGGCCCCGCTCATCTCGATAACCTGTGTAGCATAATTGACAGACATGAAATTTTCATCCGGAACCACCGAATTACCCCCAAGGCAATAAGCAGAAAGCAGGATCTCATCATTCTTGAAATGCGTGGGTTTTAATACCACAGTTACCCCATTGCCGAGTTTCAGCTCGGTGAAGCCAAGTTCTGCATTTTCTTTTTTGCTGACAATTTTTGACCCTTTAAGTTCAGCTGTGACCAGTGGTTCTTCCCTGAATTTGTCGACATAAGGCTGAAGGTCGGTCGACTTGGAATCCTTGATGATCTTCAGGATCGCTGCTTCCGTTGGCACTTCAACCCCGCTTTTTTCTGGCGCCATGACAGCCAGCACCAGGTTGTCGTCGCTCACAAACACCTTTGCCAGGGCATTAATGTCTTCGAGTTTGATCTCCGGAAGAAGATTCTTTACATATTTAAAAGACTTCCGGGAACCGGGTATGGCATCCCCTGTCAGGAAATTGCTTACATAATCATTGGTAAGGTTCATCGATTCGGTTTTATCGAATTCCTTTGCCGCCTTTTCATACTGGCTGAGTATATCTTCTTTTTGGCGCTCGAATTCGGTTTTGGTGAACCCGAAACGTTTTACCCGCTCGTTTTCTGCAAGAAGAACATCCAGGCTTTTATCGATCAGGTTTTCTTTCGTCAGGGAAATTACTGTATAGGAATCCTTATTTCTTGCAAGAAACCGTCCGTAGTCTGCATTTGCATAGACATAGGGAGATTCAGGTTTTTGTGCGATCTCATTCAAACGGTTGTTCAGCATCCCTGTAAATAACTTTGCCATCAGTTTGTCTTTGAAGTCGCCAAGGTTCTTTTCCTGTTTCAACGGATGCTTGTAGGATATGAGTATAAAATTTTGGGTGGCTTCCTTGTCTGTGGTTATTGCGATGAGTGGATCCTTGTTATCCGGAATGTCAAAATCGGTCCTTGGCTTTTCCGAAACAGGATTTTTGATTCCCGAAAAATGGGCTTTGATCTGCGCTTCCGCTTTATCCGGGTCAATATCACCTACCACTACGATCGCCTGTAAATCGGGACGGTACCAGTCGTTAAAAAAGTCCCGGAGGGCATCATGCTTGAAATTCTGGATCACATCCACTTTCCCGATCGGGAGACGATTGGCATAAACTGAGCCCTTGAAGATCACGGGAAAGATTTTCTTCATCATGCGGTCATCCGCACCCAGTCCCAGCCTCCACTCTTCAACAATAACTCCTCTTTCCTTGTCGATCTCCTTATTGTCGAGCAAGGCATTGTGCGCCCAGTCTTCCATTACCTGGTATCCCTTGTTAAGAAGAACCGTGTCATCCGTTGGAAGCTGAAGCATATAAACTGTTTCATCGAAACTGGTGTATGCATTGATATCGGCACCGAATTTAACCCCGGTCTTCTGAAGAAAATCGATAAGTTCATTGTGGGGGAACGTTTTAGTGCCGTTAAAATTCATATGCTCCATAAAATGAGCCAGGCCTTGCTGGTCATCCCTCTCCAGAACGGAGCCGGCATTGACGGCCAGCCTTAGCTCGACCCTCTTTTCAGGTTTCTTATTATACCGGATGTAATAAACGAGGCCGTTGTCAAGTTTCCCGATCCTGACATCAGGATCAACAGCCAGTGGGGAACTCAGGTCGATCTGCGATGTTTGGCCGGAGAGCACTGAAGAGCCCAGGACAAACAGGAGAAACAGGGAAGTGTTGTAGAAAATCTTTTTCATATAATATCGGTTTAATGTATTTCTGTTTTTTAAACTCATGCAAGTTACGGAAATTCAAAATTCCAGCGTCATGGGGAGAATCATTTTTTTAACACAGACGACACTGAGGATAACGCAGAGGACACAGCAATAATTAAAAATTTGTTTCTTGATGAATTTTCAAAACTTCCTCCGGGACCTCTGAGTATACCTTTGAGACCTCTGTGTTTATAATTGGTTATTTTAACCTTTATTTAAACTAATGTGACCTGGTGTGACTAATGTGGTGAAAGAACGATTATATCTTCAACGTAATCCCAAAAAGGAAGTTGATCAGCGCCTGAGGAAAGTATCCATTCGACTCATACAATTTTCCGTCCATGTAGTATGGATAAACCCAGGCATTGGTTTCATATTTATTGCTGAAGATATTATTCAACGCCAGGTTGAATCCGATTTCCCTGATCCATTTTGTTTTCACGGTATATCCTGCAGTCACATTGCTGACCAGGTAGGCGTTCAATACACGGTCGTTGTTTGAGGAATTATCGATGAATTGTTTTCCGATGTAACGGGAAGTAAGCGCCAGGACAAGGTTTTTCACAGGGATAAAGATCAGGTTGTTCTGAAGGATGATGCCCGGAGAGAATGACAGATCCGTCTTTCCCAGGAAATGACTTTGCTGCCCTGCCAGGTTACAGGATTCATCATAGGTGTCGGTATACTCCGTAAAATCCTTAATCCGGTTGGTACTCAATGTCGATGTGATATCCCACTTCAGCCATCTGAATATATTGGCTCCGGCAGTGATCTCAATCCCGGTGCGGTAGCTGTGTGGCACGTTGGTCATGATGGCCTCACCCACACTGTTGATCTTTCCTGTTAGAACGAGTTGATTCTCGTAATTCATGTAATAAAGATTTACGCCCGTCCTGAAATTCAGGAGTTTCAGCTCATAACCCAGTTCCCAGTCATTTACTGTCTCATAGGTCGGGATATTTCCAGGCTCTGAAACCTCATAGTTGTTCCGGTTCGGTTCCCGGTTTCCGACTGCAAAGGAGAGGTAAACATCCTGTTTGTCACTGATGGTATAATAGATCCCTGCTTTGGGATTGAAAAAATTGAATTCATGCACCTGGGCCAATGGCCTGAGATCCTCCAGCGTTCCGTCCATCTTATAATAAATATTCCTGTACTGAAGATCGGCAAATAAGTTGAAATGTTTGAAAACTGTGTAGGTTGCTTGTACAAATACATTGAAATCTTTCTTCAGTCCTGTTCCGTAATACCAGTTTTTCCCGTTATCACCGTTTGAGGCATATTCCGCCCAGATCACTTTTCCGTAATGTCTGCCCGAATATTGATTCCAGGCACCTCCTATAGTTATCTTCAGTTTATCGCCGGGGTGATAATTCCCTGAAAAAGTGATCCCGTAAAAGTCATTATCGATCCATTTGCGGTTGATCAGGTCTGTCTGCCTTATCGTATCCGCTCCTATGATTACATCATTCAGGTTATAAGCTGAAAAATATTGTCCGGGGCTGTAATTTTCATAATAGCCCGATCCCCGGGTATAATGCAAAGCGGCATTCAGGTTGAAGTCGTGTCGTATCTCCTGTGAAAAAAGCAATTGGTAATGTGTCTGGGTGTAATTATCGGTCTGGTTATCATAATAGGCAAGATTCCCGCTTTTGTCGTAATATTCACCTGCCGGATTATACGTACGATGGGTGACGAGAGAATCTTTCGGGACGCCTTCCCAGGCCTGGTAGGTCCTCTCGTATCCCGACAACACATTGAACTTCAGCGTGGTTTTTCTTCCATAATATCCTCCGGACAGGCTGAAAGAGGTGAGTTTCGAAAATGCGCGGTCGATATACCCGTCGGAGGTGATGCGTGAAATCCGTCCGTCAAAAGCAAATTTATTCCCCATCAATCCCGTTCCGAAGCGAAAGGTATTCTTAAAGGTATTGAACGATCCGGCAGAGCTGTTAAGCTCACCATAAGGATCCTGCTGGAAAGGTGCCGACTGCACATTGATGGAAGCGCCGAATGCGCCGGCTCCGTTTGTGGAAGTGCCCACACCCCGCTGAACCTGGATACTGCCGGCAGAGGAGGCCAGGTCGGGGAGGTCGACAAACCATACTCCCTGCGATTCAGCATCGTTCAGGGGAATTCCGTTCAGGGTGACATTGATCCGTGTAAGATCGGAACCCCGGATATTGATACCGGTATACCCGATACCGGTACCGGCATCGGATGTAACAACCACCGAAGGGGTATTTTCAATGATGAAAGGAAGATCCTGTCCCAGGTTGTTCTTCTCGATATCGACACGGCTCATCGTGGAATAAGCGGTTGGCGTTTTCTCCTGTGCCCGCGTGGCAATGATATTCACTTCCTCCCCCAGGATGGCACTGGTCTCCATCGTAAAATCAATAACCGTATCCTGCACCAGCCGGCATATCCTGGCAATGGATCGATATCCCATAAAGGAAAGTTTCAGGGTCCGGTCGCCTGCTTTCAGAATATGGATCCTGTACTTCCCGTCATTTCCACTGGCCGTGCTGATAAACGTGTTTTCAACAGTGATATGCGCTCCGGCCATGGGTTTGCCCGAATCACGGTCGCGTACGGTGCCGGAAACCGTGAGCTGCGAAAATCCCTGCAAACAAAGTGCAAAAAACAGAACTATGGAAACCAGCAGCATTTTCCATGCGGGATTCCGAAATTCTTTCTCTGGGTTCATACGATTGATTTTTAAAGAAAAAACAACTTTAACAATCAATCCTTTAAGGGAAATGTGTGTTGAATTGTGCTCCTCCCTACGCCGGCATTACCCGGATCAGGTTCAAAGAGTATAATCTCAGCCTTTAAGTAAGGCACCCCTATTGGAAATGATGGAACAAAAATAATAAATAATCTAAGATTATGGTTGATTTCTTCCAGGAATTCCGTTGTGATACTTTGTGTTGCCTTTGCCGCCTTTGTGGTAAAAAATACTGAACCACAAAGTAACACGAAGGTATTCACAAAGTCGCACTCAGGTGTTTCGGGAATTTTCCTGACAATCAGGTTGGATCAGAACCCCGGGCCGTTCATGAGGTTATTATTATCATCTTCCCTTTCGTTCCGGAATTTCATTTTTCCGAATTTATAGGTAAAGTTGATGCCGAATGACCGGAAAGCAATTTTCCGGGTACTGTTTACCGCGAAATTCGTTCCCGTCAGGTTCGTCTCCTGGTACACATATTCGTCGAAAGGGTTGGATGTAGTAAATGCGATGCTGCCTTTGTCGTGGAATATCTTTTTCCGGATCGCAAGGTTATAGGAAGACCAGGAAGGCATTTTGCCCTGTGCCGATGTTCGTGCAGAATTGAAATTCCCGAAAATCTCAAAAGCAAGACTTTTCAGGATCTGCCAGCTTGCATTCAGCGTGATCCTGTATTCGAAACTGTTGATAGAGGTCGGATTGGTTCCATTGTTCTTGATTGTCCGGTTGTAAAGCGATATGTTGGTGCGGAAACTGATGACGGTTGCAACCGGAATCGACACGAACAGATTCCCTCCTGCCCTTGTCTCGGAACTGATGTTCTCACGAGCACTTACAGATACATTTGCATACGTGGAATCCCCGATCTTATAAAAGGGATAGTAGGTAACGAAATTCTGAATATCATCAATATTCCAGCGATAATATCCCACTACGTTGATATTTCCACCCTTTTTGAAAGATTTGTTATATCCCATCTCAATGCTGTTCGAAACTTCGGGTTTCAGGTTCGGGTTCCCTGTGGATATATTATGAGGGTCGCTCAGGTTGATGAACGGGTTAAGGTCGCGATAGTCGGGGCGCTCGATACGGTAAGAATAACTTATTTTAAGTGTGTGATTGTTCTTGAACGAATGTGAAAAGATTAGCGAAGGAACAAAGGTATTGTAAGAGGGAATGCTGACTTCGGGCACATTGATATAAATAATCCGGGTGTCGGTATGTTCTATGCGTGCACCTGGTTTTACATCCAGAAAATGAAAAAGTGAAAACGTAGCGGTAAGGTAGGCTGCATAGATATTCCTTTTGTAGTTTAACGTATACGACTGGGTTGGGTCAGAAAGGTAATCACCGCCAGGCAATTCAAGGGAAGAAACATCAGAAGAGGTTTTCAGGTTTTCCAGGACGGCTTTTACACCGGTTTCAAGGTTCGCTTTTTCCCCAAGCGGCTGCGAATAGTCAATTGAGATGTTGGTTTGCAAATCAGTTCCGGGGTTCCTGCCGTATAGCCCTGAATAGATCGTATCTGCCGTCCCCTGGTTCTGCGTTTGCCGGTAGTCCGAAAAGTTACTTGAATAACCTGAATTGTATTGAAAATCCAACTCCTGCCCTTTCTTTTGGAATTTGCGTTTATAATTCAGACTCCAGTTGAGTGAATTTGCGTGATAGTTATTGGTTGCATGAAGGCTGTTGAATTCTTCAGTCCCGGATTGTCCCGTTGAATCCCAAACGAAAGAATTCTGCTGGGTTATCCCTTTACTGCTGTTTCCCCAATGATTGTAAGTCAGTCCGCCTGTAATGTTATCTTTCTGGCTGATGTCCCAGTCAAATCCGATTCCGGTTTGATAACCGCTGCGCTGAAATTTGCTTTCACCATGTTGCAGTAGTTGCGTGGTACTATTGGGGTTTTGTGTCCAGCGTGTCTGGTCGGTGGTGGTCGTGGATTCCAGTTGTGCATTGCCACTCAAAAAAGCATTCACGCCAAAGTGACCGCGACGGGCATTGAGATTGAAAGAGCCATTTTCAAGACGGGTTCCCGCCGATAAAGATAGATTACCGCTGAGCCCATTGATGCGGGTTTTCTTTAACAGGATGTTGATGATACCGCCGGTTCCTTCCGCATCGTATTTAGCTCCCGGGCTGGTGATTACCTCCACGCTCTGGATCTGGCTGGCAGGAATCGACTGGAGTACATCCACAATGCTGTTCCCATAGATGGTAGATGGTTTTCCGTCGATCAGGAAGCGGATGCTTGAACTCCCCTGCAATTCAACATTTCCATTGATATCAACCGAAACCTGGGGTACTTTCTTCAGGACATCTATTGCAACTCCTCCCTGGGAGGTAATGTCATTTTCCGCATTATAAACCAACTTGTCGATCTTGTTTTCGATAATATTTTTTTGAGCCGTAACCGTGACGCCCTGCAGGTTCGTAGCCTTCGGCGATAAGAAGATCGTTCCCAGGGAAACAGAAGGAGTTTTTTCATCCAGGATGATGTTATCTACTACCTTTTTTTCATAGCCCAGGAAATTGATCACGATCCGGTAAGCACCTTTTGGCACCTTGGTCAGGATGAATCTTCCCTTTGGATCGGAGGTGGTACCGTTGATGACTTTATTGTCATTCAGGAGGGATAAGGCGATAGTGGCATATTCAATGGGTTGCCGGTCAACTGAATCGAGGATTATCCCATCGATATTTCCGGGAGGAAGGTTGACAGATGGCTGGGCTTTAAGAAGGGATGAGGAGAGTATCAGGAAACTCAGGAGAACTATTTTCTTCAAAATGGCAGGAGTATCGGCGTTTAGATTTGTAGGTATTGAGAGCGCACAAAGGTAAGAAAAAAAGAAAACGTTCAGGAAGAGCGTTTACGATGGAACAGTTTCTTCAGCTTTGCCCTGACCTGGAATTTTTTGGCATATTCTTTTCCCACGAGGAAGATGCCTATCCAGAATGCATTTGTCCCGATCAGCAGTAATGTGATCAGAATGGCTGAAAGCTTCACGCCGAGTTTCAGGAAAGGAATGACGAAGATCATGCCCCAGAAAACCCATGTCAGAAGGATCAGACAGATCCCCAGAATTCGCTGAACTTTGCTGTTCATCCCTTGTTGGATAATAACTGCAAAGGTAGGCGATTCAGGGATCAATCCCGTAAGGCGTCACAGATCACGTTTATTTTACGATCTTTCCCCACTCAGTCGATTGGCTGGATTCCACTTTCACAAGGTACAATCCAACCGGCCAGCCGGAAATATCGAGTTGTGTTTTCAGTGTTTTCAGATCCTTTTCAAGCATAACCTGACCCGTGGAAGAATAAACGGTCAGCACTTTTGTACCCGGTATTTTCTCCGTTTCAATGGTGACATTAAGGAAGGCCGGGATTGGGTAAATATGCAGGCTGGATGTACCTTTCCGGGCTTCATCGATGGATACCGATCCCCCGTTTATTGTTTTGAGGATCGTACCCTGATCCCCAACGATAAAACCAGTACTGGCATTATTGAATAAGACAAAATTCAGATCATTTAAAGATCCGGATGGCTGTGTGAACCAGTTGGAGCCGCCATTTGTTGTTTTGATGATTTCCCCGCCCTTGCTGACAATGTAACCAGTGCTGACATCCGTAAAGTACACAGAGTAAAGGTCGCGTGTGGAAGCGGTCAGAACGGACCAGGTTGCCCCCGCATTGGTGGACTTCAGAAATATTCCTCCGTTGCCAACGGCATAGCCGTTATTCCAGTCAGGAAAGGAAACAGAATTCAGCAATAACGACGTCCCCGTATACATGTTTTGCCAGGTGGTGCCACTGTTGGTGGTTCGTATCACAGTGCCATTCGCACCCACTGCACAACCACTCGTAGTATTGGTAAAAAAAACGGAATATAACGAATAGGGAGTGTTGGAAGTCTGGGTAGTCCAGCTAGTACCCCCATTGGTGGTATGGACAATGGTGCCGCCGTCACCCACCGCATACCCGGTATTGGCATCGGTAAATGAAACAGACCATAATGTACTGTATACACCCGAAACCTGTGGGATCCAGGTGGTTCCGGCATCCGTAGTTTTTAGGATTGTACCTCCAAACCCGACAATGTAACCAATATTCAGGTCCGGGAAAGCTATCCCATAGCAATCGAGGGTACCCAGGGTCTGTGTCGTCCAGGTAGTTCCACCGTCAATGGTTTTGGTGACTGTTCCTCCGGTTCCGCTTCCCCCGACAGCATATCCCGTAGTGGTGGTTGTAAAGCAAACCGAGTAAAGATTGTTCAGGGTCTGTGAATTTAACATATTCCACTGGGCTTTCATGTCATTCAGAAAAAACAGGACCAGCACCAGTAATAAGTAAACTTTTTTCATGTTATCCTCCTTGGTTTGTGAAAAGAAAAAAAAACGTTCAATCTAAGATAAAAACGAAGATGTTTGCAGCCGGAATGATACCTGCAATATACAATAAAAAATAAAGAATTCGCTTGTTGTGTGCGAGAAAATCACCCTGGTCGCGAAGCAAAAGGGGATGGTGTTCTTGAAAAACCTTTACGCGTTAAGCGTTCCACGTCATGTTACCTCCCCCCGTAAACTATCTTACAGTTCCCGGTAGATCCATCTTCACCAAACAATTTCAGAAGATAAAAACCCTGAACCATTCTTTCTGTTCCCGAAATGGAAGACAACGGAAGTTGATGATTTCCCGCACCAAAATACTGACGTTGTAACTCTCCTGTTTTACTGCTGCGGGCATCGAGAATAACAAAGGAGAACATCCCTCCTGACGGAAGCGAAAATGAGACCATGCTTCCCGGCCCTGCAGGATTCGGGGTTACCTTCAGGTTTTTATTTCCATCATGTGATGTGATACCCTCAAACATGAAAACAAAGATCATGCGATGGTTGGCTGCATTGATCGTGGTATCTGAACCGGAAGGGTATCCGTAGTAATCAGCAGTTCCGGTGTAGGTTCCGTAAGGAACATGCACGAAGGTGAGGGAGTCATTGGTAATGGTTCCTGTATAAGGGCCTTCAGGACCGGTAATGACAACGTCAACATTATTGAGTGTCATGCCAAGGTGGTCTTGTGCGCTGCAAATCAAATCGGCCCGGTTGATAGCAAGTGAAAAATTGATCCCGGTGGTATTTGCGCCTGTGCTGACAACCACATTCGGGATGGTCTCCGGAGTTGTGTATGGATGGGAAGCAGTAACAGAATAGGTTCCCGCAGGAACCGTGAGACTGTAATCCCCGGCTGCATCCGGGTGCGTGGAATAGGATCCCGCAGTGACATCAGCAAGGGTGACATCGGCGGTGCCACCGGTAATGGTCACATGTCCCTGGATGGTGCCAGCAGTTCCGGCCGGATCCAGGAAAAAGTTGATGTTCGGGGTCGTTTGTCCAACCATGACAGTCACACCGCTTATCATCTGAGGAATATATCCGGTAAGGGCCGCAGAAACATCATAATTAGCCGCCGGGACGTCGAGCGTGTAAAAACCGCTGGAATTCGGATAGGTGGAATAACCTCCTGCGCTGACTACGGTCTGAGTGACATTTCCTGTACCCCCGTTCAGGGTGACGGTGCCGGTGATCAAACCGTTGGTTGGGGCCAGGGTCAGGGAAAGATCCACATTGCTGACTGTTTGTCCGTCGGCTACGATCACATTATAAACGGTATCGGGTATATATGCCGTCAGGGTTGCGATCACCTCATAGGTTCCCGGCGAAACCTGTAGTGAATAATGGCCGGTTTGGTCAGGATTTGTCGTCTGTGATCCGGCATGTACCTGTACTTGCGTGATGCCTCCGTATCCGTTAGTCAGGGTCACAGTCCCTTGAATGAAACCTGAAGGTATATGATTCAGGGTAAAGTTTACCGTAGTGGTAAGGTTGGTCTGGACTACAACATTCGTTTGCGTTCCGGTCGTATACCCGGTAAGACTGGCGGTTACTGTATAGGTGCCGGTAAGTACCAGCATGGAATAATGCCCGGTTGCGTCAGGGTTGGCGGTATTCGTTCCCGCCTGCACTACCGCCTGGGTGACATTGCCACTGCCCCCGTTGAGGGTCACCGTTCCGGAGATCGTTCCATAGGTGGCATTATATTCTCCAAGGTCGCCGTTCAACTGGATGTTTTGTGCGTAGATATCCGAATTCCCGTTACGGTCGTCTTCCCAGCTGGCAATCCACTGGTTGTTGCCGAATTCATTGACTACTGGATGGACCTTCTGCGACAGCACTGAGCACATGGTCTTCTGGGAGGGGGTCCAGAGGAATGCGCCGGCGGGTGAGATGCGCATGGCCTTAATTAACCCGCTGATCCCATTGGCGTATTCCTCGTAAAAAAGAACCACATCGGTTGGACTGTACCGTGCTTCGTAGGGATAAACATTGGTAGCTGAAAGCGGAATGAAGGTCATGCCGCTGGCACCCCACTGGAGCGCACCGGCTGAGTTTACCTTTTGCCCGTATATGCCCCAGAGATCCTGATTCCCGTTCATCTCGTTCCAGAAAACATAAACATCGGCAGACCCGGGAGGAAGAGCCATTTTGGGGTAATAGTGGTTCATGGTTGAGGCGTTGGTGACTTCCAATCCGTTCACGGTGAACTGAACAACACCGGCCGAATTAACATGTTGAACAAAGACGCTGGAGCGTTGGTTGTTATCACGGTCGTCGTTCCAGCAGATGAAAAACCCGTCGCTCCCGTCGTTGATGAAAGGAAATATCTGCGTCCAGGCAGAGATTCCCCCGGCAAGGGAGATGGCCGTAGGGGATGACCATATGGGAGATCCGGATGCATCGTAACGCTGTGCAAAGACATGGCGTGTGGGTGCATTTACGGGTCCGCTGTCGTCAAAATATTTCATGATCACCTCATCGGAACCCACCGGCAGGAGCTGCGGCCAGCTGAGACGGTTCGTGGATGTGAGGGTGATCCCGTTGGCGCCCCATAACAGGGTTCCCGCGGGATTAAGTTTTTGCATGATAATAGCATTATCGGCTGCCCAGGCAACGACGATGTTTCCTGCTGCAGTGGCAACAACCTTGGGTGCGGCGTTAAAAGCTGTCGAGTTTGAAAGCATGATCCCGTTGGCTCCCCAGACAAATGAACCAGAGGGTGAGATGCGGTAAACAACTATGTTCAAATTCCCGCTGCTGCGCATATCATTAAAGGCAAGGATGCAATTATTTGCATTGTCGCAGGTCATGTCCCAGTCGGTCAGCCAGGTATTCTGGGGATTGGTGCTGATCATTATCCCATCGGTGGCCCAGAGGAGGTTGCCCTGGGCGTCGAGCCGCTGGAGGCGTACATCATAGTTGCCCGATTCATTGGAAAAGTATCCGATATAGGTATCGCCGTTTGAGCAGGTGGCGATCTTCGGTATGGCCTGCTCGCCGGAGAGTCCGCAGATCTGGTTGTTGACAGCCGGGTTCGTGCTCCATTGAGCGTTGAGAGTGAAGGGTAGTGAGAGAAGGAAACAACTTACAGCAATCAACAACGGTCTGAAATTTTTCATTTGTAACTGGTTTAATTTACAAAGCCAAAGGTACTATAAAGTGAAACTGAAAAAGAGGATATGCGATTATTTGTATCCGGAGTTGATGTAGATTCTGTTGGGTTTATCTTACGAGAACAAAGACACCTGACTTATGGTGAACCGTATTATCCGCTTCAGCCACTTCGAAATCCACCCGGTAGGTGTATGTGCCTGCAGGTGCCTGAGCAGCATTGATCCTGCCATCCCAACCTTCATTGATATTGTTCGTTTCAAAAACCTTTGCCCCCCATCGGTTAAAGATTTCCATTTTAAACACAGCAATGCTTATTCCGGCCGGTTTGAAGTTATCGTTGAGACCATCTCCGTTTGGGCTGAAAGCAGAAGGAAACCAGAGGGTATACGGACAAGTATGCACTTTTATCGTATCTCCCGAAAGACAGCCATTTACGAACAAATGCACCCAATAGATACCAGGTTGGGAAACCGTTAACGTTGGATTCGTGGTTCCATCCTGCCATAAGTAGGTAGTTGTATCCGGTACTGTTGCATCAAGCACAAGTGTGTTATCCGGGCACAATATTGTATCCCTTCCAAGGTCAAGTGGCGGCCTGGGTTCAACATGAAGCGTTGTATGAATGATGCTGTCACATCCCATGTATGAAGTCAGGGTGTCATGATAAACCCCGCTTATGGTTCTCCATTCACCTTGCGCAAAATACGGCTGATTAAAACATGTGGCAGTATCAATGTTGTTTTCCACTGAAGGCACTACTGTAATGATAACCGTATCACGGGCATCACATTGCCCTGTAATTTCAACACGGACCGAATACGTACCTGAAGAATCCACTGAAATTACGCGGGTCGTTGCTCCCGTTGACCATTCATAGATACTGCCACCAGGCCCGGCATCAAGAACTACAGCAGTACCGTTGCATACCGTCCTGTCGGGCCCTAAGTTAACGGTGGTTGCAGGAAGCACAACAATATTTTTACACATGACGGATTGCTGAGCTGTTCCTTCATTGATAACCAGTTGAATATTGTAATTGCCTGAAGAGGAATAAAAAAAAGGAGGGGGATCGGATCCGGTATAAGAAGGAATTGATGCCTCATTGCAAATGGGAAATATCAATCGCGTAATTGTGGAACTGCCATAATTTGCTATGAATCCATACAAGGAATCACCAATCCTGATGATTTCGGATATTCCATAGGGTTTATTCAGGATTCCAATGCTGGGGATCAGAAAAGTGGTAACCGGGCCTCCCAGCCCATTTTCAAACACAAGGTGAACCAACGTCCCAACCTGGATAAAATTTGACAGATAACCATGAACTTTGCCGCAGTCGGTCACCAGTGAAATCCCTGCAATATTATCAAAGCCGGGAAGTGAACCCATATTGCTTCCCACCGGAGGCTGGGTTAATCCTTGCTGGAAAACAAGACGGGTAAGCGTGTTCAGGCTGGTATTGGTTATGAATGAATACCATATTCCGTTCTGCTTTGCGATTGCAAGTGTAGTTGGGCCATTGAGCTGTCTGATGTTTCCAAGTTCGGTATACTGGGGGGTGCCGGCGAGACTGTTGCCAAACTCGATCCTGTAGAGGATACTCCTGACCTCATCCGGGCAGAAACCGAACCAGTCTGTACCCTCCTTGCAAATAACAAGCCCGGCACCGGCAGACATATTGGGTATTTCGGAAGAAGTGGCAACCGGGTTGTTCAATAATGAAGTACCAAAATACAACCTGACAAGTTTCGTTTTATTAATGACAAATCCGTACCACGACCCGTTATCTTTTTTGACCTGGATACCTCTTGCCCATCCATCCAGAAGACCAAAATTCCCAAGATCAGTGTTGTTGACAGGAAACCCATTGTAGGAAGATCCGTAATAATGGCGGATCAGTTTACTATTACCCGTACTGGTCATAAAAGTAAAGTACTCCATGCTGTCTTTCACAGCAGTGATATACATCCCACCTTCATCCAGGCTGCCGGGATCCCCGATATTCTCGGCAAGTGGCTGGTAATAGGTGTTGCCGCTGCAAAAGTTCCAGTAATAGGTGGTTGCATCCTGGGAAAGGTTTTGGATAAGAACCGGGTATCCGTAACAAACAGTATCGGGAACGGAAAAGTCAGCCAGGGCCATGGGATTGATGGCATTCTGGGCATGGATGTTCAATGAAAGAGATATCGTCAATATGAAGATTAAGAATTTACGCATTTTACAGGGAAAAATTCCGGAAATTATCTCTAACAAATATAATAAAATATTCACTTTTGAGAACGGATTACAATCTTTAGTCGAAGTATCGGATTAATGATTACCTTTGCAAAACTTATTCCTCCCATTATCCATCATAAACGACCCCGGATAATCCCATAACTTTCATAAGTTTTTGTGAACTGTCGTTTTAGAGTTCAATGGCAGTTTAAAGAATAGTTTCCTGTTTGTGTCATCAGGCTGCTGACACATTCCGGGTTAATTCTTGCAGCTATACTTAAATACACTATAATGACATTTGAAAATTTAAATTTGATTGAACCTATCCTCAGGGCTGTGAAAGCCGAAGGATATACCGAGCCTACTCCGATCCAGGAGCAGGCAATTCCTGTTTTGCTGAAAGGAAGAGACCTGATGGGTTGTGCCCAGACAGGTACAGGAAAAACAGCAGCTTTTGCCATCCCGATCCTGCAACTCCTGTTTGAAAAACAGGCTCCGGCAGGGACAAAACGTCAGATTCAGGCGCTAATCGTTACACCTACACGTGAATTGGCAATCCAGATCAGCGAGAGTTTTACTGCTTATGGAAAATATACCGGACTCAGGCATACCGTTATTTATGGCGGTGTAAAGCAAAATGCCCAGACGAATGCACTGAAATACGGTATCGATATACTGGTTGCCACCCCAGGTAGACTGCTGGATCTGATCGATCAGCGATTCCACGTAGGGATGGTCGGTCGTCGGAATCCGCCAGCAGGTGCTCAACAGCGGCCCGCTTGCCGGGGCAGAACCGTTCCGCGCCAGATT
>Ga0182021_10002542_pt1 | contig 21286 bp, 9 predicted proteins | sample 612E3MmetaG_FD_120493 | JGI IMG/M metagenome (GOLD analysis project Ga0182021, IMG submission 120493) | Permafrost microbial communities from Stordalen Mire, Sweden - 612E3M metaG (Illumina Assembly) | ecosystem: Environmental > Terrestrial > Soil > Wetlands > Permafrost | place: Sweden... | reverse complement strand
GGGTGGGGGTGGGGGTGGCGGGGGCAGCGGCGGCGGCATGGGCGCGGGAGGAGTTTCCGAAACGGAACTCGCCAGCGGCTGCCCCGCGACGGCCGTTGGCTTGGCTTTCTTCGCGCAACCGACCGCCAACGACGCCCCGAAGAGCAAGAGTAGACAGATCCCGCGGCTAGTCGACATGGCGCGAAGTCTATGGCGAAGCGCCGAAGTTCGCCAGAGACATGTGCTTGCGGGTCGACGAGCCTTCGACCGACGTGTCCTCACATGTAGCATGCTATATAAAAAGCAACTAAGCTCACATTTCATATATTGCAAAACAGTGCCGATGATGGGTACGCTTAAGCCAGGAACCAGCAGCGAGGCAATAAAAATGAGGCGTGACGGATTGGCCAGCCGCTCGGCAGCGCAGACGTGCCATCGGGCAAATTCTTTTGCACAGGTGTGGGCGTTCTGTGTTCTGGCGTGGACGGCGGGTTGCAGTGTCAACGACATAGTGAGCGGGTCAATGGACGCTCCGGCGGGGATCGGCTCGCCCGACGGCGGGCCGTCGGCTCCTGATGTCCCCATCTTGAGCCTGCCTGACCCGCACACGACGGATGGCGGAGCTATCTGTCCGACGCTCTCGTGCAACTCGGGAGCGACTGAGTACTGCGGAGATATCGGGGACGACTGCGGACAGACGTTGCGTTGTCCCGCCTGTCCTACCGGTAAGACGTGCAAGAACAGCGTTTGCATTTTGGATGGGACCAGTTGCCTTACCGGGTGTACCGTTCCCGGCGGGACCTACTGCGGAACCATCGGGGACGGGTGCGGCGGGACTCTTCCCTGTGGCACGGCCTGCCCGCAACCCGGGTGGACATGTGCGGCGGACCACATCTGCAAGGGGGATCCCAGCATCTGCGCGGCCAAGACTTGCCAGGCGAGTTCAGGAGACCACTACTGCGGAAGGATCGGTGACGGGTGCGGCGGGACGCTTGAGTGTGGCAATGATTGTCCAGCCGGATGGACCTGCGTCGACAACCTCTGCGTGGGTGTGCCGCCGGTGTGCAACGCGCTCACCTGCGCGACGGACAACGGTGACCACTACTGTAGAACCATTGGCAACGGCTGTGGCGGGACGCTCGAATGCGGAGAAGACTGTCCTGTCGGATGGACATGCGACAACCACGTGTGCAAGGCGAAGCCGCCCGTCTGCAAAGCGGCGACCTGCACGACCGCCAGCGGGGATCACTACTGCGGACCCATCGGGGACGGCTGCGGTGGCTCGCTCGACTGCGGGCAGAACTGTCCTGTCGGATGGGCCTGCGTGAATTCCGTGTGCGTGGGCGCGCCCCCGTTCTGCACGCCGGCTGCGTGCGACACCGCAGGTGGGGGCCGATACTGTGGCAAGGTCGGGGATGGATGCGGGGGCACGTTGGACTGTCCCACCGTTTGTCCGCAAGCTGGATGGCTGTGTGACAATCATCTGTGCAAGGGACCGCCCGAGGTATGCACGAAGATCACCTGCGCGATTGCCAGCGGAGACCACTACTGCGGGACAGTGGGCGACGGGTGTGGGGGGTCTCTGTCCTGCGGGGATGATTGCCCGGCGGGATGGACCTGCGGAGACGACCATATCTGCAAAGGTGAGCCGCCCGTCTGCATGTATCTGAGCTGCACCACACCGAGTGGGGATCACTATTGCGGAACGGTGGGGAACGGGTGCGGAGGCACCCTGGAATGTGGAGACGACTGTCTGGCAGGCTGGACCTGTGGAGCCGACCACATCTGCAAGGGGGGATCGGGGGTTTGCACGCCGACGGCATGCGATGCCCCGAACGGCGACCACTACTGCGGGACCATCGGGGACAAGTGCGGTGGCACGCTCGAGTGCGGCGCGACCTGTCCCAAGGCGGGCTGGGCGTGCGAGCACAACATGTGCAAGGGCGACGTGACCTGCAAGGCGCTGACCTGCGCGGCGTCGAGCGTGGACAACTACTGCGGGGCTATCGGGGACGGCTGCGGCGGGACCCTCGTGTGCGGCGCGACCTGCCCCAAGACAGGGTGGGTGTGCGACAGCGGTCTGTGCAAGGCGGGGCCCGACGCACACTGTGTACCGAGGACCTGCACCACGGCGTCCGGGGACCAGTACTGCGGTGATATCGGGGACGGGTGTGGATCCACTCTTCACTGCGTGACCAGTTGTTCGAAAGCCGGGTGGACCTGCCAGGAGGGTCTGTGCAAGGCAGGACCGACGGCCGGCTGCATGGCGCTGGCCTGTACAACCGCAAGTGGCGACCAGTACTGCGGCGATATCGGAGATGGGTGCGGATTCGCGCTCCCCTGCGGAACCGCATGCACAAAGGCCGGGTGGACCTGCCAGGACGGCCTATGCAAGGCAGGGCCGACGGCTGGCTGCGTACCAAATACGTGTACCACGGCGTCCGGGGCCGAGTACTGCGGTGACATCGGGGATGGGTGCGGATTCACGCTCCACTGCGGAACCGCGTGCACGAAGGCCGGGTGGACCTGCCAGGAGGGTCTGTGCAAGGCAGGGCCGACGGCTGGCTGCGTACCGAATACGTGCACCACGGCATCCGGGGATGAGTACTGCGGTGACATCGGGGACGGGTGCGGATCAACTCTCCACTGCGGAACGACTTGCACGAAGGCCGGGTGGACCTGCCAGGACGGTCTGTGCAAAGCAGGGCCGACCGCTGGCTGTACGCCGCTGACCTGCACCACTACAAGCGGCGACCAGTACTGCGGAACTGTCGGGGATGGCTGCGGTCACTCGCTGGAATGCGGGTCCGCCTGCACGAAGGCCGGATGGACCTGCCAGGACAACCTGTGCAAGGGACAACCGCCCGCGTGCACCCCGCTCACCTGCAATCCAGCCTCTGGCGGCCAGTACTGCGGAACCATCGGGGACGGCTGCGGCCACTCGCTCGCTTGCGGCACCGACTGTTCGGCTGCCGGCAGCGGCTGGGTGTGCGGCAGCAGGAACGCGTGCGTGGGAGGGGCTGACTGCGTGAGAGCCACCTGCAACAACGCCAGGGGCGTGCAGCAGTACTGCGGCGAGATCGGTGACGCTTGCGGCGGGACGCTGAGCTGCCCGGCGACCTGCTCAAACGGCTTGCCCTGCGGCGCGACCTCGGCCCATGTCTGTGACAGTTGTGGCAACTTGTGCCAGAAGCAGGTTCGCTGCGACGGCGGGGCCACGACCAGCATCAGCGGTGCCGTATACGACCCGGCCGGTCTGAACCCGCTCTACAACGTAATCGTGTCCATACCGAATGCGGCGTTGGACCCTATCGCTACCGGTGCGAGCTGCAGCTCTTGCGACGCCGAGGTATCGGGTCAGCCCATTGCCACCGCGTTGACCGATGCCACCGGGCACTTCGTCCTCAACAATGTGCCGTGGGACACGGATTTCCCGCTGGTCATGCAACTGGGCAAGTGGCGGCGCCAAGTCACCATCTCCGCGGTCAAGGTCACCCATCAGTGCGCCGACAATCCAATCACCGAAAGCTCGCCCGCGACCATACTGCGCCTGCCAAAGAACATCCACGACGGCGACAACAACGGCGAGTACACCAGCATGCCCAGGATCGCTATCACCACGGGCCGAATCGACGCCCTCGAGTGTCTGTTGACCCGGACCGGGATCGACACCGCTGAGTTCACGAATCCCGGAGGAGCCGGGCACATCAGTCTCTACAGTCTCCTCGCTTCGAGCGACAACAACGGGGCCGTGAAGTACGCGGGCAGTGGCGGCGCTACGTTCCCAGTGGCGACAACGCTGTTCGACTCCGCGACGGCCCTACAAGCGTACGACATCATCATACTCAATTGTGCCGGTCCAGACTTCCTGCCTATCGGGAGCGACAAATATGTGACCGAGGCCCGCCGTCAGAACGTGAAGTCATACGTCAACGGTGGCGGCAAGCTCTTTCTCGAGCACTACTTTGCCAGCTTCCTGATGTCCACGAACTCTCTCCCAGCGCCTTATGGCGACCTGGCGACCTGGGATGGAACACTGGGGTCACATGTCGGGAGTACTGACCTGTCGACACACATCGATCAGTCCTTTGCCAAGGGGCAGGCGTTTGCGCAGTGGTTGAAGGCGGTCGAACCCTCGGGGACCCTGGGGCGGCTGCAACTCAGCGACTCAAGCAACGGTTCACTGCAACCCAAGTACACCGCCAAGACCACCAGCACGCCGGCCACGCGCTGGATCTTCAATCCGGTCTCCGGCACGAACAACACGTCGAGCCACGTTCACTACTTCGACCTACTGACCCCGACTGACGAAACCAGCAAGTGCGGACGCATCGTCTACACCGGGATCCACGTTTCCTCGGCCAGCTCCGGCTCAGATCAGGATACCGTGCGTGTGCTTGGCGGTACGCCCGTGTTCCCGACGGAATGCAAGGTCCGCCCGCTCAACAGCCAGGAGAAGGCGATGGAGTTCATGTTCTTCGACCTCTCGGGCTGCGTGAATCCTCCTGAACTGCCGCCCACGCCACCGCCTGCGGCGGGGGTCACGCCCCCGGCGGCCCCGCCGCCCCCGGCGGCCCCGCCGCCGCCTCCACCCCCGCCGGCGGCGCCGCCGCCTGCAGTCGCACCACCAGGGGCGCCGCCCCCGCCGGCAGCGCCGCCGCCTGCAGCCGCACCGCCGGCGGCCGCGGCGCCGCCGCCACCAGGGGCGCCGCCCCCGCCGGCCGCCCTCCCTGCTCCCCCCCCGCCGCCGCCTCCCCCTGCGTCCCCACCGCCATCGGTGCCACCGGCGGCAGCGCCCCCGCCGGCGGCAGCGCCCCCGCCGCCTCCGCCCCCGCCGGCGCCACCTCCCGCGCAGCCGCCGCCCGACATCCCGTACGTCCCGTAATCCAGCTCTATGGCGCAAGCGCTCTCGCGCGGCGTGTTTGTGCTTACACTTAATAGGGTGGGGATGCGAGTTCATCCTTGCAAGATCGCGCTGATGGTGAGTACGATCGGCGCAGCCAAAACTGACGAGGGGATACACAATGAGGCGTGACGTATCGGTTCGCGGCCTGGGGGCAGCGATGCGCTGTCAGGCGGGCTTCCTTGTTCGCGGATGGTTGTTCTGTGTTCTGGCGGGGACAGCGGGCTGCAATGTCGACAACAAGGTGAGCGCGTTGCAGGACTCTGGCGCGGGGATAGGGACGCCCGAGGCAGGGCCATCGGCTCCCGAGAGCCCCATTATTAGCCTGCCTGACCCGCGCACGACGGATGGCGGTGGTGTCTGTCCGACGCTCTCGTGCAACTCGGGAGCCAGTCAGTTCTGCGGTGATCTCGGGGACGCTTGTGGACAGACGTTGCATTGTCCCGCCTGTCCTGCCGGCAAGACGTGCAAGAACAGCGTTTGCGTTTCGGATGGGACCAGTTGCCTGACCGGGTGTACCGTTCCCGGCGGGACCTATTGCGGAACCATCGGGGACGGGTGTGGCGGGACGCTCCCCTGTGGCACGGACTGCCCGCAACCCGGGTGGAAATGTGCGGCGGACCACATCTGCAAGGGCGATCCCAGCGTCTGCACGGCCAAGACTTGCCTGGCGAGCTCAGGAGACCACTACTGCGGAAAGATCGGGGACGGGTGCGGCGGGACGCTTGAATGTGGCAATACTTGTCCGGGCGGATGGAGTTGCGTCGACAACCTATGCGTGGGCTTGCCGCCGGTGTGCACCGCGCTCACGTGCGCGACGGACAGCGGTGACCACTATTGCGACACCATCGGCAACGGCTGCGGCGGAACGCTCGAATGCGGACTCGATTGTCCTGCCGGATGGACCTGCGACAAGCACGTGTGCAAGGCGACGCCGCCCACCTGTACGCGGGCGGCCTGCACGACCGCCGGCGGGGACCAGTACTGCGGGACCATCGGGGACGGCTGCGGGTGGCTCGCTCGACTGCGGAGTGAACTGTCCTGGCGGATGGACCTGCGTGAATTCCGTGTGCGTGGGCGTGCCCCCGTTCTGCAATTTGCTTACCTGCGACACGGCAGGCGGCGGACGGTACTGTGGCAAGGTCGGGAATGGATGCGGGGGCACGTTGAACTGTCCGGCGGATTGTCCGCAGGCTGGATGGGTGTGCGACAATAACTTGTGCAAGGGACAGGTTGGCGTGTGCACGAAGATCGCCTGCGCGACCGAGAGCGGAGACAACTACTGCGGGACAGTGGGCGACAATTGCGGTGGGTCGCTCGATTGCGGCACGATTTGTCCCAAGGTCGGCTGGACCTGCGGGGACGACCATATCTGCAAGGGAGGCCAGGACGTCTGTTCCCGCCTGACCTGCACGACTTCGAGTGGGGATCATTACTGCGGAACCGTAGGGGACAAGTGCGGCGGCACCCTGGAATGCGGGGACGACTGCCCCGCAGGATGGACCTGCGGAAAGGACAACATCTGCAAGGGGGGCGCAGGGTGCGTGCGCGCGGCCTGCGATGCACCGAATGGCGATCACTACTGCGGAACCATTGGGGACAAGTGCGGCGGCACGCTCGAGTGCGGAATGACCTGTCCCAAGGCCGGCTGGCTGTGTGACCACAACATGTGCAAGGGCGACCTGACCTCCTGCAAGCCCCTGACCTGCGTGGCGTCGAGCGCCGACACCTACTGCGGGGCGATCGGGGACGGATGTGGCGGCACGCTCGATTGCGGCACGACCTGCCCCAAGGCAGGCTGGTTGTGCGACAAGGGTCTGTGCAAGGCGGGGCCCGACGCCCACTGCCTGGCGAGAACCTGCACCACGGCGTATGGGGACCAGTACTGCGGCGACATCGGTGATGGGTGCGGTTCCACGCTTCCATGCGGGGCCACGTGCCCGAAGGCCGGGTGGACCTGCGATCACAACCTATGCAAGGGCCAGCCGCCCTATTGCACGCCGCTGACCTGCGCAACCGGCAGTGGCGACCAGTACTGTGGGGTCATCGGCGACGGCTGCGGCAACTCGCTCGACTGCGGGGCCACGTGCCCGAAGGCCGGGTGGACTTGCGATCACAGCCTATGCAAGGGCCAGCCGCCTATTTGCACGCCGCTGACCTGCGCACCCGCCAGTGGGGACCAGTACTGCGGGGCCATCGGCGACGGCTGCGGCAACGCGCTCGACTGTGGGACCACCTGCACGAAGAACGGCTGGGCCTGCCAGAACAATCTGTGCAAGGGCCAGCCGCCCTACTGTACGCCGATGACCTGCAAGCTGGCCGCGGGGGGCCAATACTGCGGAACCATCGGGGATGGCTGCGGCAGCTCGCTTAGTTGCGGCGCGGATTGCTCGGCGGCCGGCAGCGACTGGGTGTGCGGCAGCAAGAACACGTGCGTGGGCGGCTCAAGCTGCAAGCGGCTCACCTGCGTGGCGTCGAGCGGGGACAACTACTGCGGAGCGATTGGGGATGGCTGTGGCGGGACGCTCGACTGCGGCGCGACCTGCCCCAAGGACGGCTGGTTGTGCGACCAGGGCCTGTGCAAGGCAGGGCCCGATGCCCACTGCATTCCGAAGATTTGCACCGCGGCGTCCGGGGATCAGTATTGCGGTGACATCGGGGACGGGTGCGGATCAACGCTTCACTGCGGAAGCACCTGCACAAAAGACGGATGGAGCTGCCAGGACAATCTGTGCAAGCCGGCGTCCGGGACTAGCTGTACGCTGCGGACCTGCACACCTGCGGGCGGCCAGTACTGCGGCGACATCGGGGACGGGTGCGGATCAACGCTTCACTGTGGAAGCGTGTGCGCGAAAGACGGATGGACCTGCCAGAACAATCTATGCAAGCCGGCGCCCGGGACCAGCTGCACGCCGCTGAGCTGCACGACCGCAAGTGGCGATCACTACTGCGGGATTATTGGCGACGGCTGCGGCAACTCGCTCGACTGTGGGGCCAGTTGCGCGAACGAGGGATGGACTTGTCAAAGCAGCATGTGCAAGGGCCAGCCTCCGTATTGCACGCTGAACACCTGCCACCCGGCTTCGGGCGGCCAATACTGCGGAACCATCGGCGATGGCTGCGGCGGCTCGCTTGATTGCGGCGCGGACTGCTCGGCCTCTGGCAGCGACTGGACGTGCGGCAGCAAGAACGTCTGCGTGGGCGGGACTGGCTGCGAAAAGACCAGTTGCAACAACGCCAAGGGAGCGCAGCAGTACTGCGGGGATGTCGGTGATGCTTGCGGCGGAACGCTGAACTGCCCGGGGGCATGCCCAGCGCCCAGGGTCTGCGGCCAACCCTTGGCCCATCTTTGCGGCTGCCCCGCCGGGACCGTGACCAGCATCAGCGGCTTCGTGTATGACCCTGCGGGCTACAATCCGCTGTACAACGTGATCGTGTCCATCCCGAGCAAGGATCTGGACCCCATCCCCACGGGTGTGACCTGCGCCTCTTGCGACGGCCAGGTAACTGGCTCGCCGATTGCCGCGGCGTTGACCGATGCCGCCGGGCACTTTGTCCTCAACAACGTGCCCTGGGGCACGGACTTCTCGCTGGTCATGCAACTTGGCAAGTGGCGGCGCCAGGTCACCATTCCCGCGTCGAAGGTCACCAACCAGTGTGCTGACAATCCGATTGTCGAAACCAAGCCGGTGACCTTGCTGCGTCTGCCAAGAAAGACCAACGATGCGCAAGAGGGCAAGTTCCTGAGCATACCCAAGATCGCCATCACGGCTGGCAGAGCTCGAAATCCCGACAACACGACTGATGAGCGTCTGCACTGCCTGCTTCGTCGGATAGGTGTCGATGCATCCGAATTCACTGTGCCAACCGGCACGGGCTCGATCCACTTGTACAATCAGACGCAGAGCCCTGACGCGTGCAATAGAGTTGGAGAGAACACGTACCCTGATGCAACGACGACTCTTTGGAACAGCTCGGCCCACCTGAACCAGTACGACGTTCTCCTGCTCAATTGTGGCGGCAGCAGGGACGGAGGGGATCCCACCACCGACACGGGGCAGGGCTTCATACCAAACCCGGCCGCGGTCAATCGAATGAGGGACTATGTCAATGCCGGTGGCCGCGTGTTTGCCGAACACTTCCACTGGGCGTGGATCCGTGGGTTCCCGGGCTTTAATTCCACCTTCGGAGACGTTGCAACTTGGAATACGGGCGCCGGCGTAATCCCACCCCAGGCCGGAAAGACCGCGACAGACCCGAGAGACACCCTCATCGATCAATCGTTCCCAAAGGGCATCGCGTTTGCAAGCTGGCTCGCGAACGTCGGTGCATCCCCAACCGGAAACCCCGGGCACCTGTTCCTGTCAAGTAACGCAAAACTCACTGCTATTGACCAGATCAAACCGCCCGCGCAGCGATGGATCTACGAACCCACGAGCACCGCGAATCCGACTGGGCCGGCGCAATATACCCACTACCTCTCTTTCAACACTCCTATCAACGTGCCGGCGGACGCGGGCGCAGGAGCCCAGTGCGGGAAGTTCGTCTACACCGCCCTGCATGTGACAGATGCCGCAACGACCGAATTCCCGGGAGATCCAGACACGAGTTCAGGGAATGTATTCCCCGGTTGCTGCGCTGTTCGCACCGGCCTTTCCCCGCAAGAGAAGGCGCTGGAGTTCATGATCTTCGACCTGTCGGGGTGCGTGAACCCGATCGACCTGCCGCCCACGCCGCCACCAGTGGTGCCGGTTACGCCTCCTGCGGCACCGCCGTCTCCTGCAGCACCGCCGCCCCCGCCACCGCCGCCCCCGCCTGCGCCGCCGCCGCCGCCGCCCGCACCGCCAGGGGCTTCGGTCCCGCCGCCGCCGCCGCCGCCGCCCGCAGTGGCACCGCCATCCGCTTCGGCCCCGCCGCCGCCGCCTCCTCCTCCTCCGGCAGCGGTGCCACCAGCCGCTTCGGCACCGCCCCCTCCAGGGGCACCGCCGCCGCCGGCTGCCCTCCCGGCGCCGCCGCCGCCGCCGCCGCCCCCTGCATCCCCACCGCCATCGGTGCCACCCGCGGCAGCGCCTCCCCCTGCCGCAGCGCCCCCGCCGGCCCCGCCCCCGCCGGCGCCTCCGCCCGCGCAGCCGCCGACTGACATCCCATTTGTCCCGTAGCGCAGCTCTGCGGCGCGACCGTCCTCGCGCAGCGTGTTGTCGGCTACGCTAGGTACGCGAGGTCACGCGTTCATCCTTGCACGAACGCGGCGGCGAAGAGTACCCTGGGGCTGGAAACTAGTGACGAGGAACATACTATGAGGCGTGACTATTCGGTCGGCCGCCTGAGGGCGCAGATATGCCGTCGGGCGAACCTACTTGTTCAGTTCTGGGCGGTCTGCTTTCTGGCATGGACCGCGGGCTGCAGTGTCGACAGCAAACTCGGCATTCAGGTGGACGGTCAGGTGGCGGTCGGCGGGAGCGACGGAGGGTCGTTGCTTCCTGATGTCCCCATCATTTCTTCTTTTCCTGACGCACGCATCTCGGAGGCCGGGGTTGTCTGCTCGACGAATGCTTGCGGCACGGAAACCGCTCAGCGCTGCGGAGATTTCGTGGACGATTGTGGGCAGGTTCAGCATTGCGGCGTCTGTCTGGGCGGTGCCCCGTGCGTGAACAACGTGTGCGTGGGGGCGTGCCAGGGATGCAGCGTTCCAGGTGGGGACTATTGCGGGGAGATTGGGGACAACTGCGGCGGGACGCTCAAGTGTCCAACCACGTGCTCGAAGTACGGCTGGACCTGCGAAAAGAACATCTGCAAGGCGCAGCCGCCCTTCTGCACCCTGGTGACCTGCGCGACGGCCTCAGGGGACCACTACTGCGGCAAGATCGGGAATGGCTGCGGCGACTCGGTCGACTGTGGGAATGACTGTCCCACCGGGTGGGATTGCGTCGACCACATCTGCGTGGGCTCGCCAGTATTCTGCCCTCCGCTGACCTGCTTGACCACATCCGGAGACCACTACTGCGGGACGGTTGGCAACGGCTGTGGCGGGAAGCTGGAGTGCGGAGAGGACTGTCCCGTGGGATGGAAATGCGAGGACAACCATGTCTGCAAAGGCGAGCCGCCCATCTGTACTCCCCTGATCTGCACAGCCGCAAGCGGCGATCACTACTGTGGAACCATGGGGGACGGCTGCGGCGGGACGCTGAACTGCGGGGACAACTGTCTTCCTGGATGGACCTGTGGAGCCGACCACATCTGCAAGGGAGATCTGGGGGTGTGTACGCCGGTATCGTGCGTTGCGCCGAGCGGTGACCACTATTGCGGGACCATCGGAGACACGTGCGGCAACTCACTTGATTGCGGGCCGACCTGTGCCACTGCAGGGTGGACCTGCCAGCACAATGTATGCAGGGGCGACTTTCCAATTTGCTCGGCGTTGACGAGTTGCCTGGTGGCGTCAAGCGGGGACAGCTACTGCGGGCCGATCGGGGATGGCTGTGGCGGAACGCTTCCCTGTCCCCCGACCTGCCTCACGGCAAACTGGGTCTGCGAGGATCGTATGTGCAAGGGCCATCCTCCGTATTGCACGCCGAAGACCTGCACCGCCGTGTCCGGGGATCAGTACTGCGACATCGACATCGGCGACGGGTGCGGAGCATCGGTCCACTGCGGACCCACGTGCAGCAAGACTGGATGGGCGTGTGGGGGCGATCATATCTGCAAGGGAGGCCCGGACGTATGCACGCCGCTCGCCTGTTTGACCGCAAACGACGACCAGTATTGCGGCGTGGTCGGGGACGGGTGTGGAGGACAGGTCGACTGCGGAAGCACGTGCAAGAACGCCGGGTGGCTCTGCGAGACTGGCCTGTGCAGGGGACCGAAAGACAAGTGCACCCCGATCTCCTGCAAGCCAGCCGAGGGCGGCCAGTACTGCGGAATCGTCGGCGATCGCTGCGGCCACCCACTCAATTGCGGCACGGACTGCTCGGCCGCTGGCGCCAGCGGCGACTGGGTGTGCGGCACCAAGAGCGTGTGCGTGGGCGGGCCTACCTGCAAGAAACTCACCTGCAACCCGACCGAGGGGGGCCAGTACTGCGGCGATATCGGGGATGGGTGCGGCGGTTCGCTGAGCTGCCCCACGACCTGTCCAGTCGGCACGACCTGCAACGCGGCCCATGTTTGCGCCTGCGACAACCTGTGCCTGAAGCGGGTTACCTGCGACGGGGGCGCCACGACCAGTATCAGTGGTACCGTGTACGACCCGGCGGGGCTGAACCCGCTGTATAACGTGATCGTGTCCATACCGAACACGGCGCTGGACCCGATCACCACGGGTGCGACCTGCGCCTCTTGCGACGCCCAGGTATCGGGCCAGCCCATTGCCGCCGCTCTGACCGATGCCACGGGGCACTTTGTCCTCAACAACGTGCCGTGGGGTACTGATTTTCCGCTGGTCATGCAACTCGGCAAATGGCGGCGCCAAATCACCATCGCCGCCACGATGGTCACCCACCAGTGTGCAGACAATCCGATCACCGACAATCCGCCGGACGCCGGAACACTGCCCGACAAATTGTTGCGCCTGCCAAGGAACATCCACGACGGCGACAACAATGGCCAATACACCAGCATACCCAAGATCGCCATAGCGGGTGGCAACGCACATCCCGATAATGACCCTAGCGTTACCGAGCGCCTGCAATGTCTTCTTCGCCGGATAGGCGTTGATGCATCCGAATTCGCCCTGCCAACCGGCTCGGGCTCGATCCATTTTTACAATCAGACGAAGGACCCCGACACGTGCAACCAGGTAGCGGGCAGCACCACGACCTACCCTGATGCAACGACGAATCTTTGGGACACCCAGGCGCACCTGAATAAGTACGACGTTATCCTGCTCAACTGCGGCGGCAATCAAAACGGGGTAGACCCCACCACCACCGCGGGTCAGGCCTTCATTCCGAACCCGGCCGCGGTCGATCGAATGAAGGCCTATGTCAATGGCGGTGGCCGCGTGTTCGCTGAACACTACGAATACGCGTGGATCCATTCGTTCACCAACTATCTTTCCACGTTCGGTGAAGTTGCGACCTGGTATCCCTTGCCGCAAACAAAAAACAAGATCGGAACGGCTTCAAGGGATACCTTCATCGACCAATCCTTCCCAAAGGGTGTGGCGTTTGCACGCTGGCTGACGAATGTTGGTGCCTCTACGACGAACGGGCACCTGTCGCTGTCAAGTGGGGCAAAATTCACTGCCATCGACCAAATCAACCCGCCTTCACAGCGATGGATTTACGAACCCGCGAACGCCGCGGCCCCGACCGGGGCGGCGGTGTATACGCACTACTTCTCCTTCAACACTCCGCTGGGCGCCGCCGAAGCAGCCCAATGCGGAAAATTCGTCTACACCGCCCTGCACGTGAGCGATTCCGCATCCACCGGATTTCCGGGCGATCCAGCCACGAGCTCGGGCGCGGCATTCCCTGGTTGCTGCTCCCCTCGGACCGAACTTTCGGCGCAAGAGAAGGCACTGGAGTTCATGTTCTTCGACCTCTCAAGCTGCGTTACCACGGTCAAGTTGCCGGACCCGCCGGGTAGTATCGCCATAGCCAATCCGCCTGCGCCGCCCCCGCCGCCCCCGCCACCGGCGGCGCCGCCGGCTCCCCCGCCACCAGGGGCGCCGGCTCCGCCGCCGCCAGGCGCACCGCCGCCGCCGGCCGCCCTTCCGGCCCCGCCGCCGCCGCCGCCCGCGCCGCCGCCGCCGCCGCCGCCGCCCGCGCCGCCGCCGCCAATCATCCCTGTCCCGTAGGCATACAGGGGCGACCGCCAGGTCGCCCCTACTGGGGCCCTTCGCCCTTGGCCCGCTTCTCAGTGATGCGCGCGAGAGACTGGCGCGCGGGGCCGGTGCGGCGATCGTTGGCCGCGGCCCAGCGCTGCAGCAGCTCCTCGCAGGCGGTGCGCACCTCGGCGCTGGCGTCGTAGACCGCAAAGTGTTGCACGATGGCCGCGGCTTCGGGATCGCCGATGGCATCAAGGGCCATGATGAGGTTGCTCTTGCCGCGCGGCGAGGCCGTGTGCAGAGCGGTCTCGATCTGGGGCAGGGTGCGCCGGCCCATGCGGGCCAACTGGGCAATGGCGTCGGGCACGGGGATCCCACTGGGCTTGGTCAGAGCGTTGATTTGCCCGCCAATCTCGCGATACGAACGATCCTCGCAGCCCGCAGTCGACAAGGACATCAGCAGGCAGATGAGCCAGCGGCCAGCCAAGATGATCACCCTGCGCAAGTCTTGCCTCCTGCCTCGCCCTGACGGCGAAGGTGGCGGGCCAGACAACGGGCGGCCACGCCCTCTGGAAAGAGGACCTCGCTGGTGTCGGCGCGCGCCCGTTCGCGCGCCTCCACAGCGGCAAAAAGGGCCTCGCCAAGCTCAATGACAGCCTGAGGCTGGGGCTCGGCAAAAGCTCGACGCCGCAGATCGGCCCCGCCGTACAGGCCACGCGAATACCAGGCCAGGGTCTTGCGCAACTCGTGCAGGCCCATCTTGTCGCTGGCGTATTCCACCACCAGATCGGCGTGGCGGCGCCAGACGGCCCGCTGTTCGGCGATGCTGGGCAGGGCCGGCAGGGATGCGCCGGTCTCAAGCGCGTGGATGGCCCGGAACAGCCAGGGATTGCCCCGGGCCGCGCGGCCGATCATCACGGCGTCGCAGCCGGTCTCGCTCTTCATGCGGCGATAGTCGTCCAGGGTCTTCACGTCGCCGTTGCCCACCACCGGAATCTCCTTGGGCAGGGCCGCACGCACCGCCGCGATGGGGCCCAGGCGTACCTGACCGGAGAATCCCTGATCGCGCGTGCGCCCATGCACGGTCACCAGGGCCGCTCCGGCCTCGACCATGCGCAAGGCGAATTCGGGTGCATTGATCGAAGCATCCGACCAGCCGACCCGCTGCTTGACCGTGACAGGGATGGAGGCGGGCAAGACGGCGCGTACCGCCCCGACGATCTCAGCCGCCAGCGCCGGCTCGCGCATAAGCGCCGAGCCGCAGGTGCCCGCGGTCACTTTACGCGCGGGACAGCCCATGTTGATGTCCACCACGCTGGCGCCGGCCTCGGCCGCCATCGTCGCTGCGCGCGCCAGCACCTCGGGCTGGCGACCGACAACCTGCACAACGAAGGGCCGTCCACCCAAGCTAGGCCACATGCGTCGCAGGACCCGTTCTGCCCCGCGGGTGAGCGCCTCGGCCGAGAGAAATTCGGTGAAGGTCAGGGCCGCCCCATGCTCCTCGCAGATGGTGCGGAAAGGCAGGTCTGTCACCGCCTCCATGGGCGCGAGCAAGGCGCCCGGGCCGATTTCGACGGGGCCGATATGCATGGGAGGGAAAAACCATAGCACGTCCCCAGGCCGCGACGCCGATGCTCCCATGGTACAAGGAGATGATTCGAGGAGACACCATGCGTACCGTCGCACTTCTGGTAGCGAGCAATATCTTCATGACTGTCGCGTGGTACGGGCACCTGCGCTTCAAGGGCGTCGCACTGTGGAAAGTCATCCTGCTGAGCTGGGGCATCGCGTTTTTCGAGTATTGCCTGCAGGTTCCGGCCAACCGCTGGGGCCACGGCCAGTTCACCGTCTATCAGTTGAAGATCATCCAGGAAATCATCACGCTGGTGGTTTTCATGGGGTTCGCGGCTGCCTGGCTTGGTGAAACGCCGCGTTGGAATACTGTGGTGGCGTTTCTTCTTGTCTTGGCAGCGACAGGATTTGCGTTTCTCCCGCATCACACGTGATGCCGGGCGGCCGATCTTTATCTGGAATTCTCCCAGCTTCGGCCTTACGCTTTTGCCCGCGCAGCGTTACCCCTCGTGGGTCAACGCTCGTTTCTGACAACCAACAAACGTGGGGCGTCATGGGGTCAGGTCAGTCATCACATGAAAAACTGGTAACGCGTGCATTGGGGGCCTTGGGTCTCTCCGACCCCGAGGCCTTTCTCAAGGCTGGTAGCGAAGGGTTGGCCAAGTTTACCCAGCACCAGCTCTTTGAATGCAGCAAACGGCTGGGACAGAAGGGGACATCCAAGCTCAGCAAGAGCGCATTGGCGGAGCGGATCTGGGAGGAGCTGACAGACCTGCTTGAGCCGGCCCAACCGGGGCTCGGGAAGGGCGCCAGCGCCCCGGCCGAGAAGTCCCCGGAAAAGGCCACCAAGCGCAGCGCCAGGACGGCTGCGGAGACCACCGATCCTTCGCTCGAGGTACCCGAGCCGGCGCCCATTTCCCACAAGTTCGAACTGGGATCCCATGGCACGGCTGAAGAACCACGCAACATTCCATGGGCGTATGGCTACGACCGGGTGACCGGCATGCCGGTGGACCCGGATCGCCTGTTCGTGTACTGGGAGGTTACCGACCAGTCCCTGGAAAAGGCGCGAGCCAGTTTGGGCGCAAGCGGGAAGGACGCCTGGTTGAACTTGCGCGTGTACGACAGCACCGGACGCATTTTCGACGGAACCAATGCCCATTCGTATTTCGACCACGGCCTCGATCGCGGCGATCGCCAGTGGTTCTTCCACGTTGGCAAGCCCGCCTCGTCGGCCTTTGTCGACGTGGGGCTGAAGTCGCGCGAAGGCTACTTCGTCAAGATCACGCGTTCGGGCCGCATCGATTTCCCGCGGCGCGAAGCCGGGGTTTTCTCCGAGCCCGAGTGGTTGAGTGTGCGCTCGACATGGGGCCCGGTGGAACACGCAGGCCGCGGGCTTCACGCTCGTGGCGCGCCCGCGACGCGGGCGCCCAGCCCGGCAAAAGCTGAACCGGGACCGCCGCCCGCTCCGCGCCGCCACGTGGCGCTTCTGCCCTGGGAGGAGTCCATTGTCCTGGGCGAGGGAGATCGCGCCGAAGTCGCTGAATGGGAAGAGCACTTCAGCGACGGCCACAGTGAGTTCCATCGCCAGACGTCCTGGGAGAGCCCGGTGACGATCTCGTCCTGGGAGGCTGGACCGTTCACTCATCCGGTGGAAGCACCCGAAGCGATCCGCCAGGCCTTTGTCGGCCCGACCCGGGTCTATCGTGTGGGCGGCCGCACCCATGTCGTGCACGGCCCTTGGCAGGTGGTCATTCGCGGGTTGGGCGCACACTATGGCCACGCGGTGGTGGCGCGCTGGGAGATCTACAAGTCGTGGCTCGCCGATGAAGTGAAGGAAACCCAGGTGCGGGACATTCATCCCGTGCTGCCGCCGGGTGCTTCAGAGCAGCTCACTCCCGGCGCCAGTGAGAGGCGCTGGCGCTATGGCAGCGAAGCACGCCTAGGGGGAGCATCGGAGATCTTCTACCTCGGCGCCAGCGAGGTGAAGGCGCGCGGAGCCAGCGAGCGTATGTACCTGGGTGCCAGCCAGCTGATGATGCGCGGGGCGAGCGAACGCATGCTGGCCGGGGCTAGTGAAACCCGTCTGGCCGGAGGCAGTGAAAGACGTCTGGGCGGGGCGAGCGAGGCGCGCATTGGCGGGGCCAGCGAGGCCCATTTCCTGGGGGCCAGCGAAGCGCGGCTGACGGATGCCACGATCAAGGGCGACGGTTCCTATCCATCGCCTGACTCGATTGGTTCCAAGCCCCCGGTCAAGGAGTAAGCCCCATGCCAACCGGATACTTCGCGCTGGTTCTTCACGCCCATCTGCCCTTCGTCCGTCACCCGGAAGACCCCACGGTGATGGAAGAACAGTGGCTGTACGAGGCCATCAGCGGAACTTACCTTCCGCTCATCCAGATCTTCGAGGGTCTGCAGTCGGACGGCGTGCCCTACCGCTGCACGGTTTCGCTGTCCGCGCCGCTCATCACCATGCTGACCGACGACCTGCTCAAGACCAGGTACGCCGATCACTTGGACGACCTGATCCTGCTGGCCGAGAAGGAGTTGGAGCGGACCAAGCCTGAGCCGCAGTACCACCGCCTGGCCCAGATGTACCACGATCGCTTCCTCAGCCTGCGCCACACCTGGCGCTGCCACGAGGGCAACCTGGTGGGCGCCTTCCGTCGCCTGCAGGATGCGGGCGGGCTCGAGGTCATCACCTCGACGGCGACGCACGCCTTTTTCCCGCTCATGGACCGCAACTGGGCCGCGCTGCGCGCGCAGGTGCACACGGCGGCGGATCTCTACGAAAAGCACTTCGGCCGTCGCACCGCCGGCATGTGGCTGGGCGAGTGTGGCTACGTGCCGGGCGTCGACGAGCTTCTGCGCGAGGTGGCCATTCGCTACTTTTTCGTCGACAGCCACGCCATCCTGTACGCGGACAGGCGGCCGGTGTACGGCGTGTATGCACCCATCTACTGCGCCACCGGCGTGGCCGCCTTCGGTCGCGACACCGAATCATCCGAACAGGTGTGGAGCGCCAAGCACGGCTATCCCGGCGACCCACACTACCGCGATTTTTACCGCGACATCGGCTTTGACCTGCCGCTCGACTACATCGGCCCGCACATCCACCCGGAAGGGCATCGGATGTACACCGGCCTCAAGTACCACGCCATCACGCACGACAAGCTGCACGACAAATGGGTCTACGACCCGGACGCAGCCCGCGGCAAGGCGGGGCTGCACGCCTCCCATTTCCGCGGCAACATGGAGAAGCAGGCGCAGCGTCTGGCCGCAGGCATGGACCGGCCGCCCATCATCGTCAGCCCCTACGACGCCGAACTGTACGGGCATTGGTGGTACGAGGGTCCGGTTTTCCTGTCCGATGTCTATCGCCAACTTCATTTCGACCAAAGTATCATCCAGCCCATCACGCCCAGCGAGTACCTGGACCGGCATCCGACCAACCAACTCGCCACCCCGGGCGCGTCGTCATGGGGGCTCAAGGGCTACGGCGAGCAGTGGGTGAACGAAAGCAACGCGTGGACCTGGCGCCACGTCCACGCTGCGGGCGAGCGCATGGTGGAACTGGCGCGCCGGCACTGGGGCGCGACCAACCCGCTCGCCGTGCGGGCGCTCAAGCAGGCGGCCCGCGAGTTGATGCTGGCCCAGGCCAGCGACTGGACATTCATCATGTCCACCGGCACTACCGTGCCCTACGCCACCAAGAGATTCAACGAGCACATAGTCCGTTTCACCCGGCTTTATGAAGACTTGACTAAGGGCGCGGTGGACGAGCCCTACCTGGCCAGCATTGAAGCACAAGACAACATCTTCCCGGACGTCGACTACCGCATCTACGCCACGTAGGGGCGGCGGCAGCCGACCGTCGACCGTCCACCGTTCGCAGCCCGCAGTCGAGGGCAGGCCCCGGCGCGCGGGGGCGGGGTTTGCGGATCGACCCATGGCCCGCAAGGCGCCGTCTTCGTCTACCAAACCGCCTCGCCAGGCTTGGGGTCGGGACGAGGCGAAGGCTGCGCCAGCGCCTGGCGCTGCCGACAGCCCCGCCGGGCGCCGGGCGCCGGGCGACTTTTCAATTGTACCCCCGCCGCCCGCCAAGGCACCGCTCAAGGTGCTGTTCGTGGCTTCGGAGGTCGCGCCCTTCCGCAAGACCGGGGGTCTGGCCGACGTGGCAGGCGCCTTGCCGCGGGCATTGGCGCGCCGGGGTATCGATGTGCGGGTGGTGATGCCGCTCTACCAGGGCATCCCGTGGAATCAGCTCGAGCGCCTGGAAGGCGTGGTGCCCATCCCGATGTACTACGGCACGACGTGGGCGGGTGTGCGCATGGGGCGGCTGCCGGGTAGCAACGTGTCGGTGTATTTCCTCGAATACAACCGGTTCTTCGATCGGCCCGATCTCTACGGGCCGTCCGGGCAGGCGTACCAGGACAACCTGGAACGCTTCTCCCTGTTCTCGCGAGGAGCGCTCGAGCTGTGCAAGGTGCTGGGTTGGATTCCTGATGTCGTCCACGCCAACGACTGGCAGACCGCCTTGGTGCCGGTGTATGTGGACACGGTCGAGTGGGCCAAGCCGCTGCACGGCTGCGCCACCCTCTTCACCATTCACAACCTGGCATACCAGGGGAATTGGGAGAGCGGCGCGATGTTCATTACCGGCTTGGGTTGGAACCATTTCCAGCCGAGTGAGTTTGAACACTTCGGCGACATGAACCTGATGAAGGCTGCCATCCGGCATTCCACCCTGCTTTCGACGGTCAGCCCGACCTACGCACGCGAGATCCAAACCTCGGCGTATGGCTTCGGCCTTGACGGCGAACTGGCAGCGCGCGGACGCGATCTGCGCGGGGTACTCAACGGGATCGACGTGGAATCCTGGAACTCCGCCACGGATGCGCACCTGCCGGCGCATTTCGACCGTGACGACCTGGCCGGCAAGGCGGTGTGCAAGGCTGCCCTGCAGAGGGAGATGGGACTGCCTGAACGCCCTGATGTGCCTCTCTTCGGCGTCGTCGGGCGCCTCACAGAGCAGAAGGGCTTTGACGTACTGGCGCACGCGCTTGACCACATCCTGGGCTGGAATCTGCAAATGGTGTTGTTGGGCTCGGGCGACCGCGAGGCCGAGAGTTTTTTTTCGTCGGTGTGTGCACGCCGGGGCGACAAGTTCCGCACGTACATTGGTTTCGAGGACGGGCTCGCCCACCGGATCGAGGCGGGCTGTGACTTTTTGCTCATGCCCTCGCGCTACGAGCCGTGTGGGCTAAGCCAGATGTACAGCCAGCGCTATGGAACCCTGCCCATCGTGCGCGCCACGGGCGGCCTAGTGGACACCGTGCAGAACTACGACGAGCGTACCGGCGCGGGCACCGGTTTCGTGTTTCACGACCTCTACCCCTCCGCTATCGCCAACACTATGGGTTGGGCGCTTGCCACCTACTTCAATCGACCGGCCCACATCACGGCCATGCGTAGACAGGCCATGCAACAAGACTTCTCGTGGGATCGGGCGGCGGAAGCCTATGAGCGGCTGTATCTGGAGGCGTACCAGCGCCGACGCGGGCACCCGTTCGGGTAGCGTTAGCCTTCTCACCACAGAGAACACAGAGTCAGTCGCCAGTGAGTGAACGCGCGCGGACGCGGGCGCGATCGCCGAGAGGTGAGGCGGCGGCGAGATCGGCGACGCGCGACCAGGCCTGCGCGGCCTCGCGGGGCCGTGCCAGCGCTTCCAGCGCGAGCGCGCGGTTGCTCAGCACAGTCGTGTCGTCAGGTGCGATGGCCAGGCTGCGATCGAGGAGCGCGAGCGCTTGTTCATTTCGGCCGGCGGCCCGATCGATGGCACCAAGCCAGGTGCAGGCGGCGGCTTCTCGCTCGGGCGCCAGGCAGCCCGGCGGGGCGGCCAGGGCCTGTCGGTAGGCAGCGAGCGCGCGCTGGTCGTGGCCTTGATCGAGGTCGAACAAGAGATCGCCCAGGCGCAGTTGCCATTCGCAAAGGGGCACGGGCGAGCCGGAAGGGGGAGTGGAAAGCGGCACGGTCGCGCTGCCCTCGTCGGCGGTGAAGCTGAAGCT
>Ga0182021_10002541_pt1 | contig 21293 bp, 18 predicted proteins | sample 612E3MmetaG_FD_120493 | JGI IMG/M metagenome (GOLD analysis project Ga0182021, IMG submission 120493) | Permafrost microbial communities from Stordalen Mire, Sweden - 612E3M metaG (Illumina Assembly) | ecosystem: Environmental > Terrestrial > Soil > Wetlands > Permafrost | place: Sweden... | reverse complement strand
ACGTTTGCCAAGTCCCCAAAGGTCGTAAAAACGTGAAGTCAAAGGGGCCAACAATTAGTTGCTGGCACACTTGGGGGGTACTCCCGCTTGGTAGCGAAAACGGGATTGCCACCACGGCTGCCGCGCATCCAAGACCTAATGCAACAATACCTGCTGGTCGTAGGAAAAGGATATCGCAGAAAATGCTGGGGAATGAAGGGCGGATCTCTATTGGGGCAACCGGGGCTCCGTATACCGGCCGTGGAGCGTATGGCCCGTAACCAGCTTGCTGCTCACTGGGAGGTCTGGGGTTCACGGCAGCCCCAGCATCAGCCCGCTGTTCCTGAATACAATCCATCACCTCATCCTTTTGGGTGAGAAAAGCATTACCCACCCGGGTGGTCCACTCGATCTTTTCTCCCATCATGGATAAGACCCGGGGAAAATGAACCAGCGACTTTACGCTCACATTCCAATCCTTATTTTTTAAGGCTGCATGTAAAGCACCCCCTTTAAGATTCGGGTTTTTTTTGACCCAGCGGTCAGCCGCTACTACTTCAAGGGGGTAAGTTGCGGCCATCAGCATCTGGGAAAGAAGCGAATCGGGGTAAAGGGATATAGGGGCAAGCATTTGGTTAAGCTCTTCTCTGGAAAACTTCTCTTGGGAAGGTGGACTTTTCACCTCGTTTCCAAAAATATAAGAGGGCGTTGCAAGCATCATACTAAGAAATACCAAAAATATTCCCAGAACAATTTGTTTTTTCTGCATATTTCAATCTCCCTAAATAGGATTTATGGTAATCTTTTAACTAATCCATATAGTTGTAACCCGATTCGAAAAAGTTACAAGAAAAATTGGGCTGCGCGGCATTTTTCGACTTTTCCATAATATAGCCTACTGTTTTAACAAAAAATATTTGTGCATGCCCTAAATGCCCCGTGGTGCTTATTCTTGGCTGCAAAAACTGATGTCGTGTAACCTTTCTTAAACAATATTAAGGAGGTTTCTATCCTTTTGATAAGTAGTTTTAAACCTCAATGCTTCAATTCACGTAACTAAAGAAAAAAATTTGCATAATTTCCGGTTTCGTATTTTTCCCTCTTCATGGCCGTTATATTGGGTCTTGTTCTTTTCCGGTGGAGGGAGGGACATATTTTGTCTCTACCGGGGTCTTGTGGGCCCTCCTGGCCCCTTTTTGAGGGACTCTTCCCTGTTTACCCCACCATCGTTGCCGCCTTTTTCAGGTTAAATGCCATTGCATTGAAAAGAAACTCCCTATTTACCTTTTTCAATTCCAGATATCGCATTATACAATTTATCTTGAAAAAGCTTTTGACACTTTTTGACACTAGTTTAAACTATTTTACATTTATTAGCCTAAAATCATAAACCCTTCAAATATTCACTTCCCCCGAGCAATTCCATCTGCCTTAATACCCAATATTTTCGGCTCATAATATAAGGAGAGGGATTACGAGCAGAAAAGCTATGGGGATTGGGTAAAATTGCTGCCAAGAGAGCAGCCTGTTCCGGAGTCAATCGTTTTGCTGACGTATTGAAATAAAGCTTGGAGGCTGCCTCAACCCCAAAGGTATGCTTTCCCAATTCCACGGTATTTAAATACACCTCAAGAATCCGCTTTTTACTCCACAGTAACTCGATCACCGCCGTAAAATAAGCTTCAAGGCCTTTTCTCATAAGACTTCGGCCTGGCCAGAGAAATAAATTTTTCGTTACTTGCTGACTTATCGTGCTCGCGCCACGAATACGTCTGCTCCTTTGGTTATGTTTAACCGCTTTTTCAATGGCTTCAAAGTCAAATCCATGGTGGTCAGAAAAATTCTGATCCTCCGCCGCGATCACTGCAATCTGCATGGATGGAGATATGTTTTTGAGATCTGCCCATGCGCGCCGAAGCGTTATTTTTTCTTTTTTCCTGAGAGCCTCAAGTTGGTCACGGATCATAAATGAGGTAATCGGGGGGTCAACCCATTTAAAAAGGGAAACCACCAGGAGCGAAAAAAGCAAACACCCTATGGTGATTTTTAGAAAAAATTTTTCGATGGTTTTAAGTTTAGAAAATCTCATTCTTTTTTTTGAACTAAAAAATGTTGATGTTACCCCGAAAAAGCGGATACGCCGTTAAGCGGCTTTAGGCGCCATTCGGTTTTCGAATTCAAGAGGCGACAGATAGCCTAAAGAAGAATGCCTCCTGATGTGACTATAAAAGACTTCGATATATTCAAAGAAGCTCTGCCGGGCCTGTGCCCGTGTTCGGTATCTTCCAAAAAAAACGACTTCTTTTTTGAGCGTATGGAAGAACGATTCCATCACAGCGTTATCATAACAATTGCCCTTGGCACTCATGCTCTGGGAAAACTGATGCTGCTTGAGCATACTCCGGAACGCCTGTGCTGCATACTGGCTGTCGCGATCCGAATGGAACATAACACCCGGACCCGGCTTGCGCCTTAATAAAGTCTGCCGCAACGCTTGGAGCACAAGATTTTGAGTAAGCCTGTCTTCCATGTACCGCCCGATAATCTGGCGGTTATACAAATCCAGAACGGCCGAGAGATACAACCAGCCTTCCCGACTCCGGATGTGCGTTTTATTAAGACGATTCGTTTCAAATCGCCTGTCGATCAGATTTTCTGCCACAGGCAGCTTATGATCACTGTGAGTGGTTACCCGGAACCTGCGTTTTGTCTTGGCATGAATGCCGTCAAGCCGCATGAGGCGGGCAACACAGTTGTTCCCACAGGGGATGTTGTTTCCTTTCAGCTCTTTTGCAATCCGCGGGCTTCCGTATGTCCTGCGGCTCAGTTTATGGGCGTCTCTGGCCTTTTCGATCAGGCGTTCATTTTCTTGTTGCCGAAAACTTTTGGAACGCCTTTTCCATAATTAATATCTGCTCCTTGTAACACACAGTGTCCAGCACACCTTCTTCACCCTGAACCCGGAGCCGCTTTCTTCGATGAAGGCACACTTCATCCGCGGGCTTTAAATGACCTTTGCCCGGAAAGGCATGGGCCGTGTCGTTCAGATATATTTTCGCCGCTAATTTGTAAAGAAGGTTTTCATGGACCCCGCGGTCTCTGGCAACTTCAACTACCGGACGGCCTCCTTGAGTGACGAGGCGAACAGCCCCAAGCTTAAATTCCCGGCCGTATTTCCTGCGACTATGAACCGTATTCATGGATCACCTTCAAATTTGAAATTTATATTTCTAACTTTTCGGTGTGTCCACTAAATCGGGGAAAGATCACTTTACCTATTAAGACTATCGCAAGCACCAATCACCATCAAGCTTACTTTTTTTTCATTTGCTCGCCCCATTTCGTTTATTTCCGTGTGAAATGTTGTACAGATCAACTGGACAAGAAAAACAACAGTTCAGAGAAAATACTGAACAGAATTGCATTTCTTCTTCTGGCTCAAACACCCGCGGAAGATGGATCTTAAATGTCATCCCCTTATTTGGTTTGCTGTAGACATGAATATCCCCTCCACTTTGCTTCACGACCCGTGACTCATTAATAACTCTAACTCAGTCCTTTTGCCCACCTCCTTGGTGATAAAAAACAGATAAAAGATCTGCTCCTTCACTTTTTTAGTCATTCTTATCCCGGTGTCAGTTATCGAAAACACGATATAAGCATCAGGAATCATCCCAGCAAGGGAACTAACATACTCTTTATCCAGTTCTGCATTGGCGGTCTCAAGGGTGAGTTTTCCTCCTCGAAGCATGGCGTCTTTGGCAAAAGTGTCCGGGAATCAGCCATTGTTATTCCCTTCCAATAGAGCCAACGCCCTTTGGCAAATGTTTTCCACAGTGAATCCGTATTTGTGCATCAACAAGGGCCCGGGAGCTGAAGCGCCAAAACGATCCATGCCGATCATGTCCCCCCCATCTCCAACGTAGCGATGCCACCCCTGGGTTACGCCTGCCTCGACTGTGAGCCGGGCATGGATCGACGGGGGTAGCACGGAGTCGCGATATTCGTGGGATTGTGCCTCGAATAATTCCCAACTCGGCATCGAAACGAGGCGCACCGGGATTTTCAGTTCCTGCAATGTTTCCCGCGCCGCCACAATCAGACCGACCTCCGATCCGCTGGCGATCAAGATCAATTTCGGGTTTTCCTGCGGCGCATCGGCCAGAACGTACGCCCCGTGGCGAAGGCCTTCCGCCGAGGAAAAATGCTTTCGGTCGAGAGTCGGCACGCTTTGCCGGGTCAGGACAAGGGCCACTGGCCGGTTCCGCGTTTCGATTGCGACGCGCCAAGCCACGGCGGTCTCGTTGGCGTCAGCAGGACGGATTACCATCAGCCGCGGAATGGCCCGCAGACTGGCGAGATGCTCCACGGGTTGATGGGTCGGACCATCTTCGCCTATTCCAATGCTGTCGTGCGTGAAAACATAAACCACCTGTAGCTCCATCAACGCTGCGAGCCGAATTGACGGGCGCATGTAGTCGGAGAAAGTCAGAAACGTTGCGCCGAACGGGATGGTGCCACCGTGCGCGGCCAGTCCGTTCAAGATCGCGCTCATTCCGTGTTCACGAACCCCAAACTGAAGATTGCGGCCCGTGAAACTCCAGCCCCCGCCTGCCGAACCTTGCATGTCTCCGACCGCCATTGCGGTGTTCTCAAAATTGCCCGCATCTTTTAGTTCGGTGAGCGTGGACGGATTTAAATCAGCCGAGCCGCCGATCAAGCCGGGCAGTTTCGGGCTGATCGCTTCCATCACTTTTTCCGAGGCGACGCGGGTAGCCATGCCCCTAGCGTCTGCTGGAAATTGGGGGATTTCCAGATCCCAGTCTCTGGGCAGTTCTCCGTTGATAAGCTGGCGGAGTTCCAAGGCGAGTTCCGGATATTGCTTTTCATACGCAGAAAAGTTTGCGTTCCATTCCGTTTCTTTTTGCCGGCCACACTCGACGGCTCGGCGGAAATGTTGCTCAGCTTCCTTGGGCACATAAAATGACGGCTCGACGGGCCAACCCAAATTCTGTTTTGTCAGTTTGACCTCCTCCTCGCCTAGGGGTGCACCATGTGCGGAGAAGGTGTCCTGTTTGTTGGGTGAACCGTAACCGATATGCGTTTGTACCAGAATCATCGATGGACGTTCCTGTCCCTGGCGAGCAACGCGAATGGCGCGATCAATAGAATCCAGGTCATTACCATTCTCGATGGATTGTGTTTGCCAGCCATACGCCGCGAACCGTTGGACGCGGTCTTCGGTGAAGGTGAGCTGCGTTGAGCCGGCGAGCGTGATGTGGTTGTTGTCGTAGAGATAAATCAGCCTCCCGAGTTTTAAGTGACCCGCGAGCGAGGCTGCTTCTGCAGCCACGCCCTCCATGAGATCACCGTCGCTGACGAGTCCGTAAGTGAAGTGATTGATAATCTCAAATCCTGGCCGATTGTAGCGGGCGGCAAGATACCTTTCGGCAATCGCCATGCCCACGCCGTTGCCAAATCCCTGACCGAGAGGGCCTGTGGTTATTTCCACACCAGGCGTCAGACGGCGCTCGGGATGACCGGGCGTGATACTGCCCCATTGGCGAAACCGTTTGATTTGTTCCAGCGGCAAATTGTAGCCCATCAAATACAGCAAACTGTAGAGCAACATCGAACCATGGCCAGCTGACAGAACGAATCGGTCCCGATTGAACCACTGCGGATTGGCTGGATTATGTTTGAGAAACCGTGTCCACAACACATAGGCCATGGGCGCCGCGCCCAGCGGTAGACCCGGATGGCCGCTATTGGCCTTTTGGACGGCGTCCACAGACATTAATCGGATCGTGTTGATCGACAGTTGATCTAACTCCGCCGGATGAAGAATAGCCCCAGTCGCTGTGCTCATTGTTCGTTTCTCCCCGATTGATGGATGAAAAAATTCCAATTTTTTGAAGTAAATCTCATTTTCTTCCTTACGGTAGTGTTGGATAAAGTTATCGCGTTATATTATTTCTGGTGCGCATCTTTAGAGATCCCCCGCTTCGTTTGGCAGCAGTCCTGAGGTAATAAATTAATCAGTCAACTCTCTTAAAGTCGATGAATCCCTCCTCCACGTCTGTGTGAATCAATTGCACGCGAATTCTGTGGCCCACGTCGATCCCTTCGAAACCTTGCACCAGTTTTCCTTCAATGGGAGGATGGAAAAGACGGACCCACGTGCCTTTGGGTGCTGCTCCAGTAACGATGGCATCGAAGCGTTCCCCGATTCTTGACTCTACCAGCAGTGCCGCTGCGGACTTTCCGATTTGCCGTTCGACCTTTTTGGCCGCATCCTCTCCCTCTGTGCAGTGTTTTCCAAGCGCCTCCAGGTCGTCTTTGTCATAGGCTGGGGGCTGTTGGGTCATCGCAGCCTTCAGAAGCCGTTGCGTGATGAGATCCGGATATCGGCGGTTAGGGGCGGTGGAATGGGTATAGTCTTTGACAGCGAGACCAAAGTGTCCTGTGGGGGTAGTGTCTCCGGGAAGCTCGGCAACGTATTCACCAGCTCCCATAAGTTTGATAATGGAGAGGGAAAGGTCGGGGAATCTTAGCGGATCAGCTGTTTTTTCCTTCATCAGGAACTCCTCCAGCGCTCTTGAATCTGGCTCAGAAGGAAGCTTGGACCCGTGTTCCCCGGCAATCTCGACGATCCGTTCCCAGCGTTTTGGAGTGCGGACCACACGTCGGAGGGATGGAAATTTTTTTGACGAGAGATACCGAGCGGTCACGCCGTTTGCCGCTATCATAAAATCCTCAATAATGTCCTTTGCGCGGTTCTTTTTTGCCACTTCAAGATCACAGATTTCATCGCCGTCAAATATCGGCCTCGCCTCAACAGTTTCAAAACTAAGGGCCCCGTGAACATGCCGGAAATTCTTCATGTTTTGTGCTACTCTGTCCTGCATGCGTAGATTCTTATCAAGTCCCGTCACGGCAGTGATAGCCTCAGGCACCATTTCATTCCCTTCCAGCCACGCGGCAACGCTGTTATATGTGAGCTTTGCATGATTGTGGACACGCGCCCGGTAGATATCACCATCCTGTAGAGAACCGTCCGCACCGATCACCATTTCGACGACAATTGCTATGCGATCCTCATTGAAGTTTAGGGAGGTTAAGTTGGTTGAAAGCTTTTCCGGAAGCATCGGGAATATTGTGGCAGCCGTATATATAGATGTGGTATTGTGGCGAGCGTGATCGTCAATTGCTGAGTCATTCTTAACGGTCGAGTCCACGTCAGCCACGGCAACAAGTATCTTTACTGCGCCTCCCGGTATCGCCCCGGCAACGGTAAGCTGATCCAAGTCGCGGGAGTCATCGTTGTCAATGGAAGCCCAGAGAAGATCCCTAAGGTCACGACCCTGCTCATTGTCAATTGTTGAAGGAGCTTGAATCCTGGCAAGTTCGGCGAGTGCTTCAAGAGAAAAGTCAGGAAGCAATCCTCTCTCGAGCATCACCCTCTGAGCGATTCGTTGTAGAATAGCACGGTGCTGTTTGTCAACCGCATTCATAGGATTACCTCTCAAATTTTTATAGAATTATCGGAAGAAGATGTCGGTGATGATTATGGTTAAAACTACAATCCACATCAAAGAAGATAGTTTCATTTATTTTTTTCGACAAAGTTATATTAAAAAGACTTTCTTCTTGCCATTAACGATTAGGAATGGTCCCCATTATACCAGCTTCGGCATATAAAGCAATAAGTTGAATATATGTTAAGTTTTTCATGTGCAAGCCTAATTAGATTTTCCCGAGGTGAGAGGAGCCCCGTTCACGTGTTTATGTTAATAATGAGCGGGTTCTTAAGTCTTAAATTCGAAATTAAAAAAATAAATTAAAATTTTACAGAAAACCTAAAAAAAATTAAATTAAAATAAGAAAATAAATTAAAAAAATAGATTTCAATGAGATCAATTTATCTTGACATACTGGGTTTTTCCCTGATATATTTAAACTGTATGGGGAATAAAAAATTGGTGTATAAAAGGGGGCGAGCTTATGACCATAAAAAACAAGAAGCACACCTCATATCCGGGTGTTTACTATATTACAGGAAAATCCGTGGCCACGGGAAAAGCCGAACGCATTTATTACATTCGTTAACGTAACGGAAAAACGGAAAGTAATAGCCCGGACAACCTGGGCAGCAGTCATGCCATTTGCTCCGAGGGGTTATCGACATTATGAGTAAGATCTTGCAGCGCCATTTCATAGATGATAGAATTTCCATCAAGGATTTGGCTGATATGCTCCAGTTCGATAGGGTGGGGATGGTTGACACTTGCGTTCATGAGCGGAAACTGTTTTTTCCCCTTTTTGCGCATTTTTCGGGGGCTTCTTTTTTCGGTTTAATTGTTATATCAATTGGTTATCGCTTTTCTTGTAACAATTTTCTCGAGAATTTGCCAACCTTAAAATGCGTTTTTTTAATTATTTCAAGTTGTTATTCTTTTATGGATGGATATAAAATTTGGGATGGTGGTAGAATAGAACATTAGTGTCAAAATGCTATCCAAAGAAAATTGCGTCTGAACGCAGGGATTGATTAGTTAACACCTGATCAATGCCATTTGGCTTTGCGGGACCAAGTCGTTTCTCGCCGCAAACCCGATCCTAATAATCAGCGTGGTTTTCGGAAGGAGGTAAGCCATCAAAATCAAAACAGTGTAGTGTAATTAATCTTTGAGTTGAGTCATTGTCTCAGAAACGCGCCGCTGTAAATAAGCGGTGTACATTTCAATCGCTGTAAGAGTGTTTTGTAATTTTTTAGTTAAGGAATACATGGGTCATCTGATCGCTTTTATCCGAGTAGTTCTTAATAAATTCAATCGGTAAATAAAAAGTGATCATGAGCATCTGTAAACGGTTAAGAAAGGTTTTTGTCTAATTCGGATAGACATTCATGATGTCTATAAAAAGAAATGGAGGACCACCAATGGGTACTTGTATTCACAAGTGGGAAATGGCTGACATCCGTTACGGATATCTTGTTGTGGAGGGTTGTACAAGATGTAAAGGTCGGTCTTCGTTTTTTTCTACGGAGGTTGTTGCCCCGATTGATGAATATCAGGAGGGTGAACATTTTTGGGCGTACTTTGGAAGTTCACAGGCCGTGAAATTCAATCTCAAGTGCACGGAATGCGGCAAAACCACAAAGCTTGATGACATGGTGGGTCTGATGATGTCAACCTGTGACGACCCGCAATGCGATGTTGCTAGGATTGCCAAAAAGGAAGGCAGGGGAACTTGGGTCTATGTAGCTCTCTGTGCCGACAGCACGCACTCTTCGGGGAAATGTGTCAGCGAGGAGAGCATAGAGGCACTCAATGAATATTTCAACCAGAACATCAAAGTTCCCGGCAAGAAGATTCTTATTGTGCCGTGCAGTCAGTGTTGCAGTGTCGATAGATGTAAAGGCATAGTCCTGGCCGACACAGGACTTACCGAGATTTATTAAATAGTGCGGTAATATAAATATGGAAGGGGAAATTATGAAGCTATCCGAACTCGAAAAGAAAAGTGGGCTTAAAGCTGTCAATCAATACACAGATATGGAGATTGAGGGAGTATATATCTCAGATATGGTTTCCGATATTATCACCAACGCCAAGGCCAATGTGATTCTGATCACCCTCCAGACCCACAAGAGCCTGATTGCCGCCGCAAACTTAGTAGATGTTGCGGCAATCGTCTTCACCAAGGGGAAAAAGCCTGCCGAGGACGTAGTGGAACTTGCAAGCAAAGCTGGCATCGCACTTTTTAGTACGGAAGTTGATACTTGGGTGTTTGCGTCCAAACTCATTGAACTCGGTATCAAATAGACTGCTGCCGAGTTTCTGAGACAAGGACTCAACTCAAAGATTAATTACACTACACACTGACATTGGTTTGGAATTAAGAATTATTAGTTTTAGGTGTTATATCAAGATGCTTTGATTTTGATGGCTTACCTCCCTCCCATTGTCATCAGATTGGCAGAGCGCAAAATGCGATATGCCGAGGAAAAAGAGACGAAAAATAAACCCAAATCCCAAGTGATTACCGCAAGTATGCGGTGTGCTAAATCTGCATATTCTTCTTTCTTGGCCATTTGGAAAACAGACTCTTTCCCTTCTGGCAGAAGTCTATGTAAAGATTCTGTTGGACCCGGCTTGAGATTCCGCAGACTTTTGCCATTATTCTTCTTGCTGCGCCACCTCACCAAACATCGCCAGGTAATTTTCCAGAAGATACAGCTTGGACTTACAGAAAGGCCAGTTTCTTTTTTCTTCGCAGGATTTTTAACTCCACTGCTTGATCAGCCAGGGCTCTTTCTTTTTCTTTCGACTCCCGTTTCAGTGCCTCATAATCCTCCAAAGGCGCAGCTTTGTGCTTTGCCCCGGCCCGATCAGTCAAACCTTCAAGAGCACTTTCTCTCACTTGCATATGAATACGAGTCAGATCGGTGGAATAGATGCCTTCACGTTTTAAAATTTCTCCAACTGGCGTTTTACCGGTTTGTGCTTCTAAAAATAACTGGTATTTTTTCTTAGGGGATAAGAAACGTCTTTTCTTCTTTTCCTCGGTTAAACTATTTCGTAGAATATTTTTATCTTCGCTTACACACATGGCGAACTCCTTTCGTTTTTGCCGGCGATGGGGTAACTCTGGTCGTCTTACGGGCTCCCTCCGTTACCCCATTCCGATTAATAATATCAGGTTAGTGTAATTCAATTAAACTTTTGAGACATAGATTTAGAAACGTGGAGCTGAGTTTGCGCAGAAGAGGTCGTTTCAAAACCATCTTCCTTGTGAGAGATATTGCCTTATCGTCAGGCATTAGAGTAAATATTTTGATCACATTGAAGTGAAAAAAAGTTTTGAAACTACTTTGGAGAACGTCCATCTTTAAAATAGCCGCATTGCATTAGAGGAGGATCTTGACCATGACCAACAAGCCGCTTGCCAAGATTGAACAGGAATTCGAAGGAAAGCACGCGGATCTTATACCCGTATTGCAGAAGATCCAGTCAGTTTATGGGTATCTAACCCAGGACGCGATACACCGGATATCGCGCTGGCTCAAAATCTCTGAAAACGAGATCTACGGAGTCGCCACCTTTTATGCCCAATTTCGCTTCACACCGCGGGGAAAGCATCATATCAAAGTCTGTCTGGGCACTGCTTGCCACGTCAAGGGCGGCGAGCAGATGCTCGAAGTGGTGAACCGCCGTCTTGAAGTAAATCCGGGAGAAACAACAAAGGATGGCAAGTACGACCTTGAACGAGTGGCCTGTCTGGGTTGTTGCGCACTTGCCCCGGTTTTCACCCTAAATGACAAAATTTACGCCCAAATGTCTGTTCTGAAACTTCAGGGGATTCTAGATGAACACAAAAAAGATTGAAGAACGTCGTAATAAGGCGGAAAAGAAGTGGACTCAACTCCAAAACAACAAACACCCTTTGATTTATGTGGGCACCGGCTCCTGTGGACTGGCGGCTGGTGCGGCCGAGGTCATTACAGCCATCGAGTCCTACCTTAAGACTAAAAATCTTGTCGCGAATCTGATGCGGGTCGGCTGCATTGGACCATGTTATCTGGAGCCGCTGGTGGATATTCAGATGCCTGGCCAGCCGCGCATCAGCTACTCCAATGTGAGTCCGGATAGTGTCGATCGTCTCCTTGACTCGTTTTTCGAGAAAAAGGAGATTTATAAACCACGCCTAGTGGGACATTTCGGAGCAGCAGCCATTGACAAGGTGCCGAAATTTTTCGAGCACCCGATGCTTGGGCCCCAAGTCCGGATTGTCCTCAGAAATTGCGGTATCATTGATCCTGAGGAAATGGATCACTATCTGGCCCGCGATGGTTACAAGGCAATTGAAAAGAGTCTTTCCTTGCCATGGCAGGACGTGCTTGACGTCGTCAAGCACGCCGGCCTGCGCGGCAGGGGTGGGGCAGGCTTTCCAACTTGGCGCAAGTGGCTTTTTTGCAGAGAAACCGAAAGCGATGAACGCTATCTGATCTGCAATGCAGATGAAGGTGATCCGGGTGCCTTCATGAATCGCTCACTGATCGAGGGTGATCCGCATGCCCTGCTGGAAGGCATGTTGATCGCGGCTTACACCCTCGGTGCCACCAAAGGCTTCATCTACATCCGGGCAGAATATCCCCTGGCCATTGAACGGCTAAAACGGGCGATTGCGGACATGCGGGAATTAGAACTGCTTGGGAATCATATCCTGGGAACCGACTTTCATTTCGATATCAAGATCAAGGAAGGCGCCGGCGCCTTTGTCTGTGGTGAAGAAACCGCCCTCATTGCAAGCATTGAAGGCACGAGAGGCATGCCGCGCACACGCCCGCCGTTTCCGGCTGTATCCGGACTTTGGGGTAAACCCACCGTTATCAACAATGTGGAAACACTGGGGACACTACCGAACATCATCCGTAACGGCGCCGAATGGTATGCGCAATATGGCACCGAGACCTCAAAAGGGACCAAAACCTTCAGTCTGGTCGGTAAGGTGAGACGCACCGGACTGATCGAAGTCCCGCTCGGCACTACGTTGCGTCAAGTGATTTTTGATATTGGCGGCGGTCTGGTCAAGGAGTTCAAGGCTGTGCAGACTGGTGGTCCTTCCGGAGGATGCCTTGGGAAGGAATTTCTAGATACACCCATTGATTATGAGAATCTGAGCAAGGCCGGATCGATCATGGGGTCCGGCGGACTGATCGTCATTGATAAAGATACCTGTATTGTGGACACGGCCAAGTATTTTCTCAGTTTCACGCAGGCCGAATCTTGCGGTAAATGCGTACCCTGCCGGGTCGGGACCCGGCATCTTGTCAACATTCTCCAAAAGATATGTAAGGGAAAGGGTGAACTCACGGATATTGCTAAGTTGGAACAGCTGGGAGGTGCCATCAAGGGCTCCTCACTTTGCGGACTTGGACAGACTGCGCCCAATCCGATTTTTACATCGCTCAAATATTTTCGCGAGGAGTTCTTGGCACATATCGTAAACAAGCGTTGTCCTGCAGCAGTGTGCCGCGACCTGGTCGTTTATCGTATCATCAAAGAGAAGTGCACCGGTTGCCAGCGTTGTGTCCAAGTCTGTCCAACCGGAGCGATCACCGGGCCCCGTTCGGAGGTGCATAATCTGGATGAGAGCAAATGCATCAAGTGTCGCTCCTGTTATGAAATTTGTCGTTTTGACGCCATTGCCGGCGATGCCATCATCATTGAATCGTGAGGTTAACGTGGATCAACAACATACCCGATCAAAGAAAACGAGGACATTTAAGATGGAAATCGACCACCGCACCGTCTCTTTCGCGGAAGGGGCCACAGTACTCAGGGTTGCGGAACTGAACAACGTCTACATCCCCTCCCTCTGCTCGCACAAGGATCTGAGCCCTTTTGGCGGCTGCCGCATGTGCATCGTCGAGATCGAGGGCATGCGCGGATATCCGCTGGCCTGCAGCACTGTTGCCCAGGAAGGCATGAAGGTGCTGACAGATACCGTGACTTTGCGGGACATGCGCAAGGAAATCTTGCAACTTATCTTGAGTGAGCATCCTTCGAGTTGTCTGGTTTGCTCTGAAAGCAAGGAATGTAAGCAGTATCAATATACGATCCGAAAGACCGGCGTCAGCACCGGCTGCCGTTTTTGTCCGAATGACAGCCAGTGTGAACTTCAAGACGTTGTGGAAAAGATCGGCTTGACCGAAATTACCTATCCGGTTTATTACCGCGGCTATGAAGCAGACCATGATGATCCTTTTTTTGACCGGGATTATAATGTCTGTATCCTTTGCGGGCGTTGCGTTCGGATGTGTCAGGAAGTACGCGGCACTTCCATTCTATCGTTCAAATACCGGGGACCCAAGGTTCAAATCGGTCCGGCCTTTGGCAAAAATCATGTGGAGGCCGGTTGTGAATTCTGCGGTGCCTGCGTCTCAGTCTGTCCGACCGGCGCCTTGGCGGATAAAAGCTCTAAATGGGATGGAAAGCCTGATGGGATAGAGATTTCCACTTGTCCATTTTGCAGCATCGGTTGCCAGATTGATTTACATCATAAGGGTGGAAGGCTTTCTAAAGTCTATCCCAATCTCGATAGCGAGATCAATGACGGTCAGCTTTGCGTGCGAGGTCGGTTCTCGTTGCCGGAGGCAACCCACTATCACGAGCGTGCCAAAAAACCAATGCTCAGACGCGGTAAATACTTCCGCGAGGTGACCTGGCCTGAGGCCCAGGGAGAAGCCGTGAGTAAACTCAAAGGTCTTAAAGAGGACGAATTCCTCATGCTTGTTTCCGGCGATCTTACTAATGAAAGCCTTTATACTGCCCAGAAGTTTGTGCGGCACTGCATGGGAAGTGATAGTATTGATTCCACAGCTCGTCTGAGTCTCCCTGGCGGATTGGGTCTGTGGAGCAAGCTCTTTTCGCTCCCCATCTCCATCAAAGGCATTGCCGAGGCAGATTCCATTATAGCTGTAGGCCTCGATTCCCGTTTTTATTTTTCAGTGGTTGGAGTTCAGATTCGGCGCGCTCTTAAGAAAGGGGCCCATCTGGTGACTATCGATGCCCGGGATTCGAACCTGGCCCGCTATACTGATCACTGGCTGCGGCCCAGGCCCGGCGAGGAAGGAATGCTCCTCAGTTTTATGGTGCAACGCCTAGTAGGAAAGAAGGGCAATTTAAAATCCATTTCCAAACAGACCGGTCTGGATGAAGACAAATTGAAAAAAGCAATCGAGTCAATGAATAAGGGTGAGAACCTGGCCGTCATTATTGCCCCGACTGTTTTTGAATATGGCGACAACACCGAATTGATTGATGCGATTTTCCAATTGGCAAAGCGCAAGGACACAATTTTTGTGCCCCTTTACCACGGCAGCAATGTGCGCGGTGCCATTGAACTTGGCGCCTTTGGTGAAATGCTTCCTGGAGGGGCCAAATCCAAGGGGCAAGGAATATCCCTCGCCGAGGTGATGACGAAACAAAAACGGCCTAAGGTGCTTTACCTTGTCGGCCAGGCCCCGTTTCAGGAGCGGCCGGATTGCGATTATCTGATCAGTCAGGATATTTATTACCCGCCGTTCCCGGTGGATGCCTTTCTGCCGGCCGCCAGTTTTGCCGAAGCCGGAGGCACCTTGACCAATATCGAGGGCCGGGTCCAGGAGCTTGTAAAGATAGAAAACCTGCCGGATGGCGCTGTGACCGGCTTCGTGCGACCGGATTGGAAGATTTTTTCTGAACTGGGTCAACAACTGGACGGCAAGGCCATGCAATTTAAAAATGAAGAAGAGATCTTAAGGGAAATCCATGAGACCATACCCGGCTTTCCAGTCAAGCCGGACCGGCAACTGCGTTTGTTGAAAGCCAAAAGTGACCTTCCTATCGAAAAGAGGAATCATTCACCTGTCGGCACAGGGGAAATACTCCTGGTCGTCGAACCGGCCGGTTTTCAGCATAGAGGGATCGATCTCTCCTATGTAGTGGAAGGTCTGAAGGAACTGGCAATAGAGCGAGGGCTGCGCCTGCATCCTGATGATCTGGCCAAATTGGGGTTTGCGGCCGGTGAGGATGTGAGACTTATTGTGGATGGCAAGCAACTCATTGTCACCACCAAGGCAGATTCGGAATGCCAAGCCGGAGTGGCCTATCTCTCTCATCCTGTAAATTTCGGGGGTCTCTCGGACTGTAAAGGGCTTGAGTCCCTTTATGGTTTGGAATCCAATCCGATCAGGGTGAGTATACGAGCAGTAGAAAGCAATAGATGACGATCTCGTAAAAAGGCCGTCTATCCCGCCGAAGTCTGGGGGCTTGCGCTTCATCTTTCGTCATTGAGGCGTAGCTATAAGGACGGCTCATTTCTCAGGGTTTATCGGCCTCTGGCGGAAACGCACGCCTTGTATAAGGAGGTTTTTATGCAATCGCCAATAGATAATGAATTGAAGAAATAGTTATTTTAAAAACGCAAAAGAAAACCAGCTTTAAAGAAACACCTATCGCTTGGAGGCAGAGGATGTATCGTATAATCGAACGCCGGATGATCGTGCCCAACCTGCACGAGTTCATCGTCGAGGCACCGGACGTTGCCAACTCGATTAAACCAGGCAACTTTGTAATCGTGCGACCGGATGAAACCGGCGAACGTGTACCGCTTTCAGTTGCTGATTGGAACAGCGAGGCAGGCACGGTAACATGTATATTTATGCAAGTTGGGGCCTCAACGGCAAAACTGGCCCGACTTAAACCGGGTGGTGAGATCCCTACATTTGCAGGTCCTCTGGGCCGAGAAACAGAGATCCAGAATTTTGGAACCGTGCTTTGCATTGGTGGTTGTTATGGCATTGGAAGTATTTTTCCCATAGCTCGTGCATTGAAAGAAGCCGGCAACACCATATATACAATCCTCGAGGCACGAAGCACATATCTGCTTTATTGGCAGGAGATGTTTAATCCCATTTCAGAGCGCGTCATTGAAATCACCCGGGATGGCACCAGCGGCTATAAGGGACACCTTACCCGGCTATCTGAGATACTTGCCATGGAGAAGATCAGGCCTGATCGAATCATTGTCAATGGCTGTACCTTTCAGATGATGAAGGTGTCGCAGGCCACCAAGGAGATGGCTATCAAGACAATGGTTAATATGAATCCGATCATGATCGATGGCACCGGTATGTGCGGCGTTTGTAGACTTACAGTGGCAGGCAAAACCAAATTTGCCTGTGTGGATGGTCCGGACTTTGATGGTCATGAAGTGGATTGGGATGAGTTTCTGAACCGTCGCCGGACTTACAATCCCGAAGAGGTTTATCCATTGCACAAGAGCGGTTGTGCATCTCACTTTTGATTGTGAAGGGAGAAGAAATTGGCCAAGCAAATCGATTATGAGCGACGGCACATGCCGAAGCAAGAGCCTTTTGAGCGCGTCAAAAATTTCGACGAAGTGGCGCTTGGTTATACGGAAGAGCTGGCACGGGAAGAGGCCGGCCGATGTCTAAAATGTAAAAAGTCGATGTGTCGAGAAGGTTGCCCTGTGGGTATCGACATCCCTGCCTTTATCGAATGCATTGTCGCAGGCGATTTTGCTGCCGGCATTAAAAAGCTCAAGGAGACGAATGCCCTGCCAGCCGTGTGTGGACGCGTGTGTCCTCAAGAGGAACAGTGTGAACGTCAGTGTATTTTAGGCAAGAAAGGTGGATCGGTTTCCATAGGCCGGCTCGAACGGTTTTTAGCAGACTGGGAGGCAGCTTGCGGCAAGACTGAAACCCCGGCTATTGCGGCCTTGAACGGAATGAAGATTGCCATTGTTGGTTCGGGCCCTGCCGGAATTACGGTGGCCAATGATCTGGCCCTGTTGGGGTATGCCGTAACGATATTCGAGGCCTTGCACGAGGCTGGGGGTGTCTTGACCTATGGTATTCCTGAATTTCGTTTGCCCAAGGCCATTGTCAAACGAGAGGTCCAATATGTCAAAAGTCTTGGAGTAAAACTGTATCTGGATTACATCGTCGGAAAGACCAGGACTATCGATAGCATGCTGCTAGAATTTGATGGGGTCTTTGTGGGTGCCGGTGCCGGTCTACCCTGGTTCATGGGCATACCCGGTGAAAATCTCAATGGCGTTTACTCGGCCAATGAATATCTCACCCGCTGTAATCTCATGAAAGGGTACCGGTTCCCTGCATATGATACTCCTATGAAGCGTCCGGCACGTGTGGCGGTGTTTGGGGGTGGGAACGTCGCGATGGATTCGGCAAGGACCGCCCTGCGGCTCGGTGCTGATGAGTCACATATTGTGTATCGCCGAAGCAAGGAAGAATTGCCGGCCAGGGCTGAAGAGGCTGAAAATGCCGAAGAGGAAGGGGTGATTTTCGACTACCTGACGTTGCCAATAAGGTTAATCGGTGATGAACGGGGCTGGTTGACAGAGATTGAGTGTATTAAAATGGAACTCGGTGAACCCGATGCATCCGGCCGCCGAAGTCCTATTGCGGTCAAAGGCTCCGAGTTTAGAATGAAGGCCGATGCCGTGATTGTCGCCATCGGCAATAGTCCCAACCCACTGATTCCGATGAGCACTCCCGGGTTGGCTATTGGTAAGAAAGGGAATATTGAGGCTGAAGAAGAGACCGGGAAGACCTCCCGTGAGAGGATCTGGGCCGGAGGTGATGTGGTCACAGGCGCAGCTACAGTGATCAGCGCTATGGGCGCAGGACGCAGAGCTGCCAAATCCATGCATGCAGCGCTTTCTGGGAGTAAATAAAGAATTGGTAACACCTTAGAGTTGTCAGTCGAGTAAATAATTTCAGATGCGCAAACTACTGATGAGGATGTGGACCAGATGAGGCTAGAAGCAATTAAGGATATTCTACAATGTCAGGTTTTGACTGGTGATCTAGATTTATCTATAGAAGTAGATACGGTCTTGGCTTCTGACGGTATGAGTGAAATTTTGGCATTTCACACTCCCGGAGCCTTGATGATCACGGGTCTCACCAATATTCAATCCGTTAGGACAGCCGATATTGCCGATGTGCGGGCTATTGTGTATATCCGCGGAAAGTGGCCGGATGAAAAGGTGATCGCGCTTGCGCGCGATAAAAATATTATGGTGATGGCTACTGAATTTGGGATGTTCGATGTATGCGGCATTTTGCGCGAACATAACATGAAAGGTGCTATGTAGTGATTGTAAAGTCAGAAGAACTATTTAAAATGGTTTTTACCGTTTATGGCCATAATTTCGATAAAGCGGGTGAGACATCAACTGAGATTAAGTCGATTCTCAAAGGGCTTGAAATCGATTCTGACATCATTCGCCGTGCTGTAGTGGTGGCATTCGAGGCTGAAATGAATGTTGTGATGTATGCCAATTTAGGCACGCTCAGTTTTACCATTACTGATGAAGGAATCGATATCGAAGTGGCGGATGAAGGTCCTGGAATACCGGATGTTGAGCAGGCCATGCAAGAAGGGTTTTCCACAGCTTCCGACGAGATGCGTGAAAAGGGTTTCGGCTTCGGAATGGGGCTGCCGAATATCAAGAAAAATTCGGACTTTCTTAAAATCGAATCCGATGTCGGTAAAGGAACAACGCTTTTAGCCCGTATAAGGCTTGACTCCAATGCGTGAACTAACTCATTCCTTTAAAATCGACCGTGATAAATGCCAGGGCAAGCTTGCCTGTATGCGGAGATGCCCTACGCAAGCCCTCCGTGTCAAGGCCGGCAAAGCCGAAATTATATCTGAATTATGCATTGATTGCGGCTATTGCCTGAAGGTCTGCCCTTCAGGGGCGATATCCGTTACCACCCACTCTTTAAAAGCCGGGTGGAAACTCAAATATAAAGTTGCGGTACCCTCGCCCGTTCTCTTTAGCCAGTTCCCGGCCGGCATATCTTCCGCTCAAATTATAGGAGGGCTCAAATCTGTCGGCTTTGATGCTGTTTATATTCAATCGGTCGAAAATGCGCTTGTCAATAAGGCCATCCGGGAATTTGTTACTAAATGGAAAGGCCCCTCTCCTTTAATACCATCCATTTGCCCTGTTATTGTGAGACTCATCCAAGTTGCCTATCCCGGGATGGTCGGCCAATTGCTTCCGATTGAGGTGCAGCGTGAACTCGCCGGCCGCGAGGCCAAGCGCAGATATTCAGAAATGCTCGGCATCAGCAGAGATGAAGTAGCAGCGATCTATGTGACACCGTGCCAGGCCAAAAGCATTTCTATTGTCGAGCCCGCCGAGGAGGTTAAAAGCTATCTGGACGGTGGTGTCGGGATTTCAGATGTTTACAATGGTATTTTAACATATGCACAGTCTTCTAAAGAAGGCGAGTCGACGATCGAGGAAAAAGATCTTTTCTTGAGCGCAGAAATGTTTCAAGGGGTGTTGAGGGGCCAACGCCGGAACCTTCATGATTTTCGCTATATTCCCCTCACCGGGCTAAGTAACGTTATCCGCGTCTTTGATGATATCGAAAAAGGCAAACTGCGCTCCGTGGACTTTTTGGAATGCTATGCGTGCTGGGGAGGGTGTACCAACGGAAATCTCACGGTTGATAATCTCTATGTTGCGCGCAGTAAATTGCATCGGTTGGTAACCAAACTTCCTGAGAAAAGTCCATTCATTGAAGCAGAAGTAGAAAAACGTTATCCCTTCGAAGATTTTTTTATCAAAGCGCCCCTTAAGGCACGTTCTATCAAAGGGGATATGGGTAACTTGAAAGAACGCATTAAAAGAATTAAGGAAGCTGAAGCCATCCTCACCACTTTGCCCGGCCTTAATTGCGGATTATGCGGTGCGCCTGATTGCAAAGCATTGGCAAATGATATTGCTTCCGGTGAGGCTCAAAAAACCGATTGCATTTTCTTTTCAAAAGATCGGTTGAATAAGTTGAGAAGTATTTATCTACAAAAAAAAGAATGAACCGAACAGGTAGGCTTGGTTTTAAAGGTGAATTCTACTTAAAAAGTGCACCAGTTAAGATAACCAGAGGATATGACGGGGTTTCTGGTAGTGTAAGAAGAACGAATAAATTTACACCGAGAAGGAGCCTGGCATTCTTGCGGTGAGATGTCCTTCAAAAGGGAAGAACCCTCTATAGAAGAATGCCGGTCATTCATAAGCAACTTGTTGAGCAAAGCTCTTCCCCCTTACCCTGGATCTGCCATTATTGTCAACCAGCTTTCATTAAAGCATGCAATCATCTAAATCACAACGAGGGAATACAACTTTTTGGAAAGAACCAAAACTTGGTTGCTTAACCATGGATTTCCTTTTAAGATGACCTTAAGGTATTCGCATTGAGCACCCTCACATAAGATTAAGGTGGTGAGTCTTTTGGATAAAGCTTTGGGGGGGAGAAAATCTACTTTATAAAAACTTGACAATTTAAAAAAAAGGATTAGGCATATTTTGCTAACCCTTTGAAACTATTAGCTCCCCGGGACTGGTTCGAACCGCCGACCAAGTGGTTAACAGTCACACATTAGTGACTTTATGTTTTTAAGTTTATTTGGAACTGGTTAAGTTTGTTTGGCAAAATTTGCTTCGGGAATGGTTCACTTTAAGTCTGTTTTGTCCTGTTTAAGTCTGTCTACTAGGATCTTTCCCCGATTTAGTGGACACACCGAAAAGTTAGATGTATAAATCTTAAACTTGGAGGTGATCCATGAATACAGTACATAGTCGCAGGAAATACGACCGGGAATTTAAGCTTGAGGCAGTCCGCCTCGTCACTGAAGGAGGCCGTCCGGCAGTTGAAGTTGCCAAAGATCTCGGAATTCATGAGAACCTGCTTTACAATT
>Ga0182021_10002540_pt1 | contig 21295 bp, 22 predicted proteins | sample 612E3MmetaG_FD_120493 | JGI IMG/M metagenome (GOLD analysis project Ga0182021, IMG submission 120493) | Permafrost microbial communities from Stordalen Mire, Sweden - 612E3M metaG (Illumina Assembly) | ecosystem: Environmental > Terrestrial > Soil > Wetlands > Permafrost | place: Sweden... | reverse complement strand
TGCCCGCATCACCGTAGCATCACTTGTAATTTGACTGGCAGTCGTATTTGCCTTTAGCTCGTCCGGCTTTGGCGGCGCTGCAGTGGCAAGTAAGAAGTCGCCTCCCACGTCGTGCAGAGTCGCGAGTGGCTTTTGGGCCTGATCCTTCTTCATGGAATAGGCAAGAACCGAACGTTCCACATAATCGCTCACGTCACGGAACGTGACAAAGCCATCCTTGCCGGCCGCTTTCCCCCGCAATCCTTCGAGCAAGAAATACGTGAACACGCCGTGAGACAGTTCTGGATCTTCGTAGCTGTATGCACCAGGTTTTGTTGCCAGCAGAATGGCCGTTCCCTCGGCTGCCTTGAAATCCGCCATCGTTCGTGGCTTTTCCGCATCCCGCGTACCAGGCACGTTGCGGCAGGCGTCAATGAAAATCACCTTGCGCCGGGCACCGCTCGCGTTAACCAGTTTCTGGACCTCGTCGAGAGATAGCGCTTCTTTGTCCATATTGTTCAGGTCAGCTCCGTAGGTCATTAAATAGTTCTGGCCGTTCCTGTCCTGGAACCCATGGCCCATAAAAGCGAATATCAATGTCGCCTGCGTAGTGCCATCCAAGAAAGTTTTCTGATTCACGAGAGTCTGCCGGATGCTGTCCGCGGTGGCTTCAGTGCTGGGGATCATTCGAACGGCATAGCCCTGCCGCTCCAGCTCAGCCTTGAGTTCAACTGCATCCGCGAAAGTGTAACGCAGCGTGGCCAATCCCGAATCGCGGTAGCTTGGAGCAACAATAATTGCACTCCGCGTCTCCTTCTCGAAGGTGTCCTTATCTTGCTTCGTGAATTTTGGTCGTTCTGCGCCGCGCGTTGTCAGAGTGTCGCGGCCCTGCTTGTCCGGGTTTTGCGTGTTCGCTTTTTTCGCGTCTTGCGCTTTAGAGGCTTGCGCCTTCGTTGTCTGACCGCTCGCCGGCGAGAATTCAGCAAGTAAAAACGTGGCCGCCACCAAAGCAAAACCTGCAAAAGATTTCCAAGAATGGATTTTCATCGTCCCCCCCGACAGGAATTTTCATTTTGGACTCCACGGTTCCATTCAGTATACCTCCAGCGCCATCCATCTTAGTCTTGCGACCTGCGTTTTTCCTATGAGAGCCGTTTTCGTCTCAGCCAGGCGCCACTTTCGCCCTGTCGCGGGAAATAGCCAAGGTTGTTTGTGAGTGTCGGCCAGATTGGAAAATGGGCGTGCCGGTCTCGTTAGAAACTCAGGAGGGGAGTGCGACAGTGATACGGCCGCTCACAACAATAGCGGCCGGGTTGTTTGGGGTCTGCCGCTGTGATACCCGCGCCCAGCTTTTCAATGATCCGGTAATGCGAGATGGTGTTGCCGGTCATTGAGAATCCAGCCACACGCAATACGCGCATTGCAATTAGAACAACCAAGATTTGCAGCGATTATGGCCGACTCGGAACGGCCCTGCGTAGCTGAAACTCAGTGCTCTTCCCTAGTCTTCGAGGTAGGTGTACGCATCCAGAGTGGATTGATAGAATTCGGCCAGCGCACCGGCTTCTTCCGCACTGACTTTGCCCTGCGCCTCCGCTGTGGAGACCATCTGCTGGAGCCCTTCTACGAGACTTTGGGAATCGTAGCCGGCGCTCGCAAGCACTTGGGAGAGGTTTTGCCCACGCACGACACGGTCCAGGTGGGCGCGGCCGGCATCATCCACAAGGAAGTGCGCCTCGTTGGCTGATCCAAGCAGGTTGTGGTTCATGCCCAGCGATTCCTGATATGCGCCCACGAGCGGAATGGCCAGATAATACGAATCGTTGATGCCGCCGTGCAGTTCAAGCGCCTGCTTGACGTCCCGAAGGTCGATGAACTTGTCAATCTGGCCGTCAGAGTCGCAAGTAATGTCGCACAGGGTCGCTCGCTCCGTCGGCTCCTCGGTCAGTCTGGTTACGGGAACGATGGGGAAAAGCTGATCCAGAGCCCAGGCATCCGGCGTGGCCTGGAAGACCGAGAAGTTGCAGATGTACTTGCTGGCCAGGATGTTTTCGAGATCGGCAAACTCCTCGGGACGTTCCTTGAGAAGATGCGAGAATTTGATCGCCTTGCGGCAGATTTCCCAAAACAGCCACTCTCCATGCGCGCGATTCTGGAGATTGAGGTAGCCGAGATTGAAGAGAGACTGCAGCTCCTCGCGATGCTGCAGGGCATCGTGATAGTACTCACGAAAGTTTTTCTGGTTGATGTCTTTGTGCAGGTCCATCATTTCCACGACCACTTCGGAGTCGATCTTCGCAAGGTCGACTTCGGGCCCTCCCAAGCCAGGATTCAGCGTGCGAATCACGTTGGTCACGAATACGGCATGGTGGGCGGCCACCGCGCGTCCGCTCTCAGTCACAATGGTGGGAGGCGGCACGTTCTCTGATTCGCAAATCTCATCAATCGTATAAACGATATCGTTGGCATACTCCTGGATGCTGTAGTTCACGCTGCAATCCGAAGCGGTCCGGCTGCCGTCATAGTCGACGCCGAGTCCGCCGCCGACATTCAGGTATTCGACAGGGTATCCCATCTTGTAGACCTTTGCATATACACGCGCTGCTTCCTTGATCGCGCTCTTGACCCGCCGGATGTCGGTGATTTGGGAACCGATGTGGAAGTGCAGCATCTTGAGCTGGCGCGCCATCTGGGAATCGGAAGCCGATTTGAGACAATCGAGCAGCTGGATGGTGTTGATGCCGAATTTCGAGGTTTCGCCGCCCGATTCCTCCCATTTCCCGGCGCCTCGAGAGAAGATCCGGACACGCACACCGAGGGCGGGTTTAGCTTGAAGCGCGTTAGAGACTTCCGCAATCTTCTTGAGATCTGATACTTCCTCCATCACTATCACCGGGTTCTTCCCGATCTTTGCAGCCTTGATGGCCCATTCAAGATAGCGCCGATCCTTGACTCCGTTGCAGACCAGGAGCGCGTTCGGATGAACCGTCAGGGTGAGCGCCGCTGCCAGCTCGGCCTTGGTGCCCACCTCGAGCCCGTACTCGTAGCGGTGGCCGGCGGCCATCAGACGTTCCACCACGCTGCGCTTCTGGTTTACCTTCATCGGGAAAACACCACGGTGGCGCGCCCCATATCCATACTCCGCGATCGAGTTGCGGAAAGCTTCGTGAAACTCCTTGATCTGCGTGTCGAGGATCTGGGGGAAGCGGAAAAGGAAGGGAGGAGCCACACGGCGCTGCAGCAAGAGGCTGATGAGAGAGATCACTTCCACTCCCATCAGGGGATTTCGTGTAGGATGGACCGTGAGACATCCCTGATCGCTAACTCCGAAATATCCCGCGGCCCAGTTTTCCAGGCCGTAAATCCGATGCGGGATCTCGCTGGGAGACAGCCGCAGACTCTGGGTCAGTTCTTTCATGGGTAAGGTCACCTCGTCGCGCAAGAATCGCTGCCGGCGCACGGTGATTGGCCGCCGGGAACGGTGGAATCCGCCGTACGCAGTTTCGCCAAATCAGGATTTGACACGCTCCAGATATTTTCCTTCGTTGGTGTCGACACGAATTACTTCTCCCTCATTGATGAAGGGAGGAACCGGGATGACCAGGCCGGTCTCTAGGGTCGCGGGTTTGTTGACGTTGCTTACCGTGGCGCCCCGCAACGCGGGTTCGGTGGACACGACCTTGAGTTCGACGGATGGAGGAAGTTCGATGCCGATCGGCCTGGACTCATAAAATTCCACATGAATCTTGATGTTCGGGGTTAAGTATTGGATCGAGTCGTCGAGGAGTTCCAAGGGAAGATGGATCTGCTCGAAGGTCTCGGTGTTCATGAAAAAGTAGTCCGTTCCGTCCGAGTACAGGTACTCCATTTCATGAGTTTCCAGATAGGCCTGCTCGACCCGATCTTCAGAACGGAACCTGTGCTCCACAATGGAACCCGTTTTCACCGACTTCAGCTTGGTCTGCACCATCCCGCGCCAGTTCCCGGGAGTGATGTGTTGAAACGAGAAGACACGGTAGAGTTCATTATTTAGCTTAATGGCCATCCCGCGTTTGATTTGGGTTGCAGCAATCATGAAAACAAGCCTCTAATGGTTGTTGAAAATCAATGGCAGTCAAAATACCGGCACCCTTGCAGGGCACGGATCGGCCGCTGGAAATTCTGGGGCGCGTTCATCCGAAACCTTTTCAGCATCCTGATCGACGGCATCCTTGTTATTCCACGCGCCCTTTGGCCGTTTCCCGCCGCCGGCTCCGCACTACTTCGACTATGGCGGGAAGCATCGACACAAGTATAACAACGACAATCACCAAATGGATGTGTTTGGTGATGTCCGGAACCGCTGAAGAAAGAAAGTATCCGGCCAGTATCATGCTCCACACCCAGAGAAAGCCTCCCGCTACGTCATAGGCGAGGTAGCGCCTGTACTTCATCTGAGCGGCGCCGGCCACGCTGGGCGCAAACGTGCGCACGATCGGCACGAATCGCGCCAGCACGACGGTTTTCCCGCCGTATCTCTCGTAGAAATCATGCGCCCTCTGGAGGTGTTTCCTGCGAAAAAAAAACGAGTCGCCGCGCCGATACAACGCTTCCCCTGCCTTGCGGCCAATCCAATAGTTGAGCTGGTCTCCGGCAATCGCACATAAAGAAACAGTAACCAGCATCATGGGCAGATTAAGATGCACCGCGGATGCGAAGATTCCCGCAGACACAAGCAGGGAGTCGCCGGGCAGGAAGAAGCCGACAAACAGGCCGGTTTCCACGAAGACGATGGCGCAAACCATCAGCACTCCGCCCCATTCCACAATCCCCTGCACGTCTGTCAGCAGATGGAACGCGTTGCGAATGAATTCCAGGAGGTCTCCTTTCCAAAACTGCAAATGATAGTCGCAATTTCGAAAATTCGATAGTGCCAATAACGTGAACACACGAAACCTGTCTCGTGTGTGCTGTCTCGTGCGAACTCCGCGAAGAGGAAGACGGGAACGCTCTGCTGCTCGATTCGTCAGATCTCCAGGATCTCTGCTTCCTTTTTTTTCTGGAGAGCATCTACCCGGCTGATAAAGTCGTTGGTGATATCCTGGACTTTCTTGAGCGCGTCCTTCTCATCGTCCTCGGAGATCTGCTTATCCTTGAGCTGAACCTTCAGTTGGTCGTTGGCTTCGTGGCGCACCTGCCGGACTGAAACGCGGAACTGTTCGGCCATGTGTCCGACTGTCTTCGCCAGCTGCTTACGTCGCTCCTCGGTTAGTGGCGGGATGGGTAGACGGACGACCTTTCCGTCGTTGGTGGGATTGAGTCCGAGATCCGATGCCAGAATCGCCTTTTCGATGCTGCCGATCGTCGACGGGTCCCACGGTTGGATGAGAATCATCGTGGGATCCGGGGTGGAGAGCGAGGCCATCTGATTCAGAGGGGTCATGGTCCCGTAGTAATTAGCCTGGATATGATCCAGAATGCTTATGGATGCGCGCCCGGTGCGAATTGCCGCCAGGCCGTGCTGCATTCCTTCAATACACTTTTCCATTTTCTTGCGGGTGGCTTCGAGAATCTGTCGGGTCATTAAGGTTTGTCTCCTTATGGAATGAGCCGAGATGAACAAGCGCAGGCAGGAGAGAAGCTATGCTCGTACGACGGAGCCTACTCTCGCGCCCATTACGACATCCCTGATATTACCATGACGAAGCAGGTTGAAGACTACGATGGGCAGTTTGTTTTCCATGCATAGGGTGATGGCGGTCGTATCCATGACTCGCAATCCCTTTTCCAGAACCTCAAAGTATGTCAGGTTCTCAATCATCGTGGCAGAAGGATTCGTCATAGGATCGGCATCGTAGATCCCGTCCACCTTGGTGGCTTTGAGGATCGCCTCGGCACTGATCTCGATGGCGCGAAGCGCGGCGGCTGTATCAGTGGAAAAATAAGGGTTCCCCGTGCCGGCGGCAAAGATCACGACCCGGCCCTTTTCCAGGTGACGGATGGCGCGGCGGCGGATGTACGGTTCGGCCACTTCCTTCATTTCGATCGCAGACTGCACGCGCGTAAAGACGCCGCGCCTTTCCAGGGCGTTCTGCAGTGCCAGGGCATTGATGACCGTGGCCAGCATTCCCATGTAATCGCCAATCACGCGATCCATGCCCGCCGCGCTGACGGAGATGCCCCGAATGATGTTGCCGCCCCCAACTGTGGCAGCCACCTGCACGCCGATGCTATGGATTTCCTCGATCTCGCCGGCGATACGATCTGCCATGCGCGGGTCCACACCGAACCCCTGTCCGCCCATGAGCGCCTCGCCGCTGAGTTTCAGCAAGACTCTCCGGTATCGGGGTACGCGCTGCCCTTCATCCATAAGACCTCCCGCACGGCCTAGGAGACCGTGACTTTACTCGCCGAGCCGGTAGCGGACGAAGCGGCGAACCTGGATGTTTTCACCGATCTTCTGGATGTGACTTGCGATGTAATCCTTGATTGACAGGGTCGTATCTTTGACAAACGGCTGCTCGAGCAGACAGGTCTCGGCGAAGAACTTCGTCATGCGCCCTTCCACGATCTTGTCGAGAACATTATCCGGCTTTCCAGTGGCCCGGGCCTGCACCTTGTAGATTTCCCGTTCCGAAGCCAACACATCTTCGGTTACTTCCTCTCGCCGTACGAAGCGCGGGTCGCTCGCCGCGATGTGCATGGCAAGATCTTTTACGAGGGTTTGAAAATCGGAGTTGCGCGCCACAAAATCGCTTTCGCAATTCACCTCCACGATGACGCCGATCTTGCCGTTAGTATGTACGTAGCTGCCGATCCAACCCTCTTTGGTTTCCCGCCCTGCCTTTTTTGCAACCGCAGAAAGGCCTTTCTTGCGCAAAACCGTGACAGCCGCTTCCAGATCCCCATGGGCTTCCTGCAGCGCGCTCTTGCATTCCATCAAACCAACGCCGGTTTTCTCCCGGAGAGTTCTGACAAGCTCTGCCGTGATATTCATTCCTGACCTCCAAGTCTCTCTATGCGGGCCGGTCTCCGTGCAGACGCGCATCGCCTGCGAGTGGACCTGTCGCGATCCGGCCCCAGGATGCGGACCGTCTCAGTAACTGTGTGGTGTGATAAAGACGCGAGTCCGATATCCGCTATTCGTCCGATGCGCCCGGAGTACTGCTCCCCGGATCAACTTCCTTCTCGTCTGGCTCGACGATCGGATCGGGTGTCTCGGCAGACGAGGCCTGCTCAGGCTCGGCGGGCTCGGCCTGCAAGGCGGCCTCAGGCGAGGGAACGGAATCCATGTGCGTTCTCGGCTCCGACTTCCTAGGCCGCGCCTTGCGCTGCAGCGTCTTTTTCAGAGTTGTCTTCGGCCTGCCGCCGGCATCACCTTGCGGCCCGGCCCCCTCTCCAGCAGCCTGGGATACATCCGCACTCTCTTTGCCTTCCGCGGCGCGGCGCGCTGCGTCAGCCGCCGCTGCCCGAGCGGCGACCTCGCGGGCAGCTGCAGCCTGCTGGGCTTGCACTTGCCGCTGTTTTTCGAGCTGCTCAGCCAACTCCTTCTGCTGAGCCTCAAATACAGCGCGACCATCAATGATCGCCTGGGCAATAGTGGCCGCAATAAGCCGAATCGCACGCAGAGCATCGTCGTTGCCCGGAATTATGTAATCGATCTCATCGGGATCGCAATTGGTATCCGCTACGCCCACAATGGGAATCCCCAACTTGCGGGCTTCCTGAACCGCGATCCCTTCCTTTCGGGTATCGATGACGAAAAGCGCATCCGGCAGCTGCGACATATCCTTGATGCCGGAGAGGTTCTTTTCCAGTTTCTTGCGCTCACGTTCCAGCCGGGCGACCTCCTTCTTCGACAGAAGCTCATACTGCCCGTTGGTCTGCATCGTCTCCAGTTCACGGAACCGTTTGAGGCTCTTTTGAATCGTCGTGAAATTGGTGAGCAGGCCGCCGAGCCAGCGTTGGTTCACATAGTACATGCCACAACGATTGGCTTCCTCTTGGATGACTTCCTGTGCCTGGCGCTTGGTGCCCAGGAAAAGGACTGCTTTTCCCTGGGAACTGAGGTCGAAAACGAACTGGACTGCATTCTTGAACAGCCTCAGGCTTTTCTGTAAATCAATAATATAGATGCCGTTTCGTTCCCCGAAAATGAAGTCTTTCATCTTCGGGTTCCAGCGCTTCGTCTGGTGGCCGAAATGGACGCCGGCCTCCAGCAGCTGCTTCATGCTAATCGAAACCAAATAGAACCTCCCTCGGGTTACCGCTTGGAGAATTGGAATCTCTTGCGGGCTCCTTTTTGACCGTATTTCTTCCGTTCCTTGATTCGGGAATCGCGCGTCAGCATTCCAGCCCGCTTCAGCTTGGGCCGCAATTCATTGTTGAACTCAAGCAGCGCCTTGGCAACGCCAAGCCGGATGGCTCCCGCCTGTCCGGAAATCCCTCCCCCGTCGACCGTGACCCTGAGGTCGAACTTCCCTACGTTATCGGTGACCGCAAGAGGTGAGCGTATGACCGTGCGGTGTGTCTCGTTGCAGAAGTAATCCGCCAGTCCTCGCTTGTTCACCTTGATCTCGCCGGTTCCCGGTATCAAATAGACTCGAGCGGTCGAACTTTTTCTCTTCCCTGTTCCGTAGTATTTAACTGTCGCCAAACTCGAACTCCTTACCTTAAAAGGAAACTAATCTTGCCGGTTCCCGAAAACTCCATCACAACGCAAACGCACTGGGCTGCTGGGCCTGGTGGGGATGATGCGGTCCACGATAGACCCTCAGTTTCTTCCGCATCGCCCGTCCAAGTTTAGATTTGGGCAACATGCCGAAAACCGCTTCCTGCACAACTCTCTCCGGGTGCCGCGCCATGAGTACACCTGCCGCCACTTCACGCAATCCACCCGGGTGCCCTGTATGATGACGATAGAACTTGTCCGTAAGCTTCTTGCCGGTCAGGCGGATTTTGTCGGCATTGATCACAATGACATGATCGCCGGTATCGAGGAAAGGCGTGTATATCGCCTTGTCTTTGCCCGTCAGCAGCACGGCTACGCGCGTGGCCAGTCTTCCGAGAATCTGGCCCTCCGCGTCCACAACATGCCACTGCTTCTGCATTTCATTCTCGCCGGGTATGTAACTCTTCATCACTAACTCCATTGAATATCCACTCTGCAGGATAATCTTTTAGGCTATCCAACAGATGTGTCCCTGTCAAGAGAATAAGCTCGCTGACCGCTGAATCCGGCATCTTGCCCGAAAAAACCGCGCCAAGCAACCTCACAGGCCCAACTCGCTTCGGAAACCAATCTTACCATGCTATCTATCCGGCACAAAATGCTCATATTGTGCGCTAAGACACCGACGTGCCGAATAGATCCGAGTATCTTTCCCACGATACCTCACTCCAATTTGAAATGAAATGCGATGTGCCGAAACTACCTTTCCATGACAACAGCAGATTCTGAAAAAAAAGAGGAAGGTTCTCCGCCGGTGCGAACGATAAGGACTCTTGAGACGCAACGCCAGCGTCGATGGAACGCTACAAAAGGTAAAAACCATGAGCATACACGGTCTTCAGGAATCCGCCGACGCAGTTGGAGAAAACCAGCCGGCGCGCATCCATGACGAATCCGGGAGCCGGAGTTGAAACCCGATGGCACTGACTCTTTGGAATAGATCGAAACAAGTGGTGGGACTGGACATCGGTTCCAGCAGCATCAAGGCAGCTGAATTGCGGCCGCTGCGCAACGGCACCTACGAACTCCTCAGCCTGGGTGTGGAACAGCTCTCTCCCGATTGCATCGTGGACGGTGTCGTGATTTCAAAAATCCCCGTCGCCGATGCCATTAATAAGATCTTCGCCCAGCAGACTATCAAGAACCGACGTGTCGCCACATCGATCTCAGGACATTCGGTCATCGTCAAGAAGATCGTGCTTCCGGTCCAGAACGAGGAAGACCTGGCCGAGTCGATTCGTTGGGAAGCGGAGCAGTACATACCCTTCGACATCACCGATGTGAATCTGGATTATCAGGTGCTCGGGGAGAATTCGGCTTCCGGGAACTTCGAGGTCCTCCTAGTCGCCGTAAAGAAGGATAAGATCACGGATCACACGAGCGTGATCTCCATGGCCGGCAAAAGCCCCGTGGTGGTGGATGTAGATGCTTTTGCACTGCAAAACGCCTATCAGGTCAATTATGAGCCGGTGACCCGGACAACGGTCGCGTTACTCGACATCGGCGCCAGCGTCATGACTATCAACATCGTCGCGGGCAGTGATTTTCTGTTTACGCGTGACGTCGCCGTCGGCGGCCGCCAATACACCGACTTCATCCAGAAAGAGTTCGGCCTGAATTTCGATCAGGCCGAGGCCTTGAAGCTTGGGGAAGCCATTGACAAAATCAATCCGTCCGAGGCGCACCACGTCATTGAGTCTGTGACCGAGATCATCTGTCTGGAGATCCAGAAAACCTTCGATTTCTTCAAGTCGACCACTGCCATTGATCACATCGACCGCATGTTGGTAAGCGGCGGAGCGGCGCACACCCCGGGATTGCTGGAAACGCTGGCCCGGAAGTTTGGGATTCCGACTGAGAAGTTCGATTCCTTTAGGAAGATATCTTACGACCCAAAGCGGTTCCCCTTTATCGCCGATCATTCCCCGGACCTTGCCGTCGTCATCGGCCTTGCCATGCGGAACGCGGAGGAATAGGGCTGCCATGATCAAGGTTAACCTGCTCAAGGATCATACAATTCAGTCGCGCATTTCGCCGGCAAAGGCGAAGGCATCCCCAATGGGCGTGTCGATGTTGCTTGTTTTGGCCCTCGTCGGTACGGCATTGGGCGCCTCGTGGTTTTACCTGCACACAGAGGTTGTCAACCTCACGAGAGTTCGCGATCGACTGCGCACGGAGAACACCCGGCTCCAGGGATTGAGAACAGAAATCGATCGATATGGGCAAATGACGCACGAACGCCAGAGCCGCATCGATGTCATCGAGCAGCTCAAGACTAACCAGACCGGGCCTGTTCTGCTCTTGAATCATATCGCGCACAGCATTCCGGCCGGTTCCGCGCTCTGGTTGACCTCTCTCGATCAAAAAGGGGATCAGATACGCATCAGCGGGCTGACAGTTCGAGGCGAGACCATACCGGATTTTATGAGCAACCTGACGGCTACGGGCTTCTTTAAAACCGTCGACCTGGAGCTCTACGAAGATCAGCAAAAGGATACCGCGAAATTCACTCTGGTCTGCGTGTGTGCACGCAAGTTGGTTACGGAGTAGATCGCCATGGCATTCGGAAACATCAAACTAGAGAAACTTTCGCGCAAGGTGCAGCACATGATAATTGCCGCCATGGGACTTGCCCTTGCGTTCTTGGGTTACTGGTTCTACATAAAGGATCTGCAGGCAAACCGCAGCTCCCTTCAAAACGAGGTGACTCAACTGCGGTCGGCCGTTACCCAGGCGGTCGCTGTCGAGCAGCGGCTGGCACAGTTCAAGAGAGAACTGGCCGAGCTCGATGCCCGGCTGGACGAACTACGACGCATTTTACCGAGTCAGAAAGAAACCCCTGACGTGTTGCGCGCGGTGCAGCGCATGGCCGACGAAAGCAAGCTCAAGATAATCAAGTTTGCGCCTCAGCCTGTTGCCATCCGGGCTTTCTACCTGGATTGGCCCATTGCCATGGAGGTCCAGGGATCCTACAACGCTCTCGGGACTTTTTTTGAAAAGATCGGAATGTTTACGCGCGTCGTCAACGTCGACAATATCAATATGAAGAATATTGAGGGGTCTACCGATCCTACGAAAACCATCAATTCCAACTGTACCGCCACAACATTTGTGTATCGGGAAGATCAGGCTGCTGCTCCGGACAAACAGGGCCGACATGGAAACCAGGCTGCCGCTCCCGGCAAACAGGCCAAACATGACTAGGAAACGCACATATTCTGTTATTGCAGCTTTTGTTTGGGGACTGTTCCTCCTACCTTTGGCGGCGGGCCAGAAGGCGCCGGCAAAGAAAGCGGCCGATTCAGCACTACCTTCCGTCGTCGCAGGGCCAGCAGTCCCATACCGCGGGGCACGCTTCGAGCCTAGTGACCGCATCGATCCCTTTCTCAATCCGCTCACGCGCCGGAAGAGCGAGAATCCCGACGAGGAAGCACCTAAGCCGTCTCCCCCGCCCGGAATAGCAGGTATGAACGTTCAGGACGTGAATTTGGTAGGGGTCGCAAAGAGCCAGGAGGGCTATACGGCCGTTTTCAGAGGCAACGACAAGCGAATCTATTTCCTTCACGTCGGAGATCGCCTGTTCGATGGATATTTGAAGGATATCGGCGCAGATTTCGTACAGATAATCCGCGAAACCAAGATGAAAAGCGGGCAGGTGTTGACCAAAGAAATCACCAAGCGTTTAAGAACTTGATAGGGATTGCCGCCATGAGAACACGACTTCTCCCAACCATTGGACCAAAATCGGCAGCAAGTGCCAGTCGTTTCCTATGCTGGGCCTTGCTGTGCCCCTTGCTGACGTTTGCCGTTCCCCAGCTGGGGATGTCGCAAGCCGCCGGGGACCCGAAGCTGTCCAAGACAGCCGATAAGCTCGAGGTAGCTTACTCGGGAGCCAAAAGCGCTGCGGCAAAGCCGCACGACGGTCCGGCCGCACTTATAACGAGCATCACCACAAACCGGGAAGGGAGGGATCTGGTTGTGTCCGTTGGCAGTAGCAGCCAATTGGCATATCAAGAGTTCAATCTTGATGGACCGACGCGACTGGTCCTGGATTTCATGAACACGGAGAACAGGGTCACCGCTCTTAGTTACCCGGTCGGCGCCGCAGGAGTCAAACAGCTCCGGATCTGGCAATTCCAAACCTCGGAACCCAAAATCGCCCGGTTGGTATTCGATCTGGACAAGAACTACAGCAGTCACGAAGTCACTGGTGACGGGCAGGGAATGCGCATTACTTTCCATGCCACAGAGAGCTCTAGCCAAGCCAAAGTTCAGGCTGCCAGTGCGCCGCCGGCCACGCGCCCTTTGCAGACCGGTGCAAAGCAAGCAGCGGTGAAACAGCAGGTTGCGACGACATCACGTGATGAGGCCAAGGAGGAAACTCCAGTATCGGTTGTGCCCGTGATCAGCGATCTCGCAGCATCGGAGATTCCGCAGAGCGCACTCGCTTCCGCGACTGTGGAACCATCTATTCAGATCGGCCACCCGCAGGCGAAGGCAAAGGCGCCCGCATCCGTACAGCCTGCTTCACCGCCGACTCCGGCAGTCCCAGCTCATCCCGCCAGTCCGCGAACCGGCGAATATAGTGGCGAGCCCTTGACATTGGACCTGGTCGATATCTCGCTGGTCGATTTCTTCCGCTTGATGGCCGAAGAGGGGGGCATAAACATCGTCTTGGATCCTGATATCAAAGGGACCACCTCCATCAAAGTAGAGAAACTGCCTTGGGACCAGATTTTCGAGGCGGTTGTATCAAACAACGGCCTGGATAAAAAGGTCGATGGCAATCTGGTGCGAATCGTCACCAAAAAAACCATGCAAGCGGAGGCGAAGCAACAAGAGGATCTCAAGAAAGCGACACTGCTGGCCGCCGATCTGGAGACGCGCATCCGGCGTCTGAACTATGCCAAGGCGAAGGACCTTCTTATAGTTCTCAAGGACCAACTCTCTCCCCGCGGAACCGCGGTGGTCGATGAGCGGACCGGTTCCCTGGTAATCACCGACATCCCGTTCTTCATCGATCAGGTGATGAAGCTGATCGATGGGCTGGATAAGCCGGAGCCGCAGGTGGAAATAGAAGCGCGCATTGTCTCCGCCAACCGTGACTTTGCTCGCGACATAGGAATCCAATTCGGGTTTGTGCAGGGCAACCTGGAGCGCGTCACCGTCGGCGGATCCAATACCTCCGGTACGATTGGCGGGAGCAGGCCATCCAACACTCCGGGATCGACATTTGCAGCAGGCAATGAAACGACCGGCCGAGGCTCATCCACCAGCACCTCAAGCACGTCAGGCGGGGTGAGTGCCGGTTCCAATTCTGCGAATAATTCTGGAAACTGGAATGTGAATCTGCCGGCGGCACTTCCCTTTGGAGGGTTAGGCCTCTCTGTCGGCAACATCTTCGATACCTTTCTGCTCGACGCCGCCATCACGGCTGGAGAGAGCAAAGGGCAGGCGAAGCTGATATCTCAGCCGAAGCTCACGACACAGAACAACAGCCCAGGGACAATCACGCAAGGTTTGCGTTTCCCCGTGCAGGTCGTCGCCAACAACACGGTTACGGTCCAGTTCGAAAATGCCGCCCTGACCCTGACGGTCACGCCACAAATTACTTCCGAGGGAAACATCGTTCTGGACCTCAAGATTGAGAACAACACACCTGACTTCACCGATTCTGTGCAGGGAATTCCTTCGATTCGTCTCAGCGAATCCCAAAGCCGTGTCCTGGTGAGCGACGGTGGCACCACGGTGATAGGCGGCATTCTGATTGATAATGAGCAAAACAACAGGGATAGCATACCGGGCCTGGGCTCTCTGCCGATCTTGGGAAACCTCTTCCGCCGTTCTGCGGTATCCCACAGTACACAGGAGGTTCTGTTCTTCATAACCCCCAAAATCGTAAAGTAGGGTGGCCTATGTTTCAATCTAATCTGGCCCGTCTGGCTGCCCGCGCCAAGGCACGTTGGGTTATGATTGCAGGGTCCGACGGAGTCCTGCTGGAGACGGACTCAAGAGCCTTCCGCATGGAGGCTGAGTCCATCGCGGCCCAATTTACCAGTCTGTTCCGAACGTCACGCCAGGTTGCAGGCGACACTGATTCGGGCGAACTTCAAAGCGCCGTTCTTGCCACCGAGCAGGGCAAGATCCTCTTGCAGGCCCTCAACGAGGATTACATTCTCATCCTTTTCCTGGAACCCGGTTCTCATACAGGGAAGGCGGTCTTCGAAATCACCCGGACCGCCGCTTCAATCGAGAAAGAACTCCGGTACTGAATCGTACCCCAGTGGCGAAACCCCATCAAAACCATTGAAGAGATTGAAGAAATCGAGAATCCGGAGGTTTGACAACCCACTCCGTTGATGCTATCATCCCCGCCGTCGACCTGGTCATCCGGGAGGGGAAGCAGGCTGCAGATAGGCGGGATAATCCACGCGCCCTTATGTGTGGAAGGATCCTCAGACGACGCTGCAGCTTCCAATCGCCCTCGATCCGCTCACAGGTAAAGCTTTGATAAACAAGGGCAAGTGAGAATTGCGCGTGATCATCCAGGATGTTCGGACCTCAGGCTCGAAACAGCCAACCACTGAAAGGGCTTAAGGAAAGCACGCATGAACATAAAAGAGGTGAAGGATCTCATCCGGGAGATCCTGCTGAGTGACATTTCAGAGTTCGAGTTGGAGCACACAGGAACAAGGGTAAAACTGCGTCGAGGCCCTGCTTCGAATGAAAATGCGCTGGTTTCCGTCCCTCACACTGCTGTTTCTCAGGTTGCTCCCGCTCACGAATTGCCGGGAATCACGGCTGGATCCCATGCGCCTTCCGCCGCTGCCGGTGAACCCATCGTTTCGGAAGAAGGACTTCACATTATCACCTCGCCTATTGTCGGCACGTTCTATCGAGCTGCCGCGCCGGAGTCAGAGCCTTTCGTCAGGATCAGCTCGGTGGTCGAGACCGGGACAACCTTGTGCATCGTAGAGGCGATGAAGCTTATGAACGAAATCCCATCGGACGTGAGCGGCGAGGTTGTTGAGATCTACGTCGAAAACGGCCAACCTGTCGAGTATGGACAGAAACTCTTCGGCATTCGCCCCCGCAAATAGGCAATCCAGTTATGTTCCGAAAGATCCTGATTGCAAACCGGGGTGAGATCGCGCTGCGAATCATCTGCGCTTGCCGGGAACTGAACATCCCCACGGTAGCTGTCTATTCTCAAGCTGATCAGAACTCCCTGCACGTGCGCTTTGCTGATGAAGCCGTCTGCATTGGCCCTCCCGCCAGCGCGGAGAGTTATCTTAACATTCCTGCCGTCATCAGTGCCGCTGAGATCACCAATGCGGATGCAATCCATCCCGGATACGGATTCCTGGCCGAAAGTGCGTATTTTGCCGAGGTATGCGAAGCTTGCGGGTTGACCTTTATCGGCCCTTCCCCGGAAGTCATACGACTCATGGGCAACAAGGAAGCGGCACGAAAGGCCATGAACGAATTAGGCTTGCCTGTGGTGCCGGGGACGGAAAAAATCAAGTCCTTGACGCCGGCAATCCACGAGCGGGCCATTGAGATCGGGTATCCTCTGATCATCAAGGCTTCCAACGGAGGGGGCGGCAAAGGGATGCGCATTGTCAGAACCCCCGACGAACTACCTGAAGCCATTGAAGTGGCGCGAAATGAATCGCAAGCAGCCTTCGGCTCTGCTGACATCTACATGGAGAAGTATCTGCCCGAGGCGCGTCACATAGAATTCCAGGTGCTTGCCGATCTTCATGGAAATGTGGTTCATTTGGGCGAAAGGGAATGTTCCATCCAGCGGCGTTACCAGAAACTGATCGAGGAAGCACCCTCGACGTACGTCACTCCCGAACTGCGGGCTGAAATCGGAGAACTCGTAGTTCGCGCCATGCGCCAGGTCAACTACACCAACGCGGGAACCCTTGAGTTCATTTTCGATGAGAAGGGCAATTACTACTTCATGGAAATGAACACTCGCATCCAGGTCGAACATCCGGTCACAGAAATGATTACGGGATTTGACCTCGTTAAGCAGCAAATCCGGATCGCCGCCCGTGAGAGACTCGGCTTCCGCCAGGAAGATGTGACCTTTCGCGGCTGGGCCATGGAATGCCGCATCAATGCGGAATGTCCTGATACTTACCTGCCCTTCCCTGGCAAGCTCACAACATTTCATCCGCCGAGCGGATGCGGCATTCGTGTGGACACGGCTGCCTATGGTGAATGTGTCGTCACCCCTTACTATGATTCCTTGATCGCCAAACTGATCAGCTACGGAGCGAACCGTCTCGATGCCATCGGCCGCATGAAACGAGCGCTGGAGATGACGATCATAGAAGGCGTCAAGACGACGATTCCCCTGCACCAGCGGATTCTGAGTGATAGAGACTTTCTCGAGGGCCGTATCACAACGCGCTTCCTCGACCGTTACGCTCAACGCGGGCGGCAATGAAATTCACGATTCCGCCTGTTTATCCCATCACTGACAAGAACCTGTCGAAAGAGTCGAGCCATCTTCAGATCGTGCGTGAGCTGATTCGTGGCGGAGCTACGCTGATTCAGATACGGGACAAGGACACTCCCGTGCGGGATTACCTTGTCGACCTGCGCCGCTGTGTGGAGTACGCCTCGCGATTTGGCGTGCGGATTATTGTAAACGATCGCTGCGACCTTGCGCTCCTGAGCGGAGCGGAGGGAGTACACCTGGGACAGGATGATCTACCGCCGACAGCCGCCCGCAAGGTACTGGGAAACAAAACGTTACTCGGATTCTCCACGCATTCCCTTCAACAGGTTCGTCAATCGAACCGCCTGCCCATTCAGTACATCGGTTTTGGCCCTGTCTTCGCCACCTCCACCAAGCCGCATCATGCCCCCGTGGTTGGGCTGACTGCACTCCGAAGGGCGTGCAATCTGTCGGAGAGGCCGGTTGTAGCCATAGGCGGCATTGGGTTGGAGCATATCCGCCCTGTGTTGGAGGCGGGCGCCGCCAGCGCTGCCGTCATCTCTGCTCTCATGCAAGCCAGGAGCATTGCGCACGCAATGGAGCATTTGCTGCAAGCCGCAATGAAATGCACGCAGCATCGTAAGTAATGTCTCTACCTTTCCGGCAATAAGGTTTTTTGCGAATCTGGAATTCATTCCGCAGCTTCTGTGATAGTCTACCCGGCCATGCAGCAATGACGGCTTGTCAGAGCTGAATCGATCAACAGATCTGAAGGGTGCGGGGCAAGTTATGGTCCAGGGAGTTCTCTCTTCTATTTCAACCTGAACGCTTTCCACAATTGCCGGCATCCTTGAGGCTACCAGGGAAGATCATCCAGGACAGAGATTATGCAACGACTTTCCAGACGCCAGTTTTTTCAAACTTCGACGACGCTGGCCGCCGGGGCCGCCATCCCAAGAAATCTGAGGAATCTCGGACTGCAAACGGTGACAACTCCGAAGATAAAGCGCTACAAGACGCTAGGCAAGACAGGATGGAAGGTGAGCGACATCTCCGGCGGGTCGGGTCAGACAGAACCTAGCATCGTCAACTACCTCTTCGAATGCGGCATCAATCTGATCGATACGGGGGCCCAGTACCGCGGGCATGAAGAGATTATCGGCAAGGTTCTGCCCAAGTGGCGTGACAAAGTCTTCGTCGTGGACAAATGGGATCCACCCGTGGTGACAGCCACCGCGACCAAGAGCGCTTTATTGGAGGCGATCGATGCCGCGCTCAAGCGGCTGAACACGACTTACATCGATTGTATGATGATCCATTCCATTGGCCACCCCCAGTACGGAGGCATCGAGCGCATCCAGAATCCCGCGATCTATGAGGCATGGGATGAAGCCAAGAAACTCGGCAAAGTGCGGTTTACGGGCGCATCCGGCCACAGCGTCAATGTACTCAAGGAGATGGAATGGGGCATAGACAACAACCGCTTTGACGTGATTCTCGTGGGTTCGAACTTCCTGACACATGGCGTCGAACCGCTCCTCAGGAAAGCAAGGTCCAAGGGTGTCGCAACGATCGCGATGAAAACCATGACGATCTACCAGTCGGACCTCAACATTCGAAGTTTGCAGAATGAAAACACCAGCGCCCGCCAGGCGGTGATCAAGTGGATATTGGCTTCGGATCAGTTCGATACCATGGTGGTCCGCATGCCCAACTTCGATCAGGCCAACGAGTATATGGAGGTCTCAGGGACGACCCGATTGACGAAGCAGGAAGATGAGACTTTAGAGACGGTGGGGGCCGCGCTTACAACCAATTATTGCCGGCCGGGGTGCGACGGTTGCTACGGCTCCTGTCCCAGGGATGTGCCGATCTGGGACATTCTGCGCTACAAGATGTATTTCGAGCACTATGGCGACCAAAAGCATGCCATGGCAGAGTACCGCCAGATCCCGGTGTCCAACAACGCGACTGCCTGCGCCGGCTGCTCGGCTCCTTGCGAAGCTTCGTGCCGATATCGCATTCGAGTGCGCAAGCGCCTTCTGGAAGCACACTCTCAGCTCACCTTCGTCGAACTTGCATCGGAGTCAATATGAAGAATCGTACCTTCATCATGATGCTGACTGGATTATTGCTTGCGTTCCCTCTCCTGAGCGGATTTCAGTCGATGTCTCCCAAAGACATCCTCAACCGGTCCGTCCAAGCTCATGGCGGCGACAAACTCTCCAATTGGAAAAGCCTGACCATCAAGGGAACCGTCGACATGTTTGACGGCATTACCTTGAAGGCGGCGTACACGCTGTATGCGAAGGCGCCTGATAAACTGCGCGTCGAGGAAGACATGACCGCCTCGCGTGGCGGGCGTTACTTCTATGATTATTTTATGAATGGCGAATTGGTGTGGAGCCGGCGAAACCTTGTCCTGGATCGCGGCAATCTTGAGGAAATGAAGCGTTGGATGGGGCGATGTTACGGCATCGCCTATTATGCGAGCAAGGCCGAATCGCTGGCCAGAAAGGAAGACGCGGCCGTTGAGTGGCGGGAGAAAAAGGACATCCAATCCAGCGAATACAAAGTGGTAGCAAGCAGTCCTGCTTATGTGCTCACTGCGACCATCGGCAAAGAGACTTTCGACCTCTATATCGACAAAGAAAACTATCACTTTCTGCAGGAAGTCTCGGGCAGAACCAAGCGCGTCTTCTGGAACTTCAAGAAATTCGGCGAAGTGACCATGCCGACCCAGCTCCTGGAGATTACCACAGGGTCGCGCGTGGACCAGATCACCCCCTACACTTACGAAACAGTCAAGTTTGACACTCCCATCGAAGACTGGCTTTTCACCGAAGACATGCCAAAGATCAAGTTTAACCACTAAACTCCGCGCAGTCAGCGCACCAACGTAGAATAGTGTATTGAAGCCCGATACTTTTAGCCCACATTCCTCACCATGCTCGTTCTTTGCCGGGGACGATCCCATTTCTGCCGAGCCCAATCCTTCTCAGAACATGTGGGTCCGGGCTTCAGCCCGGACACGTAACTAGGAACATCTGCAGCGGCCGCAAAGACATGGTGTCGGAGGGCATGAGAATCGCCGATGGAACCGTCGTGCATGAATCCCAGGTGTCCGGGCTGAAGCCCGGACCCACTTGACGGCCGTCTTACTGCTTGAATGTGGTTTGTGTAGCCGTCGCTTCCAAGCCATAATTGAAGACTATGGTGGGTGTCCCATAATCGTCAATTGTGGGCGTCGCAAGATTCTGAAAACGGAGGTAAATATGATCGTGGTTCGTAATGTCTTCAAACTCAAATTCGGCAAGACCCGAGAAGCGGTGGAGCTCTTCAAGGAAGGGGCCGGCAACATGAAGCGTCTTGGCTTTGGCCGCGTTCCTGTGCGCCTGCTTACCGATGTGGTATCTGATTTTTACACGCTGGTGCTGGAACAAACTTTCGAATCGCTGGCAGATTTCGAGAATACGGTAAAAGGCCTGATGGCGAACGCTGAATGGAAAGCCTGGTACCAAAAGGTCATTCCGCTGGTTGAATCAGGTCATCGGGAGATTTTCACCGTCGTGGAATAGCTCCCGCACACTCGATTGCCATGCTTCTGAATACGGTCTTGAAGCTCTCAGTGGTACAGCTGCGCAGCCACTGGTACGCGCGACAGGGACTTGATTCGCAAATGCCAGGCCGGGTCGCGGAGATTCTGCGCACATCCGGCTGGATCAATTCCCCGGCATCCACGGCTCCCTATCTCGCCATGCGCGCAAGGTCTCCCAACCTGGCTCCAGCCACGGTGGATCAGGCTGTGTTTGGCGGCGACGCAGTATTTGAAGTTCCAGCGGTGCGCGGATGTGCGATGCTTGTCCCTCGGGACGATATAGCGACGGCCCTATGTTGCGCGCACCGGGACTCCACCGAACGGACACGGAAGATCCGCTCGGCATGCCACATCACCGTCAGGGAAATTGAGAATCTTTCTCAGGCCATCCTCGATCTGCTGAAACGGGAGCCATTGGGAACCCAGGAGATTCGAGCACGCGTGCCGGAAGGGATGGTTCGCAGTCTCGGGCCGGAAGGCAAGCGGTTCGGAGAGAGCTCCACCCTCACGCACGTGCTGCGGATGCTGCAGGTCCAGGGATCGGTGCTGCGTT
>Ga0182021_10002538_pt1 | contig 21303 bp, 25 predicted proteins | sample 612E3MmetaG_FD_120493 | JGI IMG/M metagenome (GOLD analysis project Ga0182021, IMG submission 120493) | Permafrost microbial communities from Stordalen Mire, Sweden - 612E3M metaG (Illumina Assembly) | ecosystem: Environmental > Terrestrial > Soil > Wetlands > Permafrost | place: Sweden... | reverse complement strand
TTTTGAAGCTAAAGGCGCAACTGTGTTGTCATGCTTGACCTCAAAGGTCCCTTTTCGGTGGTTTGATTGTTTTCGCATAAGATTTTCGCATAAGAGGAGGTTAACAATTTGAGTTTTTTAAATCGTTGTGAGGAGTCGCTCTCAATTGGGCGATGGTGTTTCGTAGGTATCCTGCCAAACCTGCGACAAAACAACTGAGATTCCTAAAAAAGAAAAAGGGGAAGTATTGTTTTCAGTATAAAAGTGTACGTGGGAAGGCGGGTCCGACGGGAACCGACGCTATATAGCCGCCTCTTTTTTCATTCTTAGCAGTTCAGGAAATTTATCCATGGACTACAGAAAAGGCTTTAACAGAATTTGTTAGAATTGATAGGAGGTTTTGCTCTACGTGTAGAGCAGAAATCAAAACACAATTCTCTTTTATGGCACAAAAAGACCAGATTTAGCCTTATCAAAAATTACCTTTATCAAAACTGTATACAGGAAGTTTTGTTTTTTAGCACTAATCATAAAGTCTGCAAGACTTAGACGTTCAAATGGCAAAAGTTTATGTTGTCATAGCTGGGCATTTATCTTCACCTGGAACACGCTTGTTTCTACCCATTAGAAAAGCACCATGCATCTAACTAAAAGAAAAATGCTTTATAAGCTATTTGTATACAAACATAACATGTTCTTAACATTTAAGATAACGGTGTTATAATACACTATACAACTCTACTACCGCTTACTAATTCGCTTGCGCAGACAATTTTCTACTACACGATGGGGAGTACCTTTCTTCCAACATACATCCAAAAGGCTCTCATAAGTCTAATTAAGGGCTGTTTTTCTTTTAGCCAATGACAACATATATTTTATTTTTTTGAAACTTTGAAAAAATTAAAAGGTCTTAGTATGGAGAAAAGTTCCAAAAGTCCATACCTATAACGAAAAGTATTTTTCATTCGAGCGAAAAGATTTGTCAAAGCTTCCTCGCATCTCAGGTCAAGAGGTTGTTAAGGTTCTTTGTAATCGTTTTGGTTTTAAAATTGAGAACTACAAAGGATCACATATCACTTTGATTGATAGAAGCAAACGGCCACCCATACGCTTGATAGTACCAGCACATCCAGAGGTAAATACAGGAACCTTAACTGAGATAGTAGCTAAGAGCCAAGTTGGAAGAGAAGCATTTTTAGAAGCAGTTAACTCATAAAGTAAAAGTATTTTACAAACCGGTTTGTGAACTAATTTTTTGTGGCGCAACTAATTAAAAAAAGTGACAAACCTTAAGTTACTTCTTTTGTTTAGGAATAAAGAGTTTAACTGTAACATCAACTGTGTGCCTTCTGGAGTGCCGCCTACTTTGACGTTCCAGTCTTTTGCTTCAACATTCAAGCTTTTTGCGCTATCCATGAAATTTGCGACTGCACCTTTTACTAAATCAATTTTTTTATCTGCCATACATTTTCTCACCTCACATTCAAACTTCACTAACTAACTTAGTTACCAAAAAATAAAAGAGTTTGAAAGTTCACACGTGTGAACTTAAGCTGGTACTGGAATCTCTGCAATATAATAGTAGGTTGCATCGGCTGGTTCTGTTAACTTATCGGTATATGAATTTTCATGTTAACCGTCGAACGTCACCTAAAGATTAAGGTGGGTTTTGGTGCATTTACTTTCAACATTGAAGAAGTGCGTAATACCATAACCTTAAGTCAAGTTTAATAAATAATCAAAAAGCGATAATCTTGCTAGATGCGAAAATAGGATTAATTATAACAGTATTTTTGGCAATCTTTTTTGGAGTATTTACCACACCACTTGATTTGTTCAGCAAGTTAATTATTGATGCCATTGACACAATTGTTTTTTCTGCAACAATTATAGTCTACATTCATTGGAAACGTAAGTTACATTGGAAAACTGTCTTTTATTCTGGGGGCAATAGTAAATACAAATGGCTTTTTGTTATGGTTGTTTTGATAGTTGCTATATTGATTATCTTCCATACTTTTCATCTATTCTTTGCTTTTTTCTTTTGATGTCTTATATTGGAACCAAACAAAGAATCGAATAAAATTTCCCAAAGCCCTTTAGAAGCAAAACTGGATCACCTTTTAAAAGTTCTTGACGAAATAAAACCGCAAGTTGACCGTTTTCGCCTCATTGAAGCATTAACCAAAAGTAAGAATTGAATTGTTTTGACTTGCCTTCCGTATTTTCAGCAAGGTTTACTCCATATTCAAACGGAAGTCAAGAATTTCCACCATGAAGCTGAAGAAATTACTAAACACTTTTTGGCTATTGACAAGAAAAAGACGTATGGCCTGTTGCTTAAGGCTACCCTTTTTTGCTCACTCTACGAATCCTGCAAAGTTTCCGAGATAAAGGAGTCTTTTTTTTAGTGGCAGCCACAAAAACTAATTCCCCTTCTAGTAAAGGGAAAGTAAAAATCAAGTCAAAAAAAATTATGGCTAAATTTTTACTCCGCTATATGAACTCCCCAAATACTCGAAAGATACTTAGAGCCTTCGCTGAAGGCAAAAGTCCTAGCGAAGTCATAGATTTAGTTAGTTTTACCAAACAAAGGCTAAACTATTGGGTTAAAAAGTTCCTAAAAGACAAGCTAATTTACGAGTCTATACCTGGAAAGCCTAAAATTTATGAGCTAACGGCATTCGGTAAAAAAGTTCTCACTGTGAGTGAAAGGGGAGTAAAAGAGCCGTTACTCATGGAAAGTTACGATATGAAGTATAGACTTCTGCAAACTAATTTCAAGCGTAACTGTTCTAAATGTCTTGAAAAGGATTGTTCGATGCCTAAAATTGGTGAGACTAATAACTGTATGATTGCTTGGAAGAAGCTTGGTGATCCTCGAAATTGGCAAAAGTGGGGTTTTCATTATTGCGGTATTAGCGTTGAAAGGAACGATGGAATATTTCCTACTGTGATTATTCGAACAGGGGAACTTAGCGGATTTAACCCTTATGAAATGGCTGTTGACGCTGGGGCTCTTGTTACGCTTGTCAAGGCTAAACTTCACGATTTGGGGTTGACTTTGGATAATGTTGGAGAACTAGTGCATAAACCTATTTTTCATCTCTATACTGAAGAGGCTGAAGAATTCTATAATACTGAAGGAATAATCTATACGAATAACGGACATATTGACAATTCGCCTTTACTGAATCCACGTGACAAAGGACCCAGGGAACCTCATGAAGAAAGAACCGAGATGCAACAGGTTGAGTATATGGCAATGCCTAAAAGAATACATGAGACTCTTAACATGGTTAGCCAAATGAAGGCTGATGGTACAAATACTTCTGGTGCTTTAAACGCTTTGCAGAATAGGCTAAACTCTTTAGAGTTTGAGGTTGTGAGTTTAAAGGATGATAATAAGCGCCTTACGGATGCTAATATTCAGTTAGCTAATACTAATATCGACTTTGCAAAAGAGGTTAAAGTGTTAAGTGCTAATGTGAAGACTCTGACTGAGACTTTGCTTGGAGCTACGCAGCAGAAACAGCATCCACAGCAACCACAAGAAACCAATGTTCCTTCTGAAACTCATAGTCAACCGCTTAAACATATCTACGAGTAAGCGAATCCTAGCCTTTTTATTTTTCTTTTGTATCGGGGAAACTGGAGAGCGCTTTCAAATACCCTTTCTTGCTCTCGGAGTACCCTTTTTATTACTGTGTTGTGTTGTTGGGTATTTTGCCTTCTTAGATGGTGCATTACTGCCAACACACACCGCCCACTTACGTCTAATCAATTGATATGTTGTCGAAAATTACGAAAATACGCATATTGTTTCTCTTACGGTAGCTGGCAGATAATAACATCTTTGTTGAAGCGTTGCAGGTCTTTATCTTGAGAGTAAATCAGGTCGGCTTTTTGGTTGAGTGCTGTGGCTACTATTAAAGCGTCTGGCAATCTTCCTCCTTTCTTTGCTCTTAGGTTGGCGGCTAAATCGGCGATTTCAAAGCTAACTGGCACTATTTTGAAGCTGTTAAGGGTTAAATCGTTCAGCAGTTTTTTGACCTTAGTCGCTTTGTTTGTATCACCTGCCATATAGAAACCCGTTAGGACCTCGGCGACGGTTATGGTTGAAATAATTCCTTCATCTTCTGCCTTCATGAATCTGCTTAGAACTTGTTCAACCTTGCTAGCTTGAGGCTCAACTCCTTCAAGAAAATAAATAAGAACATTTGTGTCTAAGGCTATTTTCATTGTGGGCATTCCCATTCTTCACGCAACTTTTTTTGGTACTTGACGGGATCTCCGTAGACGCCTTTTCCAAGCCCTTTCAGCTCACCTACGGGGTTGAATGGTTTCAGAAACAAGCCTTCGTCTGTTGCGTTGATTTCAAGTATAATTCCTTTTTCAATTTTTAGTTTCTTGCGGAATTTCTTAGGAATGACTATTTGGCCTCGAATACCGACTTTTATTTTTTCTGACATATTAATTATCAGATAATAAATCATTTAACGGAGAAATAAAGTTTCCCACAAAATTTAGTCCATGGTCATAGTAACAGAAGTCTGGTTACAGACAGCAATACCCGATTTAGGGCCGAATAGATAATTAAACGATTCTTATGTTGTCTTTGCCTAAATTGACAAGTTTTTTGTCCCTTGTTAGTAATATCTCATCATGCGCCATCGTAATGTCGACAATAAGCAAATCGTTCTCATTAATTATTTTTCCAGCAGCCTGTAGCTCTTCAAAAAGAAGGGCGGCTTCTTTAGCGGCTGCTCTATCAAAAGAGCAAACGACCGTGCCTGAAAGAAACCTTTCAGCCGCTTGTTTTCTTATTTTAGACTTGTGCCTGAGTAATTCGTACTGTTATCGTTGTGGTTTTGATTTCTTCTTTCTTTGAGATTTCTCCGATTAAAACAACAATTTTTTGATCGCCAGCTAAAAAATCTATTATAACGCTTGTATCCAGAAATGTCACTCAAATGTCCTTCCGTAATTGGCTTCTCTTTCAGCGGCTATTTGCTCTTTTAATCGTTCAAGTTTTTCTTTATCATCCTTCAAGATTCCAGCCAAGCTCATTATGTCAATTTTTTCTTTCTTCGGACATAGTTTTCTTTAATCACTTATGAAAAGCTCTTCTTACCTTTCCGTTTTAGCAGAAGTTCATAAACTTCATTTAAAACTGAAATCTGACGTGCCATTTCTAATCCTACATTATACATACATAATGTATACATGTAATTTATTTGAGTTATGTTTCGTAAGAAGAAAAGCAACTTTTCAGGTCCTTGGATCTAACATGAAAGATCAATTCAAAAATAGCATATGATGTAAATATTGACTTGCAGCTTGTCATGATAAGGTTTATTCAATTTCTAATTGTCATTTTGTTGTTCACGCACATGGACAACACAGCCTTATGGGATACGTAAAAAACATATTTTCGGTGTTTATTTTGAGCTTTGAGGAACATAAAGAGTTAATGCAGACACTTGATGATGCTTGGAATAATCAGGATTGGGAAACTTTCAAGAAACGCCATGCCGAAAACGTCGCAGTTTACTGGCCAAGTCAGCCAGAACCTACAAGGGGAAGAGAATCACACTACAAAGAATCGATCGAATTCTTCAAAACCTTTGACAACAAACTTGTAAATCGACCATACAAAATTCTTTTCGGTCAAGGCGACTACACATGTTCAATCGCTGATTGGACCGTAACAATGATTGGTCAGATGAAGATGCCAAACGGAAAAGTTATACAGCCAACTCATAAAACCGCCAAACTTGAATTCTGCACCGTAGCCACTTGGAAAGGCGGCGAAATCACCGAAGAGAGACTACTTTATGACGTGACGGGAATGATTAAACAACTCGGCTTGACGACCTGAGCAAAAATAAATCAACGAAAAATAATCTAACTGTAAGTGAACATTTTTCCTGCGTAAAGCATTAAGTAGATGTCTAACTCAGGATAATGTATGGCAAAGGCTGCTTTTTCAAAGGTAACATACACTACTCTTTTCGCAGATGAAACCATTCACCCCAAATACGAGTCTGCTTTGGAAAAATTCGAGCAGGAGCTTGGACGACGGTATCCCATGTACATTGGAGACGAAGAGGTTTGGTCTGAAGAAGTCGAGTTCAAGCATCATAGCCCCATTGACACTTCAATAATGGTCGGCACATTTCAGGTCGGCACAAGGAGCCACGCCAAACTTGCAGTCGCGACAGCCAAGGAAGCGTTCCCACTGTGGAGGAAAAAACGCTGGCAAGAACGAGTCAGCATTATGAATAAGGCAGCAAATTTGATTGATGAGAGAAAATTTGACATCGCTGTTGCAATCACTTACGAAGTTGGGAAGAATCGGCTTGAAGCCTTAGCTGAATGCTGGGAAGCGATCGATGCAATAAAGTTCTATTCAAAAATTATGAAGAAAAACAACGGTTACGTCGAAAAGATGGTTGGCGCTGGTCCAAGCGAAGATTGCAAAGTTGTTTCCAAACCCTTTGGAGTATGGCCAGTGATATCACCCTTCAACTTCCCATTCATGTTATCCAACGGAATGGCGCTTGGCGCCCTCATTACTGGCAATATAGCGATTTTGAAGCCAACCAGCGAGGCGCCACCTAACGGGTCTATTGCTGTACAAAGTGTTTAGGGATGCTGGAGTTCCCGCCGGAGCAATCAACTATGTTACGGGACCAGGACAAAATTTTGAGCAAGAATTTGTTTCAAATAGAGACGTAGCGGGCATCGCTTTCACGGGCTCCAGAAATGTTGGAATGATGCTGTATCGGGAGTTCTCGGCTCAGCAGCCGTTTCCTAAGCCAATAGTACTTGAGCTGGGCAGCAAAAACCCCGTTATCGTAACTTCGTCTGCAGAAATCAACGAGGCGGTCGAAGGAACGGTTAGATCGGCGTTTGGGTATTGAGAGGTCAAAAGTGTAGTGCCGCGTCAAGAATATACGTGCATGCCTCAATAAGCGATAAGTTCCTAAAAGCTCTGCGTGAACGTGCTGAAAAAATGGTTGTGGGTGATCCAAGAGAAAAACCCGTTTTCATGGGGCCAGTCATGAACAAAAGTGTAGTAGAGAAATTCATTGGTGAGGTGGCGGAAGCAAAGAAAGGTGGTGGAGTCGTGCTTACTAGCGGAGACGTGCTCAACAGTGGCATTTTCAAAACAGGATTCTATTTACAGCCAACAATCATAATTGGGCTGCCAGCCTCTAATAGGCTCTTTAGAGATGAATTATTCATACCACTTGTCGTCGTTGATAAATTCAAAACATTTGAGGAAACCATCGCAAAGGTTAACGATACCAATTATGGATTGACGGCAGGCATCTTCACATAAAATCCAAATGTACTTAAAACTTTCATGGATGAAATGCAATTCGGGGTTCTCTACGCTAACAGAAGTGGTGGAGCGACTACTGGAGCGTGGCCAGGTGCGCAATCCTTTACAGGGTGGAACGCCAGCGGCGCAACAGGTAGAGGAATAGGAGGAACACATTATCTGCTTAATTTTCTCCGCGACCAATCTCAAACGATCGTTTCCTGATCGATTAGTAACGATAACTGCAAACAAAGTTGGGTTTTTCATCTTTGGATGTTATTTATTAGAGGCGGTTTTGATTAGACTTTTAGGCTGTTGAAATGGCAAATTTAGGAGACCAGTATCGTTGTCCAGTAGGTCCACAAGGCAAGTTAATTGCATCGATGATGAACAAGCATCACGAGTCGCTTACTCTTTGGGGATTAACAAAAGTGACCATTGGCTCAGACTCTGTGATTTTGGATGTGGGCTGTGGAGGCGGCAAAACAGTTAGCCGATTAACCCGATTGGCACCGCAGGGAAAAGTCTTCGGCATTGATTATTCCGTTGACATGGTTAATTTCTCCAGGAAAATTAATAAATCGTTGATTGCTCAAAACCGAGTGGAAATAATCGAAGGTTCCGTTGAAAAAATTGGTTTTCAAAATGATTTCTTTGACTTGGTGACGGCTGTTGAAACTTACTATTTCTGGGAAAACTTTTCTGAAGCGTTAATGCAAATTAAGCGCGTGTTAAAGTCTGGCGGCAAAATGCTTTTGGTAAACGAGTTGATGTTTGGAATAACGGATACGAAAACAATTGAGGAGACACATGTGAAACTTTTTCCTCTCGAAGAAATGGTAAAGGTTACGAAGAAAGTTGGTTTTTCAGGTGTTCAATTATTCATTGAGTCGCCTTGGAATGCCATTATAGCCCAAAAATGAACGTTTTCTCTGGGTAAGTTGAATTCTTAATCAAAAGTTTACGAAACTTCTATATGTGAGGATTTAAAGCTTCTAGCGGAGATCAACAATATGAACCGCGAAGGTTATAAAACCAAAAGGAAAGGACAGCCAAAGAAAGTACGCAAAGTTACTGGAGCACAAAGTCGATTGGCTTTCATGGCTAAAGAAAGAACAAACTATACTCAACCGCAGATGCATCAAGCTTACAATACTAAAGTCGAATGGATAAAAGCTGTAATTCCAAAAGTAAAAGAACCAGCACCGGCATAAACTTCTAAAATTTCAACATTCTTTCTAATTGAAAAGATCCAGTTTTACGCTGGATAATTGTTTGTGTGGTTTAACAATCACATATTTTAAAGAGTTCTTAACACCATTGTATAAGCTGCCTTGCGGGCGCCTAACTGAATTATAAGCCCAGATTGGTTATGAATATGCATAAGAATTTTCGTAGATTCCATCAAAACAGAAAACGTAAGGACAAATCTGTATCTTCCAGGGCAGCTCATAACGTTACGACTGAAGTGGGTATCCACGAGCTAAAGGCGTGACTTCATGAAGCTATCAGCTCTGGTGGCGGGAGGCGCTTTAGCCGCTGCCGTTTTGGAGGGCTCCTTAAACCCCTCATCTTTAGTGCCAAAAGTAACGGGTCAACTTGTTCTTGCATCAAAAATTGGTTTGGTTGAGCCGCTTGCCGCTCTTCAACAGCAGTTTTGGATCCGTTAAGTATCCCCATGTTTGAAAACCAGCTTACTTCTCCACCGCCCGTTTATGCTCCAAAAGTTGTGACCTGCCAAGGAAAAGTGATTCGGCACGAATACACGGTGGCAATGGCAAGTTTCACCGAGCAAATCCTTCCTCCCTCAATGAAACTAAACACTCCAGTTTGGGGTTACGGCGGCACAGCCAACGATGCCTTAACAGGCGTGTCTTTAGGTTTTGTTCAAAGCAGCCCAGGACCCATCTTTGAAGCCACCAGAGGCATACCACTTCAGGTAGAATGGCAAAACAATATTTCCTCAGCTTACATGTTTGCAGTCGATCCAACGATTCACTGGCTAACCCCAACAATAATCCGCCAAACACACCTCCATTTCCAACGTACCCGCCAGGCTACCCAAATGCTCAGACTGCTGTGCCTCTGGTCACTCATCTTCATGGAGGACAAAACCAATCATTCTACGACGGAGGACCAAACCAATGGTTCACCGCAACCGGAAAGCATGGCTCACAGTACATCACATATAAACAAGCTGATTCAAACAAAGCCATCTACTACTATTCTAACGCACAACAACCAACAACCCTTTGGTACCACGATCATGCTTTAGGAGTTACGCGTCTCAATGTCATGTCGGGTTTGGCTGGTTTTTATCTGATAAGAGAAGATGGTGATAATGTTGCCTCTCTGTTACCTTCTGGGAAATATGAGATGCCGCTTGTGATTCAAGACCGAATCTTCAAGACCGATGGCTCATTCTCATATCCAACAGTCGGCGTTGAGCCTACTACCCATCCATACTGGGTGAACAGTTTCATAGGCAACACGATTATGGTAAATGGCAAAGTCTGGCCAAACATGAACGTGGACAAAGGGCAATATAGGTTCAGACTCTTGAATGGTTCAAACTCCTTTTTTTACAGTCTAAAATTTTCAAACGGAATGTCTTTCATTCAAATCGGAAGCGACGGGGGCTACTTAAAAGCTCCCGTAACACTAACCTCTTTGTTTCTAGCTCCCGCTGAACGGGCAGACATAGTCGTAGACTTCTCAACTTTGGCTTCAAACGCAAAAGTGATTCTTCAAAACACTGCTTTAACCAGCAACACGGCTGAGGAAAAACAAACGCTGGGGCAAATCATGCAGTTCACACTCACCAGCCAAGTTGGAACTAAGCCTTTCGATCTTTCCAAAGCACCAAACCCATTTAATCCCACCCTTGCAGGCAGTTTCCCCACCTTGCCACCAGCAACAAAGCAGCGAATGTTTACATTAGTCGAAGTTATGGGGCAAAATAACAAAGATAGCTTTGCTTGACGGGCAAATGTGGGATGCCCCTATGTCTGAGCTTCCTGTACTGGGAGCAACTGAGGAGTGGGTATTCGCTAATACAACTGTGAATGCACACCCCATTCATTTGCATCTTGTTCAATTTCAGCTGGTGCAAAGAGAAAACTTCGATGCGCTAGCATATACGACAGCATGGAACGCTCAACGGTGAGCCACCATTTAATCAACCAACCAAAAACATCAATCTGAATCCATATCTCTCAAACTTGCGTATTGAGCCTCAACCAAACGAGAAATGTTGGAAAGACACAATCACAGTATACCCCGGCGAAGTCGTGACTATTCGAGTTCATTTTGCACAGCAAGATGGCACCAGTTTCCCATTTGATACAACCGCTGGACCAGGATACGTATGGCACTGCCACCTGCTTGAGCACGAAGATAACGAGATGATGCGCCCCTACAAAGTCACCCAGAACAGTTCATTAGCATTGCCTTTAGCTGCTTTCGCTGTAGCTGTTGCAGCCGTTGCTTCGGTTTTAGGTTATTCTTGTCAGAGAAAAAGAAAGAAAAGACAAGTGAACGCAACACATAATGATCGCATTGAAATTCAGCAGCTTGAAGAAAATGCAGACGAAACTGAAATAACCGATACTATCTGAAACTGCCTAAGAACGTTTTTAAATTCAGTATCAATTTGTTTCAGGGAAGAAGGCAAGCATTTTGCGAAAATTCAACACATTGCTCATTATTGCTGGTGCAATAGCGCTGGTTTTTGCCTGGCTAAACAATATCTCTGTCCAAGAAGACCTGATCCCAACAATAGTCAATGGCGCCGTCATTGCAACTTCAACTGCGATAATTTTCACCGGCATATTTTTCACGTTAGGCTGTTCTAACAGGCTTGTTGAACTGCAGAAAAAAGGGAATCACCCAAAAACTATTCTTGCTTTCCTCGGGGTGTCCTCTTTTTTCGTGATTCTCACATTCCTATTTTTAATGTCTAACAATTTTGATAGTGCGTTAAAAATGAGCTTAACAGGTTTGATTTTTGCCAGCGGAACTTTCCTGAGTCTAATTGCATTACTTATTCAGCAGCTAAATCTTCAAACCGGTGATTCCCTTTAATTGATAATTTTTTTGCTAAGTTTTTCTTTTATATTTTGATTTAGGGTTTTATTGTTTTTAGCCATTCCAAATATAATTCTTTTATTTTTTGTGGGCTTTCCAGTATATATATGTCTTCCATTTTTTCGAGTTTTCGTACTTGGTCGGCTTCTTCTTTTCGTACTCTGAGTTTCATTTCTTTGCCGTTTGGAAGTTTCGTGTAGACAATGCTTTCTCTGTAGTCTGTTGGCATGATGTAGACGGGTCTGAAGGCTTTGAGGCTCATGATTGCTGCGTTGGTGAGCATGGTGTCGCTTATGCTGTTGGCGATTTTAGCAACCGTATTTGATGATGCTGGGGCGATGAGCAAGAACTCGTATTTGCCGCTTTGAAGCCAAGCGGCAAGAAAAGGCGAGTTCGAGTTAAGTTCAACTTGTATTTTGAGAAAATTCTTTTTCAGGTCATCGTCCAGTCGATAAAACTTTAGCATGGTGTCAGCTGCTTTGGATAGGAAAACCTCGATTTCCACTACATCTTCCGACTGCTTCTTCAAATCCTTCATTAATTCGAGGATTTCAGCGATTTTGTCGCCTGCGCCTGTTATGCCCCAAGCAACTTTTCGTTTTTTAACCTTAACTGATTCAGTCATAAAATTCAACCTACTCTTTTTTGTTCGGCTCCATGGCAACTGCAAACCGCTTAACGGTCTTCTTTAAGCTTCTGAAGCCTTCTTCATCCGTTTTGACGCCTTCTAGCGTATCTTTGCTCCAGAAAGTCGCCCCTAAATTAGCGCCGAAGAACCCTCCGCCCACAGGCATCATTCCATTAATGATGTAGAATGTATGAAGCTGCATTAGGGCAAATTCTTGTCCGCCGTTCCTGTCGCCTCCCACCGCGATGCCCATGCCAACTTTTCCTTTGAAAACATTTTTGTCAGCAGCAACCAATGCGCGGGTTCTGTCCATTAATGCTTTAATTTGGGCACTAACGCCTCCATTATACACTGGCGATGCAAAGATGACTCCTTTTGCCTCGGTAAGCAAAACATAGAGTTCTTGCATGTCATCTTGGACAACGCATTCCTTGTTTTTGAGGCAGTAATCACAATGCGCACAAAAATCTATCCAATTGCCCCTGACAGTCCAAAACTTAGTTTCGAACCCTTTCTCGTCGAGCATTTTTAGGGCTTCTTTTAGGACGTATTCTGTGGCTTGTTCTCTTGGGCTTCCGCAAATTCCAAGTATCATAAGCTTCAATAAAAGTTAAGTGTTAATCTGCATTAAAGCGTTACCCCCAAATATCTTTGCCAAAAAAAGCAATTTTTTACTCACATATGTTTTCCCACACGTGACTAAAAGCAAACTATTCGACTAACCCAAAAACCTATTGACGCCAATTGACTTTAATTGATTCAACCTGCAAACGATTCAAGCCCTAAACCAAAAAAGCAACTCAAAACAAACTGAACAAAATTTTAAGAAAAAATAATCTGTACAAGTAGTTTGGCTGAGCGTAGGCTCTCTCTTTTCGCTCTATCTACGGATTTTCTCCTAGCTTTAAGAGGTCTAAAATCAAGGATAAAGAAAAGTTTAGGCTAAAAGTATCCAAGTTTACCCTTAACGCTCAATATTCGCTCAGTGGCAACAAGGGCAAAACAGAAATTAAAAAATTATATACTGCTAGCAGTCATACAGCGATTGAGAGAGGGTTAGTATGTCAGTTAGAGATGAGTTAAAATATTGGAAGGAACGGGTTGTTAATCCCGATGCTTTTGGTGGCGCAGAAAAAGAAATTTGGCTTAAACTTGAGCTAATACTTAATGAGTTGTTTGATGAATTAAAAGCAAAAGGTAAAATAGAAATCGTTTATCCGAAGGCTAAGATTGACCATATTCAAAGTATCATGGATAACCTTAACATGATTTCTGCTAACCATAATTTGTTAATGGATTTAGGTAAGGATTTGAAAAAAGCTAAGGCTTTTCTGGATGCTACATCACCGTTTGGTTTTACTGAAGAATCATCAACTCATTTATGGGTAGAGGTAACTGTCTTGCAAACAATCTCTAACATAGAGGTCTTTAAGGCTCTATTACTTGCACACTCGAAGGATGTTGACATATTGCCCTCTCATTTTCCTAGCACAATGAGAAAAAACGCTCCTATCGCTTGGGTTAAATTGGAGCCATATGTTGAAAATCGATTCCGTAATTCCCTAGCTCACGGTACATGGACTATTGAAAACAAACAGGTGGTTTTGTTTAATGATGCTGACCTTATTCCATTCGTAAACTGAATTTGGATAAATTCTGGATTAAAACAAAGGAGATTAATCTCTTGTACGCTTGCTTGACTTATGTTCTAAACGAAAAAATCAAAGCTAATTTTTTTACTTAGTGATGACAAAAAAAGCAAGGGCAAAAATTAAAGATAATATTCCAGAATTGTCGCTTTCAAGTAATCATAGACACTACCATCGATATGAAGGGGCGACAGGTCAATCTCTGCCCTATTTGGTAAGACAATTCGGTAAAATACTTTTACGATAATCAAGTAACCTTTACTATAAGCTTTCTTAGAACTTAGCCAATCGATGACAGCTTTAGAGGTATCTATTTCGTTATGTATCATGCCCTCACCTCTAAAGAGTTTATGTTTCTGGGTTTTTAATCCTCTAACACAAAGAACAAAAAATGGTGCGAACAAAAATTAGAAAATAGAACAGAAAAAAGAAAGATTAGGCTATTGATTATTCTTTCTCGAAGTATTCTTCTGGTTTTGGTGGAACTGGTGGTAAGCCTCTGCGTTCACGTATCTTTTTGATTGTTTCTGCCTGCATTTGCTCTGGTACTGGTGCCCAACGGCTGAATTGTGTTGCCCAGAATGCTCTGCCTGAAGTTGAACCTCTTAGTTCATCTGCGATGCCGAAGCTTTCGGAAACTGGCATTTCAGCTTTCACTGTGATAATGTCTTCTTCTGAGGGCATGTCAAGGATTTTTCCTCGTCTCTTGTTTAGCATAGTGATTACTGCGCTGACGAATTCGCTTGGAACTTTGCATTCGAAACTCATAAGTGGTTCAAGCAGTCTTGGATCGCTAAGTAGTATACAGCAGTATATTGGTCTCCAGGTCATTGGGATAGCTTGTGCGGGTCCCCTGTGGACCGGGTCTTCATGGAGGGTTATGTCTTCAAGATTGATTTTTAAGCCGTAAGCTGGTTCTTTAGCGAGTGGCGAGGTGTGGACTGCTTCTCGGAATCCACCTTTAATGTGATCAAGAATTTCTTCTACATATTGTCTTCCACGGATGCGGTTGACAAGAATGCAGTTTTCTTCGACAGCTACTGCTCCTTTTGCTTCGTCTGCTGGCCAACCTAATGCTCGTAAGGTTTTGGTTCTTTCATCTCTGCTTTGCATGTCGTTAATTTTATCGGATTTTATTGCTTCAATTACTTCGTCAGATAGTTTCTCAATGGTTATCCAGAGTTTGTTGTGTTTGTTGGGGCTTTTACCCATAATTGCTGGGCCTTTGTAGTCATGGAGTATGGTTTCCCTGTAAATGACGATTGGCTTGCTAAGTTTCACTTTTAAGCCTGCTTCCTGCATGCGATAAGCGGTGATTTCAAGGTGAAGTTCACCCATACCTGATAAGAGAAATTCGCCACTTTCCTTATTCATGACAAAGTGAAGGTTAGGGTCCTCGGTTGTTAGTTTGTGCATGACTTTATCGAATAGTGGTAGGTCTTTGACGTCTTCTGGTTCAACTGCTACGGTTACTACTGGGTCGGAAACGTATCTTAAGCCTTCAAACGAATGAACATCTGCGCCTTCTTCAGCGACGGTCTCGCCAACGTGTATTGATGGTAAACCTGAGATTGCTCCAATGTTACCTGCTGGAACCCTATCAATAAGAACTCTGTCAGTGGCCATACTCATGAAAACCTGTTGGATAGTGCCTTTCTGATTACTGCTTAATAGTTGGACTGTTTTTCCTCTCTCAACTGAGCCGCTGAAAATTCTGCCGATTGCAACTGTGCCGCTGTGTGGGTCAACTTCAATGGTGGATATGCACATAAGCAAAGGTGCTTTTGGATCCACTTTTGCCATTCCCAAACCGGTTGGACTTGTTACGTCTCCTGGCCAAATCTGCGGCTGTCTGTAAGGTTGTGCTTCATAGGGGTTAGGCAGATGTTTGACGAACATGTCTAGAATCGGTTCTGGCAGAGGTGCTTTTTTGCTGAGTTCATCAACTTTTCTTCCTACGTCTACGGGGTCGCCCGTGTAGGCGTCAATGATATCTTGGAAAGTGACTTTCTTCATTTTCATGTGATCAAGATTTAAGCCCCATTTGTGGAGTGCTGAACCAAAAGCGACACGACTGTCTTCGATTTTTACTTGCCAATCTTGTTTATGCTCTTCAGGGGCATACCTCTCAATTAAACTGTTGACTCTCATGAGAATCTTTGCAAATTTCTTTTGAATCTCAGCGGGTGTTAGTTTGATTTCTTTGATTAACCGGTCAACTTTATTAATGAACAGAATTGGCTTGACACGTTCACGGAGAGCTTGCATCAAAACAGTTTCTGTCTGAGTCATAGGTCCTTCAACTGCGTCTACAACCACCAATGCACCGTCAACGGCTCTTAGGCTTCTTGTCACTGCGCCCGAAAAGTCAATGTGTCCAGGTGTATCAATGAGGTTGATGAGGTAATCTTGATTTTGATACGTGTGAACTAAGCTGACGTTTGAAGCGAAAACGGTCATTTGACGCTTCTGCTCAAGATCCCACGAATCAAGAAACAGTTTTTGCCCAGCGGTTTGAGTGCTAATGATTCCTGCCGCTGCAAGTAAACTGTCCGCCAACGTGGTTTTTCCGTGATCAACATGAGCAATAATACTGGTATTTCTGATGAATATTGGAGTTTCCATCAGTTTGACTATTTCGTCAGTTTGCCTATAACGAGCCATAACTATCTATTCTCCATTTTTTGATAATATTTATTACGTGAAACTACATGGAAAGTGAATTTGTGTCCTATTAACCTTATGGCATTCTTTTTTTGAAACACTTGGGTAATGAACAATTGTAAACCATCCATAAACTCGGTTTTCTTTGTGCAATTATGCATTTTTCACTCATTTTTCATCCTTAAGCTAACAACATAGCTGTTGATTGTACTTTGCAAGTTGGTTAGGCCTAGTTCGCAAAAAAGAATAAAAGAACTATTTTCTTTATAGAAACAAATACTGAAGTTGAAGGGAAAAAGAATTAAATGATTGACGAAGCCATTGATTGTCTAACAATTGTTAATTTGGTGTCCATTTTAACTTTCGAGTCCGACTAGTTTAAATTCAGCAATTAACAATAAAATCAAAATTAATCCTAAATGCCTGTATTTAGATTAAAATGTTGAGGGGTATGCAAGTTCACTCGATTGGCTCCAGTTTCTCGGTTTGTTTCCTTATCTGAGTATGTATTATCTTTAATCGTGTTTTCTCGTTTTTTGGGGTTGTTTATTACTTAGTTGTTTTGAGGTTTTGGCGGAGTTAATTTGGAAAAAGCTGCTTCTTTGCCCGTTAATGAGGTCTTCGATGACCTAAAAACATCTTCTAATGGTTTAACAAGTGAAGAGGCTAAACTTCGTCTAAAACAGTATGGCTTCAACAAACTCTCAGAAAAAAGACAAATTCCGCTTATCCACAAGTTTGTTCGTCACCTCCGAGATTTATTTGGAATCCTTCTGCTAGTTGCAGCCATTTTATCCTATATTAGCGGCAGTCCCGAACTAGCATTAATCATCTTGGCAGTTGTTTTTGTTAACATTTTCGTTTCCTTGTTCCAAGAGTCACGTGCGGAAAAAGCCATGGAAACCCTGAAGAGTTGGATGCCAGAGTTTGCAAAGTGATGCGTGATGGAGAACTTAAAAAGATCTCCGTTAGCGAAATTGTCCCTGGTGACATAGTAGTTTTGGAAGAAGGCGACAGAGTACCAGCTGATGGGCGATTGATTGAAGCCTTCGATTTGTGGACAAATAACGTTCCTTTAACCGGGGAATCTGAACCCCAACCGCGAGTAGCTGAAACCGTCAAAGTTATTGAAAAAGCCTATTTATATTCGCCTGACCTTGTTTTCATGAGCACCAGCGTCGCTAAAGGACAAGGAAAAGCCGTTGTTTACGCAACAGGCATGAACACTCAGTTTGGAAGAATCGCTAATTTAACTCAGACCATCCATGAGGAAGACAGCCCACTTCAAAAAGAAATCGCCTTAACAGCCAAGTATGATTTCGCGATTGCTGTTGCCGTGGGCGTTGCTTTTTTTGCCGTGAGTTACGCTTTCTTGCATGCTTCTCCCACCACAAGCATATTGTTTATGATTGGCGTGATGGTTGCTTGTGTTCCTGAAGGCTTGCAGGTCACTGTTTCCAGCGCCTTAGCTATTAATGTTCTAAAGATGGTAAAACAGAACGTTGTGGTAAAACGGTTATCTGCAGTTCAAACTTTAGGCAGTGTTACCGTGATTTGCACCGATAAAACGGGCACGATAACTAAAGGAGAAATGACTGTAAACAAGCTGTGGGTTTACGATAACGTTGTGGATGTTTCTGGTTTAGGCTATAAGCCTGAAGGTGAGTTCATCGCAAACGGTCAACCAATAGAGTTCAGAAAAATCGGTTCTCTTGAGAAGCTTATTGAGATTGCTGCACTTTGCAATGGAGCGAAACTTGACCCACCTTCAGATAGAAACAAGAATTGGAGTGTGATCGGTGACCCAACTGACGGCGCTTTGTTTGTTGCTGCATTAAAATCCAGTGTAAATGTTCAAGACGCTTTAGCCCAAAAACCAATGATTCATGTTGTACCGTTCAGTTTTGAGCGAAAACGCATGACCACCGTTCATAGTTTGAACGACAATGTCCTGATTTATACTAAAGGTGCTCCCAGAAATATTTTGGATTTATGCAAGAAAGTTCTTGTTGACAATAAAGTTGAAGAGTTAAACGAAGAAAAAATGGCTTGGATAGAAACACGAATCCATGAGTTTGCCAACGAAGGTTTGCGTGTCATTGCTGTGGCTTACAAGAAAATGCCGAAAGCCGACTATGACAGCGGCGTAGAGATGGAGTCTGACTTGGTTTTCGTTGGTTTAGCTGCAATGCGTGATCCGCCAAGAATGGAAGTTAAAGATGCTGTTTTGAAGGCAAAGCAGGCCGGAGTTAAAACGGTTATAATCACAGGGGATTACGGTCCAACTGCAGAGGCAATTGCTAAGGAAGTTGGAATCGTCGACCGAGAGTGCTGCCAAGTTATTCGTGGTGTAGACTTGGATGATTTAAACGACCACGCAATCATAAGCGAGGTCCGGAAAGGCAACGTAATTTTTGCTAGAGTTTCTCCTGAGCAGAAACTTCGCATAGTTAAGACACTTAAAAGAAGTGGAGAAATTGTTGCTGTAACAGGCGACGGCGCAAATGATGCACCTTCACTTAAAGAAGCAGACATCGGCGTCGCGATGGGTGCTTCAGGCACAGATGTGGCACGTGAGGCAGCAGACATAGTTTTGCTTGACGACAGCTTCGCATCAATCGTTAAAGCCATCGAGTCGGGTAGAGCAATCTACGAGAACATCCGCAAGTTCATCGTTTACGTGTTTTCACACAATTGGGCTGAACTGATTCCGTTCATACTTTATGCGGTTTTAGGTATTCCTCTGCCATTACTTGTCACACAGGTGTTGGCTATCGACCTAGTTATAGACGTTATTCCTTCTTTGGCTCTAAGCCGTGAACCACCTGAAGCAGGAATCATGGAGGAGCCGCCCCGAAGCATCAAAGAAAGACTCTTCACCCGCAAGGTTTTGATTCGATCAGTGTTTATCGGAGTCATCATTGCCGCGGGCGCTATGATTGGGTGTTTAAGCGCTTGGATTGCAGGCGGATGGCACTTTGGAATGGCACTAACAAGCACAAGCTCATTCTACACCAGTGGAGTTTACGCCAAAGGTGTAACTTTGATGTTCGCTGGTATCGTGGTAGCTCAAGCAGGCAACGTTTTGGCATGCAGAACCAGCAAGCAATCGATCTTCAAAACAAGCTTAAAAACTAACAAATGGATAATCTTTGGCATCGCCTCTCAGATCGGAATCCTTTCATTACTTGTGTATGTTCCAGTTATGCAGCACATCTTCACAACTGCTCCGCTTAATCTCAATGACTGGGCATTTCTACTGTCGCTTGCGGTGATTGTAGTTTTCTCCGAGGAAATCCGCAAGTTTTTCAGCCGAAGATTCTCAAAAACTAGCGCTACAACATTAAAGATACACGACCACACTTAAACTGGCTAATGTTTTGTAGCCGTTGAAACCTTTTTATTAAGTTAATCGCAATGTAGAGTTGATGTCAGGAAAACAATTCTTTATAGATCGCTATGCGCAACTAGGCTGGCAATTCAAAGAACCCCCGTTCAAACTTTCAGTTAGGATAAATCAAACCAACGCTAAAGCCAAAAAAATTCCAGACAGACTTCGAAACTTGGGCGTAGTTCTTGAAAAAGTGCCATTTTTGCCAGTAGGATTCTGGGTAATTAAGTCAAAAGCTTCAGCAGGTGCAACAGCCGAATACTTGCTTGGAATGTATTCTATCCAGGAGGCAGCAGCTCAAATTCCCGCCACACTTTTTACAGCATTACATAGCAAAATGGTGCTTGATGCCTCCGCGGCGCCCGGCGGAAAAACAGTTCAACTTGCCGACTTAATGGAAAACAGCGGTAATATCATAGCATTAGATATCAACAAAGAGCGGTTAGCCGTTATGGCGAACCATTTGGAACGCTGCCACATCAGCAATACTATCATCTACAATCTAGATGCAAGACAAGCTACAAAGCTAAATCGCACCTTTGATCGCATACTTTTAGATGTCCCTTGCTCAGGCAACTTTTCTTCCGATAGTGAATGGTTCGCACGAAGAAACTTCGCTGACATAGAGCGCAACGCAAAGGTACAAAAAGAAATTCTAACAGAAGCTGTAAAGTGCCTGGCTCCGAAGGGTGAAATCGTTTATTCTACATGTTCGTTGGAGCCTGAGGAAGATGAGTTGAATATTGATTGGGCAATCAAAAACTTGGGGTTGCAAGTTCAGAAAATTGACTGCATTGGAGTGAATGGATTGACTGAAGTGTTTGGCAAAAAACTTGACACTCAAGTCGCATTTTCTAGGCGTATCTGGCCAGAACAAACTCAAGGATTTTTTGTATGCAAATTAAAGAAGGTGGATGTGAAATGAGACCGTACGAAGTTTTTGCGTTTCGTTTCGGTTCCGGAATTGCCTTCAACTCTGAAATGGTGATTGAAAAGAGTCAACGTTACTATCTTTTGAACCCGCGCCTCAAAAAGTTGCTTCAACTTGACTATTATTATGCGGGCTTGTACCTTGGCAAAGTAAAAAACGGCATGTTCTTTCCAAGTTTTAATTTGTTAAACATGCTTGTTGTTGTATCTGCAAATAAGATTATTGTTGACCAGAAAGCAGCTTGGCTCTTCATTTGCGGTAGAGATGTTTTTCGAGTTGGCATTGTGAAGGTAATGGGATCCAAGCGAAAAGGTGATGCCACTTTGGTGCTTAACGAGTTTGGTGAATGCCTTGGATTTGGCAAAATACTTAATGATTTAGGCGGCTTTAAAGAGAGGATTGCTGTTAAGAATGTTTTAGATGTGGGAGACTTTTTGCGCAGAGAAAACAGAGATAGATTCTAGCTTTTTCGTGCATAAATTTTGTTATTTTGAATGAGTCTGTTGCTTAATTCAAATTTGAAACTTTACGATTTTTTCTTAACTAGTGAACGTTCATTCAAGCATTTCTGCGATAAACTTATATACGTTTATGTTTTAAGTGGATTCTCAAACATATGATTTAATATGGTGAAAGTCATGG
>Ga0182021_10002537_pt1 | contig 21318 bp, 20 predicted proteins | sample 612E3MmetaG_FD_120493 | JGI IMG/M metagenome (GOLD analysis project Ga0182021, IMG submission 120493) | Permafrost microbial communities from Stordalen Mire, Sweden - 612E3M metaG (Illumina Assembly) | ecosystem: Environmental > Terrestrial > Soil > Wetlands > Permafrost | place: Sweden... | reverse complement strand
TGGAAGTCGTTGCCCTTGTGGACAAATGTAACTGTTTGTTTCGGGATCAAAAATGAAGTTATCCTTAAAATAGGGATTCCGCTCCTTTTGATGGTTACGCTGTGCCACCACCAAAGTTTGTCCCCTATGGACTCCTGCTTCCAAGTTGGCAATAGTGTTGTAGCCACCATCGGCCAGAGTAACAGGAACTCGTTGCCCTGTTACTTCTTCTGCCTTCACTTGCATAGGCGCCAGTTGGCCACAGTCTGAAGCGCTATTTACTACCTCAACCGCCGTAATCAGCATGCCTTTTCCCCTGGCTTTCTCCGGATTTAATGGTGAAACCATTGTTTGAGCATTGTAACCAGTGATAATCCCGTTTCGTCCTTTCATCAACTGAGCATCTTCATCGGTTAGGTTTATCTTTTCCTTCTTACAAATAGAGTAAGCTCAATTTTCAATTCAAATAAAATGATAGTAAATCGACACCGCGGGCCTTATATTCGTGGCTGCCGATAACGCCCTAACCCCCTTGCTTAATTCCTGAAAATCAAGTAAAGTCATCTCATGGAAAAATCAAGGACCGCCTATATTTGTCAGCAGTGCGGTAAGGAAAGTCTGAAATGGGTGGGGAAATGTCCCAATTGCCTGGCTTGGAATAGTTTTCTGGAGCAGGTAGTAGCTGAGCCTACAAAACGCACCCATCATACAAAAAGCACGACCACGCCTAAAGAATTATCGCAGCTCGCTTTTGAAGCGTTTGAACGATTCCCCATACCGATGAGTGAGTTCAATCGCGTGCTCGGCGGCGGCATTGTTCCCGGTTCGCTTATTTTGATTAGCGGCGAACCCGGTATCGGTAAGTCAACTCTGCTACTGCAGGCTTCGGCTGTGATTGCCAAAACGCAGGGTAAAGTCGTTTACGTTTCCGGTGAGGAAACCCCCAATCAAATAAAAATAAGAGCCAGACGACTGGGTATCAATGGCGAAGGGCTTTTCCTGCTGTCGGAAACCGATGTCGACACCTTACTGTCACACACCGAGGAATTACAACCGTCTTTGCTGATTATCGACTCGATTCAAACTGTGCATACCCAGGAAGACGAAGGCATCCCGGGAAGTATCACTCAGGTGCGGCAATCGGCGCAGAGATTAATGAGTTGGGCAAAATCATCCGGCGTGCCCGTCTTTGTCACCGGGCATGTCACCAAGGAAGGAGCAATTGCCGGCCCGCGTGTGCTGGAACACATTGTTGATGTGGTTTTATATCTGGAAGGCGAGCAGTTTAGCGCCTACCGATTATTACGCTGTGTGAAAAATCGTTTCGGCAGCACCAATGAAATCGGCGTTTTCGAGATGAAAGAAAAAGGCTTGATAGAAGTAGAAAATCCGTCGCTGGCTTTTCTTTCCCAGCGGCAGGATGAGGCGGTCGGTTCGGTGATAGTGCCGGTTATCGAAGGTTCTCGTCCACTGCTGGTGGAAATTCAAGCGTTAACAAATACCACCAGTTTTGGCATGCCACGACGCACCGCTAACGGCGTTGATTTTAATCGATTATTAATGATTGTGGCGGTGCTGAGCCGCAGATTGGGTTTGAAACTGGGTAACCAGGATATTATGGTCAATGTCACCGGCGGCTTAAAAATCGATGAACCGGCGGCGGATTTGGGGATTGCCATGGCGATTGCCTCCAGTTTCCGCGATGCCAGTGTCGACCGCGGGTTAGCGGTGGTTGGAGAGATTGGCTTGAGTGGTGAATTGCGTGCTGTTCCTCAACTAGACAGACGGGTGACGGAAGCAGCCCGGTTGGGCTTCAAACGCATTCTCACGCCCAGAGCGGGCGGTAAAATCAGCCCGCTGCCCAAAGATATCGAAATTCTGGCATTTAGCAGTTTGCGAGAGGCCATAGAAAGAGGACTGGGAAGTTGAGAAAATAACCCCTTAACTACTTTTTCCCCAGCTTGCCGTGGAGTAGCTCTTAATCCCGCCTCTTTCTCTGTACTCTGCATCTACGGTCATCGAGAGGGGTTTTACCAGTTTGACCAAATCTTTCAGGATGCGGTTGACGGCGTGCTCCTGGATTATCCCGACATTACGGTAGGAAGTCAGATAATACTTCAATGATTTCAACTCAATCAGAGATTTATCAGGAACATAGCTAATGGTTATCGTGCCGAAGTCCGGCAGACCTGTCCACGGGCAGACGCAGGTAAACTCTTCTGTTTCGTACACTACCTCTGTCACTGAGCCAGCATAATCGAAGGGAATTGTCTCCAATACCACCACGTCGATGGCGTCTTCTTTCTGGATATCAAATCTTTTATCTGAATATTTATCTTTTTCCATAGCAACAGCATACATTAAAAAAATAACAATAATCAAATATCAATATTCAAACAAATTCAAAAATCACACAATAACTAAAACGAAAACGGAATCCATCGCGAGGATGTCCTTCCAGAGATGGACGACGTGGCAATCTCACGGTGTGTTGGGTGAATGTTAAGTTGTATCCAAATTTCTAAGGCCATTTATCATTCTGTATCTCGGCTCAATAATTATCTCTTGACTAAGATAATACAAAAGTCGATTCTTTCTATTGGGTGGGGACAGGGGACGGTAACCATCCAGGGTTAACGGGCGACTTTCCCCCGCTAACCCCGTCAATAATATTTCCCTCTTTCCTAAATTCAGGAAAGGGGGTCAGGGGGCTAGGTCTCTAGTATCTATTTTCCAAGCCTGCTTAAATGTGGTAAACTCTAGGCAGTTAGTGAGGAGTCAATCACATGACCCATTCTGAGCAAGAAGATATTGGGGCAATCATTGTCGCTGCCGGTAAAAGTCAACGGATGTCAGGCACGGATAAAATCTTTGCGCCGCTGGCCGGTCAGCCTGTCCTTTTACGTGTCCTGCAGCCATTCATTGATTGCCCGAGCATCGACCGTATTGTTGTCGTGCTTAATAATCGCAATTATGATGAGGGGAAAGAACTCATAGTAGAACAGAACTGGGAAAAAGAAGTGGCGGTCTGCATCGGCGGTAGAAGACGGCAGGACTCGGTACTGGCCGGACTAAAACTATTAGGTGATTGCGATTATGTGGTTATCCAGGATGGAGCGCGTCCCTTTGTCACCATTGATTTAATTGAGCGAGGGATAGACGCAGCGATGGAAAACGGGGCAGCTGTGGCGGCGGTGCCGGCTACTGATACGATTAAAATCGGCGATAAAGACATGATTGTAAAACAGACGCTTGAGAGGGATGGCCTGTGGATATGTCAAACACCTCAGGTTTTTCTCTACGATACATTGATAAAAACGTATCTGGAGGCAAAAACGGAAGTTACCGATGACGCGCAGATTGTGGAATTGGCGGGCGGCAAAGTTAATCTCTATCCGGGGAGCTATGATAATATAAAAATAACCACACCTGCGGATTTAGCTATCGCGGAAATGCTCTGGAAGAGGCGAAAACTATAAATGCAATTTGGCATTGGATTTGATATTCATCCCCTGGTAGCGGGTCGTAAAGTGATACTTGGCGGCGTTGAAATTCCTTTTGACCGCGGCCTTGACGGATGGAGTGATGCCGATGTCTTGACCCATGCCATTATCGATGCTCTCCTCGGCGCGGCGGCGATAGGGGATATCGGGATGCATTTCCCGCCCGGTAAACCGGAGTATAAAAACATCAGCAGTTTGAAGCTATTGGCGGAAATAAAAAGTAAACTGACCGCAAGCGGTTGGCGGATAAATAATATAGATGCCACGGTCATTGCGGAAAAGCCACTTCTTCGTGAATATATTGATATCATGCGACAACGGTTACGTGAGACTCTTGGTTTGCCACTCGGTCAGGTTAGCGTTAAAGCCAGCACCGCCAACCAGGTGGGAGCGCTGGGCAATGAAGAAGCGATCGCGGCCTTAGCTATCGCTTCACTACAGAAAACAACTTAAAGGATACACCGATGAAAATCTACAGTACTTTCTCCCGTCAAAAAGAGGAATTCCAGCCGCGAAGCGACGTTGTTACGATGTATGTTTGTGGGGTGAACCCTTATGCCGATGCGCATATTGGTCATGCGATGAGTTATGTGACCTTTGACGTGGTGCGCCGATACCTGGAATATCGTGGCTACAAAGTCAAGCATGTTGAAAATGTCACCGATGTTGAAGATAACATTATTAACCATGCTAACCAGCTCGGCATTTCTGTAAAAGAGCTGACCACTAAATACACCATTCGTTATTTGGAAGACGTGGATGCTTTGAATATTTTGCGCCCGCATGTACTCCCTTTAGCCACCGAAGAGATCCCCAAGATTATTGAAATTGTGCAGGGCCTGATTGATAAAGGATTTGCTTATGCCGTCGGTGGCGATGTCTATTTTCGTGTACGGAATATGGCGGATTATGGGAAGCTTTCCCACCGCACGCTGGATTCGATGCAAGCGGGAGCGCGTATCGAAGTTGGTGAGCATAAAGAGCACCCGATGGACTTCGTTCTCTGGAAAGCCGCTAAACCCGGCGAGCCGTCATGGGATAGCTCCTGGGGAAAGGGCCGACCCGGCTGGCATATCGAGTGTTCGGCAATGGCAGTGCGATATCTGGGGGAACAAATCGATATTCATGGCGGCGGGCAGGACTTGATCTTCCCCCATCATGAAAATGAAATTGCCCAATCCGAATGCTTTACCGGTAAAAAACCGTTTGTGAAATACTGGATGCACAACGGATTATTACAAATGGGCGCCGAAAAAATGAGTAAATCCCTCGGCAACCTGATTACTATCCGGCAGACGCTCGAAAAATACAGTGCGGATGGGCTGCGTCTCTTTATTTTGAGTTCTCACTACCGTAATCCGCTGACCTATTCTGATGTGGCGATGGACGCGGCAGAGAGAGGAGCCGAACGATTACGCCAGGCTGCCTCCGGTACAGGGAAAGCCGGTGGCGAAAAAGTTGATGCCCGTTTAGCTCGCCAGAAATTTATCGACGTAATGGACGACGATTTCAATACCCCGCAAGCGCTGGCTATCCTTTTCGATTTAGCGCGGGAAATCAATCGGGCCGGTGAAACAGGTGCGGATGCCGGCGAAGCACGCCATGCATTAAAAGAACTAGCCGGTGTGCTTGGTTTGACGCTGAAGGAGACGGAAAATACCTTCACTGATGCCGCACCGTTTATTGAATTGCTGATAACAATGCGCAAGCAGTTGCGTGATGCCAAGCAATTCAAACTCGCCGATGAAATCCGAAATGCACTTTTAGAGATGGGCGTAATTCTGGAAGATAGCGCCCAGGGCACCATCTGGAAACGTAAAAAATAGTCTTCATTGTCCTTGCTCCGCTACATTAACTGTGAGACGAATGGCGGTCGGGTTAGAAACCCGACCCTACGTTTGGTGACATTGACTTTGGTACAAAATAGAAAATAAATATGACAAATAATGCGCTCTCAAAAACAACCGCCCGATTTGCCGGCTGGATAACCCGCCGAGAAGGGAGAAAATTCCTGCAACTCAGTGACAAATTTCCGCAACCGTCAGTGCCACCGGATAAGGGGGGACGAGATAATTGGGCGTCACTTTACATCCATATTCCGTTTTGCCGTACACTGTGCCCTTTCTGCTGTTTTAACCGCTACCTGCTGAATGAAACTAAAGCGCGCCGCTACTTTGCCAATCTGAAAAAAGAAGTAGAGCTTTATATTGAAAGAGGCTTCCGGTTTTCCGACTTCTACTTCGGGGGTGGAACGCCCACTGTTCTAATGGATGAATTACTGGGATTCATCGATTTTTTGAAACAGAATCTCAAGATCAGACAAATCTCGATGGAAACCACCCAGCGCGAAATTAATCCGGAAATGATATCCGCGCTAAAAATAACAGGCATCAACCGCCTTTCCATTGGCGTGCAGACTTTCGATAATAACCTGCTCAGGACGATGGGCAGGCTGTTCGGCAGCGGCGAAGAAGCAATTGAAAAGCTGAAAATGGCGCAGGGCCAATTCGATACCGTCAACGCCGACTTCATTTTCAATTTCCCGACGCAAACAGTAGAGCAGTTTGAAAAAGATGTCGTTACCTTTAAAACATTGGGGCTTGACCAGGCGACCTTCTATCCCTTAATGCCATCGCCGCATAAGAAGAGCCGACTGGAAAGACGTTTCCACAAAATAAACACCTCCCGCGAAAAAGAATTCTACGACGTGATTTTAAGGGAACTATATCAAGGTGGCTACAAAGCCTCCACGGCCTGGTGCTTTTCCCGCGGTGACCGATTAATTGATGAATACTTCATCGATTATGACGACTATGTGGGCGTGGGGGCAGGTTCGGTCGGATTCCTGAACGGGGATTTCTTTGTCAATACGTTCTCGCTGGAAAAATATGATGAATTAATATCCAGCGGTAAATTACCGATTGTCAGCTGGCGCCGACTCTTGGAACGCGAACACTTTAGGTATTACATGCTAACTAAACTATTCGGCATGTTTCTCGACCCGGAGAAATTTCGCCAGCGATTCCATGCTTCTGTCAATCAAAAACTCCGATTGGAATTGGCGTTTTTTAAGATGTTAGGGTTGGTGAAAGATAATAAACAGATTGAAGTTACTCCCAAAGGTATGTACACAATGTGTGTGATGCAGAAAGAATTTTTCGCCGCCCTGAATATTTTGCGTGAGCATTATATCGACGAGCAGATTTAGATTTTAATAAAGGAAACTGACCCTTTGGTTTAGTGACACTTACTTTTACTTCTTGAATCTTGGCTATTGAAACTTGATTATTGAATTTTATATGGTAATTTTCCCGGAGCAGCTTCTTTCCCTCCGATGACATGACGTCTCATGGCAGCATCAGTGAGTGCGTATCCCCAGTTGATTAATCGTTCTTGTTCATTTGCAGAGAAACGGTTAAGTCGCGTACGCATGCAGGATAATGAGCGTATTATTTTATTATCATCAAGCAGTGAGGGTTAACAGCCATTTGCTTTGAGCTGATAAACACGAATATGGGTACTGATACCCCAGTAAGTCCCCCGTACAATACCGCGCTTCATGTTATTTATTAACCATCGTTTGCGGAGGGCGCGATTCTGCTCCGTAATGATACTGACAGCTCTTATGGCGCGTAAAAACTCGCTTAACCTCAACCCTAAAGAACATTCCATAATTTGAAATGGGGCACCGGCATTGCTGACCAGTACTGAGGCGTATCGGTCCCAGACGCGTTCTAGACCGAGATTGTCATAGACACCGCCATACGTGAGATAAAGCTGAGTCCGTAACTTAGCCTTAATTAAAGGAATAATTTCTCTATTCTTCTTCTCCTTTTCCCACTCAATCCAATCTTGAGGGTCGAGCTTAACTACCAGTGGGGATAAGATTGGCGGTAGCGCACATGATGCGGCAACAACGGTTGCCAGTTGAATTTTCGGCGATTCTATCTTTCCCAGATGATAGTATGCCAGATAAGGACGGGAAAGCGCACATTAACGCCCGTTTGCAGATTCGTGGTGTAAATCGTGAAGCGCGGCCCTTGATTATCTGACGGGAGGTCTTGCAACGTCTTTTTCCCGAATAGCTCTTTTCGGTAGCGTGTTGCAATTAAGTGTATCGGGCGGTGAAATGGGTCGATAAGCCCCACTAATACGCTATCGACATCGATTGTCTTAGAGCACAAAGCCCTGATAGGCCACACGATTTCCTCAGTAAAATTCACCGTGACTCCGTTATCGTCAAATCGGAGCCGGTTCCAGGAAAGTCCAAGATAGGCAGCAGTGATTGACCCTCCGGACACACTGGTTACCTCCGCCAGGCGTTTCAGCCAACTCAGTTCGTTAAGACGCCAGAGACTACCGAGGTGGAAGAGCGCTGCCCTGTATCCGCCACCGGACAAAGCAAGCCCCGCATATTTGTTCCTCAACTTCGTACCGTAATTGTCACAGGTGAGGTTTTTATCATCCTTTATTATTGTCCCGTAGTCAATGTCCCAATTAACACAATAATTCAGATGATTCTCACCTTTATAAAAACCGTATTACATTAATGTATTCTCCATTGCGGAAAGCTAAGGGTGGTAACAGAATATTACGTTACTGAATACTTCTTACTCAACGTAGTTTTGTCACGTTTTTATGAGGAGGTATATTTATTGGGGAGGATTCTAAACCCTCCCGCCCGCGTTACCTTTCACCAAAGGGGTGGGTACTTGGATGCCTAATAGATAGTGTCAAACAAATAATTTAATCTTCATTGCAAACTAATCAAACTTCATCAGTTATTTTCGATTTGCAAGTTTAATTGTTTTGTGTTATCTTATTAAAATAACAGAATATAAAAGGAAACTCAGAGTGCAAGTCCGGTGTAAATCCGGCGCAGTACCGCCTGCTGTAATCCCAGTTTTTCGGGAAAGCCAGAACGCTGAGTGCACTAATTCCTCCGCGGGAAAGGAGGTGGGATATATACATCAGTAAAAATCCCCCTCTAACATCAATTGAGGGGGATTTTCTTTTTCTGGGAAACAAGCGGAATTATAAAAAAGAAGGAATTTTGAATGAAATTGTTGAGTCTTCTTGGTCCTCTATCAGTAATCGGTATATTCGGTCTGACCACTTGTACGCAGACCTCGCTCCCTTCATCAGTTACATATGTTGATGATATTGGTAGAACGGTGCAGATAAATGAGATTCCCCAACGGATTATTTCCCTTTCTCCCAATAATACGGAAATGGTCTATGCCCTGGATCTCCAAGATAAACTGGTTGGGGTTACCAGTTATGATAATTATCCGCCTGAAGCCAAGAACAAACCTGTTGTTTCTGACTTCAGTACAGTGGATTTGGAAAAAATCGTCGACGCGAATCCGGATCTGGTGCTAGCCGATAGCATTCAAAAAAATGACACTATTCCCGCACTGGAAAAACTGGGCATCACTGTTTATACCATGACTCCGAATAACATAGATGGGATTTTCAATGAAATCAAAGCACTCGGCCAGATTACCGGCAAAACACAAGCAGCGGATAATCTGGTTTCCAGTCTGAAAACCAGAATCCAGGCGGTGGCTGATAAAACTGCCCAATTAAACGATTCGCAGAAACCCCGTGTGCTTTTTGTTACCTGGCATGACCCTATCTGGACAGCCGGTAGTGACACAATGATTCAATACCTGATTAACGAGGCCGGAGGCACTAATATCGCCAGTGACCTCAATGGTTATGCCACCATCACATTAGAATCCGTAATAGAGCGTAACCCACAGGTAATAGTAGTCATGAGTAGTATGGGCGCGCAAAGTGCATCGCTGGATTTCATTAAATCAAATGAGCAGTTTCAATCAACCGACGCCGTGAAGAACGGCTGGGTTTATGAAATCGATGCAGATATTTTTGGGCGCACTACACCGAGAATCGTGGACGGACTGGAAACTCTGGCCAAATTAGTCCATCCGGAACTTTTTAAGTAGATGGTAGATTTTATAATAATTAGTTTCCTCACCCTCAGTCTCACCTTCTCTGATCAAGGGAGAAGTGAATTAAATAGTAGGTAGAAATTTTGAATAACCAGAATTCAAACTGGGAACAATCAGAAATCCCGATAAACAAGGAAAAAGAGACTGCCGCTAACAAAACAGCCCGGGAACTACCTGTTTATTCTTCCCGCAGATTGCTTCATGTCGTTTCCATTAGTGGACTGTTAGTTGTTTGCGTCATAATCGTAATTCTGGCATTGACTGTGGGCAGTGTTGGGATTCCCTTTAAAACCGTCTGGCAAATTCTGATTTCTCACCTACCATTTGTCAATCTCCACGGAAACTGGTCAGCTACTAAGGATATGATAATTACCGGAATCCGTCTTCCCAGAATATTAATGGCAGGGGCCGTCGGTATGGCTTTAGGAACCGCCGGAGCGACCTATCAGGGACTATTCCGTAACCCGTTGGCCGACCCGTATCTCATCGGTGTGGCTCAGGGGGCGGCCTTAGGCGCTGTGATAGGATTTATTTTACCGTGGAAATTCGGCGGCAACTACCTGATTCCGATTCTGGCTTTTGCCGGCGCAGTGATTGCTGTCACCGTAGTCTATTTAATTGCACGAGTGGGGAAAACAATCCCGACAACCACATTGATACTGGCTGGAGTGGCGATTGGTTCTTTATTGATGGCTGTATCTACATATCTCACCATGATATCCGCCGATAAAGTCCACAGTATTCTTTCCTGGTTCATGGGGAATTTCTCAAACAGCAGTTGGGACCAATTACGCATAATATCGCCGTATATTGCCATCGGACTGGTAGTCATTTTCCTCTTTGCGAGACCGTTAAATGTAATGCAATTGGATGAGGAACAGGCACAGCAATTGGGTGTTAATGTAGAACGGACTAAATTAATTTTGCTCGCCGCAGCGACACTGATTACCGCGGTAGCAGTTTGTTTTGTGGGAACCATCGGGTTCGTCGGAATAATCGTTCCTCATTTTGTGCGTCTCATTTGGGGACCTGACCACCGTTTGTTGCTCCCTCTATCCGCGATTACCGGAGCGATCCTATTGATATTGGCAGACACGGCCAGCCGGACCTTAATTGCTCCATCGGAGATTCCGGTAGGAGTAATTACTGCTTTCCTCGGTACGCCATTCTTTCTTTTCCTTTTGAGACGTAATAAGAAAGCTGTTTTTTAAGGTGAAAAACTATGGTTGAATTACAAATAGAAAAGATTACCCTAGATTACGGCCAACAGACTGTAATCAAAGACCTGAGTTTTCAATTGCACCCCGGTGAGCTACTGGGACTGGTCGGCCCTAACGGCTGCGGTAAAACCAGCATTATTAAATCACTCAGCCAGGTATTGTGCCCAAGCTCCGGAAGAATATTACTGGATGGAAAGGAATTAACCGCCATTTCCCGTAATGAATTAGCCCGTTTCATCGGAGTGGTCCCGCAGAACCCTTACTTACCGGAGACATTCACCGTCTTTGAAGTGGTGATTCTGGGCAGGAATCCCCATCTTGGTTTGCTCAGCGGGGAAACCACCCGCGATATTGCTATTGTCTGGCAGGCCATGGAAAGGACAGATATTACCCATCTGGTAAAAAGAAGAATCGGAGAACTTTCCGGCGGGGAGAAGCAGCGGGTCACGATTGCCCGGGTGCTGGCACAAGAGCCACATGTAATACTGTTGGATGAGCCTACTGCCAATCTGGATATTTCCCAGCAACTGGATATCCTGGACCTGGTCGCCGGAATGTGTAGTAAAAAAAACATTGCATGTCTTATTGCCATCCATGATTTGAATATTGCCGCGCAGTATTGTACGCGCATCATTATGTTGAAAAACGGGAAAGTCTATGCCGAAGGTACTCCCGGTAAAGTAATCACGTCCGAAAATGTCCGTGAGGTTTTCGATGCCGAAACAACAGTTTACCCCCATCCGGAGAACAACCTGCCTGTGGTGCTCCCGAATGGGAATCACTATCAGTTAAAAATTAAAAATTAAAGAAGGCCGAAGATGTTCGACATTTTATCAAAAACAATCGCGAATATTAAACCGCTGGATAGAGTCTCTATGGCAAAAGCCAAAGGGAGACAGAATGTGCTCACCAAACCCACCGGTAGTCTGGGTCGATTGGAGCAATTATCAATACAAATAGCCGGGATTCAAGGCAAACCCATGCCACAAATCAAACAGAAAACTGTTATTGTCATGGCGGCCGACCACGGTGTGGCAGGAAGGGGCACCAGCGCTTATCCGCAGGAAGTTACCGCCCAGATGGTATTGAACTTTTTACACGGCGGCGCGGGCATCAATGTCATCAGCCGTCAGTTGAACGCGCGGGTAATTATTGTGGATATGGGAGTGGCGATAAAATTGGAGGCTAACCCGGGACTGGTTTCCCGAAGAATTACCGCCGGTACACAGGATATGAGCCGGGGCTCTGCTATGACGATAGAGCAGGCTAAACAGGCGTTGGAAGCAGGCATTGAAATAGTCACCGCGGAAATCAAAAAAGGCTTGGACATCGTAGCGACAGGCGATATGGGTATCGGTAATACCACCGCAAGTTCTGCGATTTGCGCGATAATGACCGGTAAGACGGTAGCTGAGGTTACCGGACGGGGTACCGGACTGGATGATAAACAATTACAGCATAAAATAAAAATAATCAACGATGCAATCGCGCTTAATCAACCTGATGCTGCTAATGCTTTAGATGTATTGGCGAAAGTGGGTGGTTTTGAAATTGGTGGTCTGGCAGGTGTAATATTGGGGGCAGCTTCACACCGGATACCTGTGGTAATTGATGGATTTATCTCTGGCGCCGCCGCTTTGATTGCCGCCGGTTTGTCTCCGCAGTCAAAAGATTACATGATTGCCGGACACTGTTCGGTGGAACCTGGTCATAAATTATTATTGCAGCATCTTGGTCTTAGGCCACTGTTGGATCTGGAAATGCGGTTAGGTGAAGGTACCGGTGCCGCATTAGCGATATCAATCATTGAAACTTCAACCCGTATTCTGACCGAAATGGCAACCTTTACAGAAGCCGGAGTTTCAGATAAAGGAGAATAACCGTTGGATTTACTGGCAGCCCTGCAGTTTCTCACCATTCTGCCCATAAAGCGTAACTTTACGAGTAAGCAGATGGGGCGTGCGGTTGCTTATTTCCCGGTCGTCGGTCTGATCATCGGGGGGATTTTATTAGGTCTGCGTTATGTTCTGGCTTTTTTACTGCCTTGGGGTATTGTTAATGCCTTATTGTTAGCGGCGCTCGTGGCATTGAGCGGGGGTCTGCATTTGGACGGTCTGGCGGACACCATAGACGGTCTGGCAGGCCATCGTACACCGGAACGCCGGTTGGAAATCATGCATGACAGCCGCATCGGCGGGATTGGGGCGGTGGGACTGTTCCTATTTCTCATTGTCGAATATGTCGCTCTGAACAGCGTACCGGGTAAATGGATGCCTTTTACCCTGTTACTGGCTCCCACAGTCAGCCGTTGGGCGATGGTTGATTCCATTTTTGGTTACCCCCACGCCAGACCGGAAGGATTGGGGAAAACGTTCAAACAGGGAGTTAGTGGGATAGAATTATTGATAGCCTCTTTAGTCACCCTGGTATTAGCTGCTATACTATTCCAATTGGCAGGACTGGTTATTTTAGCAACTGTTTTTATAATTATTTATGGAGCAGCGCTTTATTTTAAACGCCAGTTAGGTGGTTTGACCGGGGATACTTATGGTGCCATTAATGAAATCGCCCTGATTACTGTCCTGCTGACGATTAACATCCTGGCATTTAAACACTGGTTGTTATAAGGGGGAAATGAATTGATGCGAATACTCTTAGTGCGACATGGCGAGACCGAGTTACAAAGTTCCCTGAGATATTGGGGTAAAACCGATGTGGCTCTGGGACCGATAGGATTGCACCAGGCAGAACAACTGCGTGACCGTCTGGCCATGGAGCGGATTGATTTCATTTACTCCAGCGAATTGGAAAGGGCCGCGGACACCGCTGATATTATCGCCATCAGGCATAATCTGAAAGTCATCACCTGCCCCGAATTAAGAGAGATTGACTTCGGGAAAATGGAGGGACTCGAGTTTAACGAAATCCATAGTCAATTTCCGGAAGTTGAAAAAATGTGGGTTACCCGTGATCCGGCTCTAATATATCCGGACGGCGAAAGCCTGACCGACTTTGAAAATAGGGTTATGACCTTCAAGACTCGCCTCAATAATCACCGGGCCAACGAGACCATTCTCATTATCGCACATGCCGGTGTTTTGCGTACTTTAATTTGCCAATTGTTGGGACTTGAAATGAAAAATCGCTGGAGCCTTCGGGTTGACCTGGCGTCTCTCAGTATTATTGAGACCTACCCTGAAATTAACATGCTTTGTCTTTTAAATGATGTTTCGCATCTGATGGCGGAACGCAATTCCTGAAAGAAGGCGTATCGGGGTGATAAAAGGTTTTGTTTCCTGGAGTGGCGGTAAGGACTGTTGTTTGGCTGCCTATCAGGCACGAAAATTGGGGATAGAAATAGTTTATCTTTTAAATATGGTCACAGCGGATAGACAGCGTTCTTGCAGTCACGGAATCGCCGCACAATGGCTCCTTCGGCAGGCAGGAGCTGTGGGTATACCGTTGCTGCAATTCCCAACTACCGAAGATAACTATCGGAGTGTCTTCACTAACGCTTTAAAAGAGCTTAAATATGATGGGGTCACCACGGGGGTATTCGGCGATATCGATTTTGAACCACATCGGGAATGGATTGAGAATACTTGCCAGCCGTCAGGGGTTACCCCGGTTTTACCTTTCTGGGGTAGGAGTCAGAATCAAATAGTCAAGGATTTCATTGAATTGGGTTTTAAGGGGAAGGTTATTGCCACCCGGTCTGACCTCATGGGGGAAGAGTGGCTGGGCAGAACAATAGATAATCAGTTTTTACAGGACATAATCCATTTAAATACAAGTATCACGCTCTGCGGTGAGGCCGGGGAATTCCATACACTGGTAATTGACGGCCTCATTTTTAAAAAACGTCTGGAAATCCGGGATGCAGCAACACAGAAAAGAGGCAAACACTGGTTCTGGGATATTAAAAAGGTAGAAATGGTAGAAAAAGTACACGGAGTTTATTCTTGAAAAAGATTATCTTGCTTTTGGGTGGGGCGAGAAGTGGTAAGAGCCATTATGCACAACAATTCGCGCTTCGGAATGGAGAAAAGGTGCTCTTTGTCGCTACTGCTATTGCCGGTGACGAGGATATGCGGCTGCGCATTGAAAAACACAAAAAAGACAGACCCGTGGACTGGCGAACCCTCGAAGCTACTACCAAAATCGGCATACAGATTGAAGCCAATGTCGGTGATGCGGAGCTGATTATCATCGATTGCATCACCATGCTCGTAAACAATATGTTCAGCTGCTATGATGAGAGGCAGTTTGATACAATCAGTGATACACTGGTGGAGAAAGTAGTTGTTGCTGAGATAGAACAGTTACAACAATGTCTCAAAAAGGTGAATGCCTCATTCCTGATTATCAGCAACGAAGTCGGGCTGGGACTGGTACCGGGTAATCGAATGGGTCGGCTTTACCGCGATATTCTGGGACGGGCCAATCAAATGCTGGCCCAGACTGCAGATGAAGTTTATCTGTTGGTGGCGGGAATTCCCATGCGGATTAAACCCAATAATACAATCTGAACGAGCATTCTTTATTAGTGTTTTAATTTTCTTTGGATAATAACGCTAAATTGTTTTTTGCAGGTATTTATTAAATTCCTATTTTTTTTCCTTTGTCAGTACTTTTACACATAACGTGGTTTTATCCTAAATACCTAATTGCACGATAGGTAATTAGTAAGATTATCTTGACAGTGAAGAGGCTCATAGAATAGACTGAATATAAGAATGATGTCATATAAGATAAGATTGGGATGAAACAATCGATTGGAAATTATGAGACAAGCGGCAGATGAATAAACGCGATGAGACCATCTTAATTGTAGATGATGAAAAGGGCGTCCGGAAACTATTGATGGCTGACTTATCCCCCATCTATGATGCTTGTTTTGAAGCTGCCGGCGCTGAAGAAGCCCTGGAGATATTGAAAAATAATCCTGTAAGTATTGCTCTGAAGGACATCAACATGCCCGGCAAGTCGGGAATCGAGCTACTAAGCGAAGTAATTGGCGGTTATCCCGATGTTGCGGTGATTATGATTTCGGCCGTGGCAAATAGTGACCCCGCGATTGCCTGTATGAGACAAGGAGCTTATGACTATGTCATCAAACCTTTCAATTCTCACGAAGTTGTAATGAGAATTGAACATGCTCTGGAGAAAATAAAACTCAAGATTGATAATCGGGCATATCAATTGCATCTTGAACAAAAAGTGGAAGAACAGACAGGACAATTACGTTCTCCAGAAGTAAATTTTCGGAACTCTTTGGAAAACTCACCTATTGGAATTCGCATAGTAAATTCAGAAGGTAAGACGATTTATGCCAATCGGGCTTTTCTGGATATTTTTGGTTACTCCAATGCCACAGAGCTAGATTCGGTCCCTTACGACAACCTTTACACACCTGAGACCTATGCTGCTCATCAGGAGAGAGTCAGGAAGGACCGGCTCGGAGAAACTGTACCATCATAATATGAAAATGACATCGTACGTAAGAATGGTGAAATCAGGAGGCTTCTAGTTAACCGTGGGGAAGTTTTCTGGAATGGAGAAAAACGATTTCAGCTGTTGTATCAGGATGTCACCGAATGCATGCAGGCTGAAAAGGCGCTGCAAACGAGCTACGACAAACTTGACAAGACGCTGGATGCGGTTATCCAGACAATAGCACTGGCGGTGGAAATGAGAGACCCTTATACGACGGGTCACCAACATGGTGTGTCCAGGCTCGCTTGTGCCATCGAAGAAGAGATGGGTCTTCCCCAGGAGAAAATAAATGGAATGCGTGTTGTTGGTGCCATTCATGATATCGGAAAGATTAGCGTACCGGCAGAAATTCTCAGCAAGTACGGCCGAATTACGGAAGCAGAATTTAGTATTATCAAAGAACATCCGAAAACATGCTACAATATCCTGAAAGGTATCGATTTCCCATGGCCTGTTGCCCAAACCGTACTGCAGCACCATGAAAGGTTGAACGGCTCCGGATATCCGGGCCGGTTTTCGGGTGATAGTACTATCCTTGAAGCAAGAGTCTTAACTGTGTCCGATGTCGTTGAAGCTATGGCTTCTCACCGACCATACCAAACATCGTTGGGCATAGACAAGGTGCTGGAGGAAATCTCCCAGAAAAGGGGAAACTTATATAATAGCGCGGTAGTTGATGCCTGTTTAAAGCTATTCAAGGAAAAAGGTTTTAATCTCATACAGACTATAAGGTAGATTCCAAGTATCCCTGAACCTAACACTATACGTTATAATTTTCTTGGTATTCAGGCCTTTGAAAAGACTGTCTAAAACTGCATTGCAGTATTAAATACTAATTTCAACGTTATCCAGTTAAACAAGAGACCAATAATTAATAACTAACCCAACCACTGTGGATTATGGTCCGTGCCGTCATACATCGTTTGGGTCTTATAACGTTCGAATTTACCGTCGCTCCCCGCTTCCTTTGTCTTCGCTAATAAAGCTGCACTTTCTTCCTCGCTCATCGGCCTGTAACTCCTGGCTGCATCCAAAGCTTGCTGGAGGATTGGCAGTGACTCACAACCGGTTATGACCACGCTCACCGGCAAGCTCATCGCGTATTGCAGAGACTCCATTGCTGTCACGGTTTTAATTTGCATAAGAATTCCGGAGGCGAATGGTTTCATTGCCAGTACCCCTATATTCTCTTTCAACGCTAAAGGCAGAACCTTTTTTTTGAAGCTGTCATAGTGAGCATCCAGTAGATTAAGCGGCATTTGTAAAGTATCAAATTTGAATCCGTTATTCCGAGCTGTTTGCAGCATTTTCAAGTGGATGTCCGGACTCTTGTGGCCGGTGAAACCGATATACCGAATCTTACCGGCTTTTTTTGCCTCAACCAACGCTTCCATCGTGCCCCCGGGACTAAAAATTATTTCCGGGTCTGTCATACGAATGACTTCATGAATCTGTAGCAAGTCAATGACGTCAGTTTGCAATCGTTTCAGCGATTCATCAAGCTGTTTTGTTGCCATTTTGCTGGTATGTCCGTCAATCTTAGTCATTAAGAACGCCTGGTTACGGTATCCGTCACGCAGAGCTTTTCCCATCCGGATTTCACTTACTCCCTCGGCGTAGTCCCAACTATTATCCATAAAATTAATACCGTTATCGATCGCGGCACGCACTATTTGAATGCCCTCATTTTCGGTATTCGGCTTGCTGATGTGAAATCCGCCCAAACCGATAATAGAAACTCTCTCACCGGTGCGGCCCAACATGCGATAAGGTATTTCTGACTTTGGCGATGTATTCATATTTTTAACTCCAAATCAATAGTGGACAGTGGCTCTTTTTACTGATATCCAGATCCTACAATTTGTTTCTTTAATACATGACTACATGGAAAAACTCACATTAAGGCCATCATACAAAAGTTCTTAGTAAATCACAAGGGCAGAGGTAAGTGGGATTCTTCTCATTTGAAAAAAAACAATCTGAATGATAAAAAACTGATTAAAGTAAGAGCGGAGAAATAATCCCCGCTCTAAGATCTATTTCCTATGATTTCCAGATAGTAACGCCTGATATTTATCCTTTAGCCCTCGATGATGACAAGAGGTTTGCCGGTTTCTACCACTTGTTTTACCACGACTTTAATCTCGATTACTATGCCATTAATTGGAGCCATAATGGGATTTTCCATTTTCATTGATTCGATAAAAAGGAGGATATCTCCTTCCTCTACTTTACCGCCGACTTTGACTTCGATGCTGATGATGGTGCCGGTTATCGGGGCTTCAACGATTTCTTGTGCCAATGCTATACTCCTTTCCCTAAGGAATTTATTGTTTAATATTAGCAAAAAAGAAGGGCGTTGTCATCCTGACAGTGCCCTTCTTCGTCTACATAAAGTTTTTCATTCGATACTAGGTATTTGTATTCGCCATAGCGACAACCGGCGCCACATGCATGACAATCTTCTTTTCGGTAACGCCTTTATCATCCGTAACTTCTTGGGCGTCAATCACAATAGTCTTATCCTGCTTGACCTTTTTGTCGTTCACAACAGTCTCATCCTTAGTATCATCCTTCTTGATCTCTATACGCAGAATTTCTTCTGAAAGTTTATCCACCACCATATCCTGAATGGCCCTCTTCAGCGGACGGGCACCGAATACTTCGTCGAAACCTTTTTCGCCGAGCAAATCTTTCGCGGCTTCGGTTACTTGCAGCGTAATATTCTGTTCGGCAAGTTGTTTATAAACCACTTTCAGCAGCAAATCAACAATAGCGCGAATGTTTTCCTTAGTCAGAGAGTGGAAAACCACCATGCCGTCAAGGCGATTGATAAACTCCGGACGGAACCGTTTTTTCAGTTCTTCCAATAATTTCTCTTTCATTCTCTCATAATTTTGTTCGCGTTGTTTGCCTTCATTGGATTGCGTTGCAAAACCCAGACCTGAACCTTTTCTGATTTGCTCCGCCCCGATATTACTCGTCATGATAATGATGGCATTGCGGAAACTCACTTTTCTGCCCATGGCATCGGTCAAATGACCATCATCAAAGACCTGTAGTAAAATATTAAAGATATCTTCATGCGCTTTTTCAATTTCGTCGAATAAAACAATACAATATGGCTTTCTTCTGACGGCTTCCGTCAATTGTCCGCCTTTATCAGAATCAACATAGCCTGGTCCGGAACCTACTAACCGGGACAGACTGTACTTATCCATGAACTCCGACATATCGAGCCGTATCAGAGTATCTTCACTGCCGAACATAAACTCCGCCAATGCCCGCGCCAGTTCGGTTTTACCGACGCCGGTAGGTCCGAGGAAGATAAAATTACCAATCGGGTGCCTAGGGTCTTTTAGTCCGGCGCGCGCCCGTCTGACCGCTTTAGAAATGGTATCAATAGCTTCATCCTGCCCGACGACACGTTTCCGTAACGCTTCTTCCATCATAAATAAGCGATTTTTTTCATCGACGCCCAATTGAGTGATTGGTACACCGGTCCACATGTGGACGACTTCGGCGATATCATCAGGTGTAACTTCAAGATGTTCCTGGATTTTCTTTTCCTGATATTCTTTTTCACCAGCTTTGATTATCTCTTCCAATTGGACTTCCTTCTGTCGTTTTTCGGCAGCGTAATCATATTGTTGTTGTGCTAAGGCGGTTTCTTTTTCCCTGGTTACAATTTCTTTCAATCTCTTTTTTTCTTTTAATTCGAGGGGCGGATGTAAGCGCAAACGTACCCGGGAAGCAGCTTCATCAACTAAATCGATGGCTTTATCTGGCAGTGACCTGTCAGGAATATACCTCTCCGACAGAGTAGCGGCCGCATCCAAGGCATCATCACTAATTACCAGTTTATGGTGCTCTTCATAGCGTTCTTTAACGCGGCGTAAAATCGCCTTCGTTTCTTCAACCGTGGGTTCTTCCACCAGCACCGGCTGGAAACGACGTTCTAACGCTGCGTCTTTCTCTACATGCTTACGGTAATCGTCAAGCGTTGTTGCACCGATTAGTTGCAGCTGTCCGCGTGCCAGTGACGGTTTCAGAATACTGGAGGCATCCACTGCGCCCTCAGCAGCTCCTGCTCCTACAATAGTATGGAATTCATCAACAAAGAGGATAATATTGCCTGCGGCTTTAATTTCCTCGATAATTTTCTTGAGACGTTCTTCAAACTCGCCGCGGTATTTGGTGCCGGCGATAATACCGCCCATATCCAATGTCACCAGCCGCTTATCTTCCAGTGTTTCTGGAACGTCACCTTTGACAATGAGTTGGGCAAGCCCTTCCACGATAGCAGTTTTGCCAACACCGGGTTCGCCAATCAAAGCAGGGTTGTTTTTATTACGACGGCTAAGAATCTGGACAACACGCTGCATTTCCTTTTCGCGCCCTTCGACGGGGTCGAGTTTATTGGCGCGTGCCATCGCCGTTAAATCGATACTGTATTGGTCGAGCGTTGGTGTTTTACTGGCGCCACGCGTCGGCGTGCGAGGTTGTCTATTAGCATTCTGGCTGAGAATTTTAATCGTCTCATTGCGTACTTGTTCTAAGGTAATGCCAAAACTATCCAGCACCCCGGCAGCTACACCGCCGCCTTCATGCAACAGGCCGAGCAAAAGATGCTCCGTCCCAATATAGTTATGCCCGAGGTGACGGGCTTCATCAATTGCTAATTCAATAACACGCTTGGCACGAGGAGTTAAACCAATTTCACTGGCGTTAGGTTTTTCGCCGCGTCCGATGATAAATTCCACACCTGAGCGTACCTTACCGAGATTCGCGCCGAGACCGACTAAAACTTTCGCAGCGACGCCTTCTTCTTCTCTCAGTAAACCTAGTAATATATGTTCTGTGCCAATGTAACTATGATTAAGGTGTTGTGCTTCTTCCTGTGCCAGGGTAAGCACTCTACGGGCTCTTTCAGAAAACTTCTCAAATCGGCTCGCCATTATTCCTCCCGCAACTTCCTCCGCTCCAAAACTACTGCCAAATAAGAGTATGAATCAGAAATGCAAGCTTCCTGGCAGTGGCATATTTTCCACAAAAGGTTGTCCTCTCAGTATCGTCTGCGCTGAAGCGTTTCACTACCGTGTTCGGGATGGGAACGGGTGGTACCACTTCGCCCAAACCACCAGG
>Ga0182021_10002536_pt1 | contig 21321 bp, 30 predicted proteins | sample 612E3MmetaG_FD_120493 | JGI IMG/M metagenome (GOLD analysis project Ga0182021, IMG submission 120493) | Permafrost microbial communities from Stordalen Mire, Sweden - 612E3M metaG (Illumina Assembly) | ecosystem: Environmental > Terrestrial > Soil > Wetlands > Permafrost | place: Sweden... | reverse complement strand
CCTATCAACTGTTAGGGTTCGAAATTGTTACGGGGGGTTTGCGGAAAAGCTGCCGCGGGTTCGTTCCCAATTTTCGGCATCTTGCCTCGCTTTACCATCTGTGTGTCGCATAGGTAAATGATAAACCTTGCGCACGAAAAAGAAAAGGTTGAAGATTGTGCGGTTTGGCATCGCTTGCCTTTACACAGTCTCACAGTTCGTTTACTGTACCAGGGACTCTCGGAAACGGCTGCGTCTCCGCAATGTGCCTCACGCCCGTAGCCCAACCGACGAGGCGCTCTATTCCGATACCTGCACCTGCAGACGGCTTGGTCTTGCCTTCCTTCGCCAACTTTAGCAGTAAAGCATAGTTTTCTTTCTTGACTTGGTCGCGCTCGATTTTTGTGAGGATTTTCTTGTATTCCCATTCGCGTTTGGCGCCGCTGAGAACTTCCCCGAACTGTGGCAGGAACAAGTCGTAGTTGTCCCATTTGCCTGTCTTGAAGTCTTCGAAATCGTAGAATTCTCGCGGGATGTTGGTTACCCATGTGGGCGCCTTGATTTCTTTGGACAGGCAAGCTTCCCATTCGCCGCCGTACTCTGCTTCTAGGTCTGTTTTGTCGACAACCTTGAAGGGTGCTTTTGGAACCTTGAGGGGTTCGCAGCGGAGGGCTTCGAGTTCGGGTTTCGCTTCTTTTTTGAGGCTTGTTACTAGAGTAACGAGAGCTTTTTCGACTAACGCGTAGATGTCTTTTGAGGTTGCGTCTCGGGCTTCAAAATCAAGTTGGGTGAATTCGTAGATGTGTTTGCCTGTTTTGGCTCGTTCCGCCTTCTCGATGCGGATGTTGGGCGAAACAATGAAAAGCTTTGGGTATGCTAGGCTGGAGGCGACAAGTTTGTGGATAATCATGCTGGCGGTTGTGCGGACGACTTTGCCGTAGATGTCGACTTCGATTCGTTTGTCGATGGAGGCGCCTGGATCGGGCCAGAGGGGGTCGGTGCTTTGGGAAAGTGCTACGGGTAGGAGCCATTGGAACCCGCTGGCGACGTATGTTGACGTCAAGGATTGGAGGGTATGGGTCATTACTTTTGCTATGGCGACTTTCCTTTCCAGCTCGCTTGGGCTGAGCAGGTCTAAGGGTTTGGGTAATTCCGTTAAGGGTACACAGGGTACTTCGGATGTTTTCATTACAGGTCATCTCGGGGTTTGCTGTTGTTCATACCTGCGCAAGCCAGATTATAAATTTTTTATGAAAAATGTGGTAATTATTCCAAAAAACTATAGTCTTATAAGGGTATAACTTGTAATAATTACAACTATGTCGGTTAAACTTGATGAAAAAGACCTCGCTATCCTTGCACTTATCCAAGAAGATAGCCAGCTAACAGCAAAAAGAATTGCCAAAAAAGTTGACGCGCCACTAACTACCGTCTTCGCTAAAATGAAACGCATGGAGGAACAAGGCATTATCCGGGGCTACCACGCCATCGTCGCCCCAGAGAAGCTGGGTGCAGGGACTTCAGCCTTCATCCTTGCATCCGTTTCTTACCGTTCCAAATCCGATGGGGTTCCTGTTTCGCAGCGCACCGTAGCCGAAGAAATCGCCAGGTTCGCTGAGGTCCAAGAAGTGCACATAATCACGGGCGACTGGGATTTGCTTGTCAAGCTTCGGGCAGCAAGCGTGGACGCCATCGGAAAATTCGTGGTGGATAAACTTCGCCTTATCAGCGGGCTAGAAAAAACCTTAACATGTATGGTTTTTGAAACTGTCAAGGAAACCACTGCGGTAGCTTTACCCCTAAAGAAAGCTGAAAGGTCTTAGCTGGAAGTGGAATAGTACAGCAGTGGCAACGCAAGCAGCACGGTATTTCTTCCTTTAGCACTCAAAGTGTAATCCACGCGAAGCGGCGGACCCGAAGAGACGTTTCTTTCGATATATCCGTATTTAGTTAGCAGTTTGAGCTTATCGGATAGAGTTCGGTTGTTTACGCCCAGAACACGTTTGAACTCTCCAAAGCCGATGCTGCTTTTCATAAAAAGTGAGTAGAGAATTTCGAGGGTCCATTTTTGGAAGAGAAGGTTGAATGTTTCTTCGAGGCTTTTGAGTTCTTCTTGGAGGGCTTGTGGATCTAGTTCTTGTTTTTCCAAGATTTTTGCGAGGGTGTCCTCTATGCCTTTTAGCGTTTGTTCTAAGCGGGCTTCGATGAGTTTGCGCAGCTCCGCGCTTAGTGCTATTTGGGTTGCCATAGTTTCACACTTGGTGTAGTTTGGCTTACTTACTGGTTTATATTGGTTTACTTTATACATCTTAGTGTAAAAAATATATCGGTCACTAGAGGAGAATCTAAATGACATGGACCATAAACGTTAATCGTTGCATGCGATGTGGAGGTTGCGTATCCGTCTGCCCGACCGCTGCACTTGACCTAAGAGACAACGTCATCCGAGACGAAAAACTCTGCAAACTATGTGGACTATGCGACCAAGCGTGCCCAGTCGATGCCATAAAGGTGACAAAACCATGATAGATGCTATAATCATCGGCGCAGGACCCGCAGGAGCCTGCTGCGCAAAAAAGCTCGCCGAAGCAGGCCTTTCCGTTAAAGTTTACGAGAAGCGCGCCGAAATCGGCTCTCCTAAGCGCTGCGGCGAGGGTTTAAGCGAAGCGAGCCAAAACTTTGTGGGCAAAATCCCTGAACGATGCATTGCGCAACGAATGAAAGGCGCAAGGTTATACGCGCCCAACGGTAGATATCTAGATGCCATCTTAACGGAAGGCGGCTTTATTTTGGAACGCAAAGTCTTCGACAAATGGCTCGCTGAAGAAGCCATCAAAGCAGGCGCTCAAGTCCAAGCCAACACATTTGTGTCAAGCCTAATCAAAGATGACCGCGGGTTCTATACGGGCGTAAAAGGCGAATTCATGGGCAACGAGTTCGAGGAAAAAACCCGTGTTGTCATCTGCGCCACAGGAGCCGAATCGCCGATCCGCACTCAAGTGCTAGGCGTCTACTCCAAAGTGAACCTTGTAGATAGCTGCATACAGTACGAAATGACCAATGTCGACATGGTTCCAGATATGATCCACATTTACCTAAGCAACGTTCTCGCCCCCCGTGGCTACGTGTGGGTTTTTCCCAAGGGCGAACACCGAGCCAACGTCGGCTTAGGCATCGTCCCACAAGAAAAGAAACCCGGTGCCTACATGGCAGAGTTCTTTAAGGAGCATCCGGAAATCAGCAAAGGCAGCATCATTGAAGTCAACGCAGGTTGCGTCCCAGTCGGCGGGTTAGTTAAAGACATGGTTGCCAACGGCTTCGTCCTCTGCGGTGAAGCGGCAAACCACGTGAACCCAATCCACGGCGGAGGCATCAAAGAAGCAGTCATCTCAGGTCAGATGGCAGCCGATGTCATCGCAGACTGCCTCAAGAAAGGCGACGTCTCCAAAACCGCCCTCTCAAAGTATAACGAGAACTGGTGGGAGAAACGCGGCAACCATCTCAAACGTGTGGAGAAGCTGCGGGAAACGCTGGAGAAGCTGTCAGACAATGACTTGAATGACTTGGTCGATGCGCTGAAACCAGAAGACATAATCGAATTCGCAAGAGGCGCAAAGCTTAGCGTCCTCGCAAAAGTGCTCATGCGGAAACCAAGACTAGTCGGCATAGCAAGACACCTGCTTTAAAAAAAGAATAAAAAAGACATGGCGGTTCTTCCCGCCCAACTTTATTTTTTTCTTATTACTGTTTTGAGTTTTCTTCTGTTCTTGGTTTTTTGCTGCCGAAAGTGTAGTTTTTGGCTGCTAAGCTCAGCGCAATAATGACGATCATCAGGCCAATACCTATTGCGAAGATTGTGTTGAATGCTGTGGCGTTTGCGAAGTTGTAATGTGCAGGTCCGAGAGAGACAGTGTTGTAGTAAGTGGACATGATCGTGGTGGCAAGGACTGGACCGATGGCGCCTCCCAGATTCCGAAGCATCGTGTTCATACCTAAGCCGACGGCTGTGCTGTCCTTGGGCACGGAAACCGAAATCATGTTCACGATGGGGATAATCAGTGAGACGACCCCGACCAGCGAGACCGCGACGTCTATTGTTAGTTCCAGTGTGGTTCCTCTGCTAAGGATGAACAGCGATAAACCAATTATGCTCATGATGGAGCCGAAAAGAAGTATTGGTTTGGGTCCGATTTTGCCGACGAGTCTCCCAATGAGTGGGCCAACGATGAGCATTACAAGTGTCGCGGGTGCTAGAGTTAAGCCTGTGCTGATTACATCTAAGCCTAGCCCATAGGGACTTGGGACCTTTGGCTGTTGCGCATAGTAGATTACGGCGAAGAACAGCAGGAACATAGACATGCTAGAGAGTATGCCTACGAGGTTGGCTACGAGGACGTTTCGGATTTTCAGCAACTTCAGTTGGATCAGTTGGTTGCTACGTCTATTCTCGAAAACGAAGAAGACAATTGTCAACATAATGCCAGGGATTAGTAGTGCTATGTTTTCGAGACCCAGCCAACCTAAGTTCGGGGCTTCGGTAAGGTATAGCAGAACCAGCACGATGCCGGACATGAGTATGGTTGCGCCGGCGTAGTCGACTTTGCTTTTTACGCCCGGTGGGTCTTTTTTGAGCATCTTGGTGACTAATAGGAATAGAATTATGCTCAGGATGAAGGCTGTGTGGAATGCCCACTGCCACCCGAGGTCTTGAACCACGTAGGCACCAATCACTAAGCCTGCTGCGGCTCCAATGGCGAAGGTTCCGCTGATTATGCCTTGTGCGGTGGCTACTTTTTCACGTGGGAAAATATCGGCGATTAATGCCAGCCCAAGCGGGACAATGGCGAATCCAATGCCCTGGATAGCTCTGGACAAAATCAGCATGTATATGGAGTTTGAGAATCCAGCCAGCCCGACGCCGACTATATAGAAAGTTAAGACTATAAGGAGGATTTTTTTCTTGCCGTAAATGTCGCCCAATTTCCCAAATAACGGCGCGACCGCGGCTCCTACGATGAGGAAGGCAGAAGTGACCCACGATGCGATGGTTTCGGATGCTGCAAAGTCCTTTTGGATCGTGGGAACGCCGGGGATAACCATCGTTTCAACATAGTTAACCAGCAGGGAGACCGCGGTTATGGTTAGGAGGACTTTGATAGCGTACCGTGATTCTCCGATTGGTTTGGTTGTGGTGTTTGGCTGCATGTTTTCGCGTCCAGACCTTTTATTAGCGACTGAAAGTCAGTTTATATACCTATCGTCGCCAATAGCAACCATTTAAAGTAACCAAGTAAGTATCTCAGTGAACCCAAATGCCAAAAGTGATCCCTGAATACCGCGAAGCAGCCAAAACCAAAATCATAGATGCAGCCCGTACCGTCTTCGCTAAACAGGGTTACCATGACTCCACCATGGACGACGTCGCAAAAGAAGTCGGCGTAAGCAAAGGTGCCCTATACTCCTACTTCAAAAGCAAAGAAGACATCCTTAAAGAAATCTCCCTGCAAGGACACCAAACGCTCAGAACAATCCTTAGGGAATCAGGAAAGACTCACAATTTAGAAGAAGCCCTGGAAAAGGTTTACACGATGATAACTGAAAAATACCGGGGCAATCTTCACACGCACTTCGAAATAATCTCTATAGCTTCACATGACCCCAAAATCAGGAAAATCATCATGGAAGACTACCAAAAAGACATAGACACCGTAACGGCGTTCGTAGAGGAGAAGATGAAGCAAGCTGCTATGCGGACGGATGTGGATGCGCGGACGTTAGCGGAACTTTTCACGGCGCTCTACATGGGAACATTGGCAAGGCTAGTCATGGGCTTTCCAGAAAGGGAGGTACATGATAATTGGATAAAATCCATGCTACTTATACTGGGAAAAACGCAAAGGTGAACAAAAGCTGTTAACCAAGCTGTAAAGTCGATTCAGCGAAAAAATGAATAAGGTTTGGGGTTAATGGCAGTTGCCGTTTCCAGTTTCCGGCAGCAGTTTTTGTGCCCTGAGGATTTTTTTGAATTCTTCCTCTTTGAGCGATGCCCGTCTGCCGTTCGCATAGACTTCTTTAACGCGCTCCACGACTGCTGCAACCTGCTCATCGGTTGGTTCGTTGCCTGTGAGTTCGGTGATTTTGTGTTTTACGCCGCTTTTGCCCGATTGTTTGCCAATTGTTAAGCGTCGTGTGTTGCCGACCAGTTCAGGTGGATAAGGCTCATATGTCCAGCTGTTGTTGAGAACGCCGTGCATGTGAATACCTGACTCGTGCGCGAACCCGTAGTCTCCTACGATTGCTTTGTTGGGTGGAACTACGTATCCGGTGGCTTTGCCGATGAAATCCGCCGTTGCCTTCAGCTTCTCGGTTTTCCCTGCGTACTTCATGACGCCGTAGTGCATGTACAGGTTTAAGAGGACTTTTTCTGTTTCTGCGTTCCCTGCACGCTCTCCGATGCCCAGATAGGTCGTGCTCAAGTAGATTTTGTCCCAGATGCCGTCTGCAGCGCGAACAGCAGCTATCGTGTTCTCTACCGCGTTTCCGAAGTCGTCGTGTGCATGGATTTCAAGCGCTTTGATGTGTGTTTCTTTTTTGAGGGCTTTTATTTTGGCTGGAATCCCGTTCATTACTGGTGCAATTGGATCTGACAAGCCGATGCCTACGGTGTCGCAGATTCGGTAGCATTCTGCGCCTGCATCTGCAACCGCGTTTATCCATTTTTTCTCGAATTCCCAGTCTGCACGTGTGCTGTCTTCGCCGTGAACAAAAACGCGCATCCCATGATCCTTCGCAGCGTACTCAACTACATCAACCACGTTGGCTAGCAGCTGATCCGCTGTTTTGTCTGCCCATTTTGCTGCAAAATGAATGTGTGAAACCGGATGTGAAATGCCTACCTCACTGAATCCAAGCGCGATGGCACTGTCTATGTCTTCGCGGACGGCGCGACACCACGCAGCTACGCGGCAAGGTAACTTTAACGCGTGGATGAGTTTGGCTGCTTTCTTGTCAGGTTCCTGGTAATGGAATACTTCCAGTCGTTCTACGCCGATGTCGCTGAGGAGCTGAGCGATTTTGGCGGAATCTTTTGGTCCTGCGGCTAATCCGGGCATTTGGATTCCGTCGCGCAGGGTAGTATCATCGATAATGGGTTCTGTTTTTAGTGGCGGCATTTTGAAGTAGTAATCTTCTAGCTTCATGTTTTAACGACTCGGATGACTTTACGGTTAGATGTAACGCTATTTTACTGCATTCTGGGCTTTGATAAATGTTTCTGCAACTTTTCTGCAAGTTTGTTCAAACAGATATGAGATTACGTTGCATATGGAGTTGTCATTGAACAAACAAAAACTTTACACAACAACAAATAAGCAACAAACATTCACCGCGAAAAATCCAAAAACTATCAAACCTAAGCCTAAAAAACCGCCAGTTTAAGGACCCAAATTCTTGTGCAGGGCCTTAATTGTCCCCGAAACAGCCAACACATGAACCGCAGCTTCTTTTCCTCCTAGCGAAGTAACGGTAGCCAAAGCGGCACGTACATTATCCACTGCTTGCAAATTGGCGCGAACAACTGCAAACTTTTGCTCACCATCATAGCTGATTAAGGCTAAACTGGTCAAGCTTGCACCGTACTCCCCAAACAGCTTCGTGACAGAAGCCCAAACGGCGTCGATGAAATCTCGTTCAGTGGGAACGCAGTCCACGTCCAGCTGCACCGCTAAGTAACGGCGCTTAAGACGCTTCAACAATCCGCCCCCTGTTTGATAACGCGGATTCCAGGAGCCACAAACCCTATCCCCAGTTTTTGGCGGTTCCGTCTTACCAACGCGACGGCATTGTGCGAAACGGCATCCAACGCAGCGTCACCAGTTAAGCCGAAAAGTGAAGAGAGCATAGCCACTTCTCGGGGCTTACGCAAAAGCATCGGTTCCGAAACTCCGCTCGAAACTACAAGCGGCAAACCGAACTCCAAAGCAACAGCCACTTCCCGCCGAAGACAAGACAAAAAACGCACTCGCGCTGGACCCTCCCAAACTAAAAGCGGCTTCACATCCACCTCAAATCCTGCAGAACCACCACTCGCCAATTCGGCTTCGGCACGGTCAAAAAATCTGCGCCTATAATCCAGCAACGGAAAATTTAGTAAGTCCACTCGGTGGTCTTTCGCCGCTTGTCGGGCGACTTCTTTGGTTTCGCACAGGACACAGATAACTTCGAATCTTCGCCGCATCTTCCGAAGCAAACCCACAAGCTCATCCTGCGACCGCGGACGCAAATCCACCCGGGAAACAAAATCCAGACTCATGTCGGTGCAGGCAGTTTTGATTCGGCTGATTTCTTCAGGTCGAGTTTCGAGTGCAAGCTGTGTGGCGACTTGGTTGTAGCCGAGTTCTGCAGCTTTCTGCACGAGTTTCTGGGTTTGGGCTTGGTCTTTGCCATTTACGCGCAAGTGCAATCCGCGAAGACGCGTTTCATAGCAACAGCCCTGCTTGCCTGCAGATGTCCATGATCTCGTTAGAGGTTTTGTTTTTAAAATGGATTTTGAAGTGAATCGGGTCGTCGTGAGCGATTTTAAGCGTGCCTAAGAACGCACTTTGCTTGTCAAACCGCAAGTACAGATTGTGCTTTTCGATGTGTGTCTGGATTTCGTCGTTAAGCTGTTCCTTGTCCAACGAGCTGAGTCCAGAAGCGATTTTCTCCAGCGCAGAAGGCAACGCTTGCTTGTTGGTTAGTTTGGTTTCCATCAACACGATGGGGTTGCCGTGGTGTCCCACGCAGTTCGTTTTGTTGAAAACAACTTCTGCAGCCAAAGCTTCGGGGAGGGTGTTTTTTACTGCAGCTTCGACTTTGGTCATGTCTTCGGTTGCGTGGCTGAAAACGCGGATTTCTAAATAAGCAATTGGGTATTTAGAAGAAGATGGGGAAGGAGGCAAATGGGGGACACCGCTCATTGGTTAATGGCGGTTCTAGGCTTTAGATTTTTTCGGTTTCGCCGCGACAGGTTTCTTCTTTGCAGGTGCCTTTTCGGTGCATGCTTTGAGGGCTTCGATGTTGTCTTCGTGGCTGGTTTTACGTTTGCGGTCCACGGGTATGCAGAGTCTGCGCGCGTCACCTGCGTTTAATCCTGCTTCTTTGATTTCGTCGGGGCTAAAGCCCTTGCCTTGTCGGCGTTTCCCGCTTTGTGCGGTGATCATGGGTTTAATGTGATGCATTTACTTGCCGCCTTTTGTTTGGTGATCGCCGTGAACGCCAGTGTTACCGAATTTACGGCTTGGTCGAGCTTTCTCTGCGCCTCTACCGCGTTTGTGCAAGCCTCTTACGTTTTTGCCTGCGCTGGTTAAGCTGCGGAAGGCTCGGCGCTTGTGCTGTTTTTCAGCTATCCAGCCGATGTCTTTGTCGGATTTTATGCACGGATGAGATTTGTCAACGAGGATAACTTCGAACCACTTGTGTCGACCGTCTTCGCCAACCCAATAGCTGTTCAAGACCTCGGTGTTTGGGAATTTGCGTCCTGCACGTTCCTCAGCGATTAATCGAAGAGATTTTCCTGGTTTGAATTTTTTGACACCCATACGTTTGGGTCTGCGTCCAGAAACTGGGCGAAGTTTGCGGAGGTTGCCTCTGCGGACGCTTACGCGTGCGATTATGAAGCCTTGTTTGGCTTTGTATCCGAGTTTTCTGGCTCGGTCTAGTCTGAGGGGTCTTTCCACGCGGTTTACGGTGGGTTCTTTGCGCCATTGGACTAGACGTTGACGCATGAGCTCTTCTACGAAGCTTTTTTCGGGTTTTGCCCATTCTTCAGCTATGTACTTGTATGCCATGTGTTTTCACCTAAACTGTATTTGCTGTTTTACGGTTCAGCCCAACGCCGAAGCGAGGGGCCACATCCCAGCGGACACTGTGATCCGCCAACAAATTGGGTTCTAACACGGTGAGCGGTAAAATAAACCTTTCCAGCTATAAGCGGCTTTTTTTTGGGTTTGCTGAACTTATAGGCGTGGAACAGCCCTAATCGCCTTGTTAGTATTAGCAAATTAAATGCGATGTCCGAACATATGATACTTGATGCCACGTGCGCAAGAAGAAGAAAAAAGACCCTTGCGGGTTTAGGTTGATTTGAAGAACTGAGACCTTGGAGAGCCACAAATCGGGCATCGGTCGAAGGTCGGTTCGCCCTCAATTGTGTTCCCGCATGTCCCGCAAACATAGTAGTCGACTTTGGGCAGTTCCTTCTTGGCTTTCAGTGCGTCTATGGCTTGTTGGTACAGTTTCGCGTGTACCTGTTCCACTTTGTTAGCGACATCGAAGCTCCAGGCTGCTTGCTTGTTTTTTTCCTCTTTTGCAACGCCGAGGTACTCGGGGTACATTTTGGTGTACTCGAAGGTTTCGCCACCAAGCGCCGCGTTCAAGTTGTCTATGGTGGATTTGATTTCGCCCGTTACTCGAAGGTGGTTTAACGCGTGGATTGTTTCGGCTTCTGCCGCTGCACGGAAAAGTTTGGCTGCCTGTGCGAAGCCTTCTTCTTGGGCTTTCTGGGCAAACGCTAAGTAGCGACGATTAGCTTGGGATTCGCCCGCAAACGCAGATTTGAGGTTTCCATCAGTTTTATTCATGACAAAATATCTCTCCTAAAAATACTATAATTTGAAGCCAGTTATAAGTTCTATCCCGACCGTCAACCACAATTTTACTAGAACCCGTCGAAAGGAAAGTATATTAGACTTGAACTGCTTTGGGAACCTATTGCTTTTTAGGTGATTAAAATGGAACATGTTTCAATGAACAAAGGCGAAGGAATCAAATCTTTTTCTCTGCCCAAATTAAAATACGACTACAATGCGCTTTCTCCCTACATGTCTGAAGAACAACTAAAGCTTCACCATGACAAACACCACCAAGCGTACGTCAATGGAGCTAACGCTATCTTTGAGAAACTCGATAAAGCACGAAAAGACAACATAGACATCGACGCAAAAGCCATGATGAAGGAGCTCTCATTCCACATCGGAGGTCACATGCTGCACAGCACATTCTGGGACTGCATGGCGCCCACGGGCAAAGGCGGCGGCAAACCAGGCGGCGCAATTGCAGACATGATAAACAAGGAGTTCGGCAGCTTTGAGCGGTTCAAGAAAGAATTCAGTATGGCAGCCACAAGTGTAGAAGGTTCAGGATGGGCAGTTCTTGCGATGCAGGAATGCGTTGCCAGACCACTGATAATGCAAGTAGAGAAACACAACATAAACGTGTATCCTGGCTTCCGCATCCTCATGGATCTAGACGTTTGGGAACACGCCTACTACGTCGATTACAGGAATGACCGCGCCAAATTCGTTGAAGGCTTCTGGAACGTCGTCAACTGGGATTACGTCAACAAAGTCTGCGGCTTGATAAAGTAAGTTTTCAACAACCCATTTTCTTTATTTTTGGAAAAACATTGGAAGCTAGTTTTTTCTCTCACTGCAAAAGAAGAAGAAAAAACTTTTCCATTTTCTTCTTCTTTTGGAGCCTAATTAACAAAGAGTCCGAAAAAGGCCGGGCTTATGGCGGTGGAGTGATTTTTATGGCTTGTGTGGGGCATTGTGTTTCGCAGGCTAGGCATTGGATACAGTCAGCTTGTCTCACAGGATCAGTCCGTTTGTCGCCGCTTGGGGTTTGCGACCAATCGTAAAGCGAAACGGGGCAGACGCCGATGCAAACGCCGTCGCCTACGCAGATATCCCAATCCACGGCAACGTTGGTTCCATGAATTCCCAGTTTGCCGCCTTCGGCGCCCCAGGTTTTGTGTCCGTTGTGTTCTCCAGAAACTTTCAGTTTGGTTTGAAAATCAGGGTCAATAGGCAAAAAATTCACCAACTCTAGTTTGTGCCGCGGAAATATTAGGTTTTCTGCCCGCATTTCAAAGCGGGTCACTTTAGGGTTCTGTTAAAGAATGTGACCATTTGCCAAAAAGCGTCTTTAGCCACTGATGTTTCAGATAATTTCCCGTCGACGACCATGAATCCATGCGGTTCGCCCTGATAGACCTTCATTTCGAAGAACTTGTTTGCGGCATCCAGTCCTTGAGCGTACTTGTAGATGTCGACGATATTGCTGGCTTTGTCCCGCGATCCGTGAATCATCAGCAACGGCTCTTCTAGTTGCTGTAGAAACTCCGCGGGCTGGGATTGGTTGTTGAATCCTCCCGAATAAGGGAATCCGTAAAAAGCCACGCCCGCCTTGAACAAGGAGATCTGGGGTAGGAACAGCATTGTGAACCTTCCTCCTGCGCAGAAACCCACGAGCCCAACCCTCGCGGAATCGACGCCGCTACCATTCTTGAGGTGCATGACGGAGTCTATGACTAATTGTTTAACCGCCTCATCTTTGGGTTTTTCCGTGAATGTTTGCCATTCTGGAGCGAGGACAATGAACCCTTCGGAGGCCAAATTATCCATCATGACCTTGTAACCAGGCTCCAATCCCTTGAAAGAATGAAGAAGAACCAGCGCGGTTGATGTCTTGCCTCCGGGTCTTGGCGCTGCAAGGTAGGCTGGATAAGTTTTGTCTCCGCTTACGATTTGGACAATCTGGCGGTTTATCGTCGAGTTTATTTCACTGGTAAGCAATCGGGGTCACCTGTTTTCAGGGTGGGAAACGACGGATATTAGTTTATGTGATTGCACTGCGCAGCCAAAAGCGTTTTGAGCAGATACATCTTTACTTTAGTGGAGTTGATATGTCGAATTACTTTGTACCTGAGGGCATGCGTCCCGCTACTTTGGAAGAGCGCAGGGAATTCTACGCGTTAGAGTTCGACTTGGCAAAAGTCGCTGAATGGTTCAAGGGCAGAGAGGGAAAAACCAAGTTTGCAGTCATAATTGGGAGGCACACCAAAATCTTCCCCAAAAAGTACTGTGAAGACTGGGACACTACCATAATCATCGATCAATATGCCAACTTGGAAGATGTCCGCAGCCAAATCCTCGAGTTTCTTCCTGAAGCCGTCTATTACGACCGAAATATATACGACCAAAACGACCAGCCTGCGGGGCAGGAGTTGGCTTTTGACGTGGACCCCGAAAACATCACGTGCCCCATCCATGGCACATTAGCGGACAAGATGAAGCGGCATCAGGGCTTAAGTTTCTGTGACATAGAACTGGAATTGGCTAAGGAGCAAACGGTTGTATTGTATGAATTTTTGGAGAAGGAGTATTCGGACCTACAGGTTGTTTATTCGGGCAGGGGCTTTCACATCCACGTTTTCGACAAAAAAGCCTGCAATTCGACAACGAAAGAAAGGACTGAAATCGCTGCACGCGTGAAAGCAAATGGATTTGCCATAGACGCTTGGGTCACGGAGGGCGAAATGCGCTTAATCCGCTTGCCTTACAGTCTGCACGGCATGGTCTCCCGGATCGCAGTGCCATTAGAGAAAAAAGAAATTGAGAAATTCAACCCTATCCAAAACGAGAAGTGCATCCCCAAATACGTGCAAAAGGGGAAGCCGGCTACTTCTTTTTCTTAACTTCTGCCGCTTTCTTCTCTTTCTTGGCGTAGTACTCTTTCTTCTTTTTCTCTTCTTCTGCTGTTGGTTTCTTAGCTGCTGCTTTGGACATAAAATTCTCCAATTTAGTATTGGCAGATGCAGATAAAAGATTTCCGACCGCGCAAAAACATGAAAAGTTTATTTGTTTCCAAGGTAGCCATCTATTGTTAGTTGAGGCTTGTTTTATGGAACATTTTGATGTACTGGTTATAGGAACAGGCAGCGGCATGCTCATAGCAGGCGCCGCGGTGGATAGTGGCTTCCGTACTTCAGTTGTGGATTTTGGTCCGATGGGCGGCACTTGCACGAACCGCGGCTGCATCCCATCGAAGATGCTGATTTACCCGGCTGACGTTGCAACCCTGATCCGTGAAGCTGACAAGGTGAGCGTGAAAGCGCAGGTCAACGGCATCGACTTCCAAAACATCATGACCCGCATGCATACACTAGTAAACGGGGACAGCGGCACCCAAGCTAAAGCCGTCCAAGCCACACCTGACCTGAAATGGTATCAGGACGTGGGCGAATTCATCGGCGACTACACCATGAAAATTGGCAACGAAACAATAACCGCTGAGCGCATCTTTATCGTTTCAGGGGCAAGGGTCAAAATCCCCAAAATCAAGGGATTGGAAGCCGTGGATTATTTGACGAGCGATAGTGTGCTGGATCTTGATTCGCCCCCAAAAAGCGTAATTATACTGGGCGGCGGCTACGTCGGCGTAGAGTACGCACATTTCTTCTCAGGCATCGGCACCAAAACCACCCTCATCCAAAGACCAGTAAAGCTTTTGAAGGAAGAGGAACCTGAAGTCAGCGACCTCCTTAAACTAGAACTGGAGAAACGCGTCGACATCTACACCGGATACGAAGCAGAGGAAATCAGGCAAGAAGGCAGCGGAAAAGTTGTTGTCGCTAAAAACCTCGCAGAAGGCACCACAAAAGAGTTCACAGCAGACGCATTAATGGTTGCGACTGGGCGGGAACCCAACTCTGACCTACTCAAACCCGAAAAAACAGGCGTAAAGCTAGACGAACGCGGTTACATCAAAGTGAACGAGTTCCTAGAAACGGGCAAAAAGAACATTTGGGCTTTCGGGGACGCCATCGGCAAGTACATGTTCAAGCATGTTGCCAACTACGAGGCTGGCATCGCGTGGCACAACGCCGTCCATGACCACAAAGCTAAAGTGGATTACATTGCGGTTCCTCATGCGGTTTTCAGCGAACCCCAAGTCGCATCCGTTGGGCTCCGGGAAGCAGATGCTAAGTTGCAGGGGCTCAAAATTCTCGTGGGAACCGCTCTATACAGGGATACTGCCATGGGCGCCGCGATGGGCTTCGTGGATGGCTTCGTGAAAGTCATCGTGGAGCAGCAAACCGGCAAGATTCTGGGCGGACACATCATCGGACCGCAAGCGTCCATCCTCATACAGGAAATTATAACCGCCATGAACAGTGGCGACCGAAGCTTAACACCCATATTGCAGTCCATGCACATCCACCCTGCAATGCCAGAAGTCGTGCAAAACGCCTTCGGAAACCTACACACAACCGACCACACACATCAAAGCAACAGCTAAAAAGTTATATTCCCCCAGTAGAACTGTTTCTAGTAGAGTTGGTTTTGTATGGATATTTCTAAAGTTCCAGGTAAGAACACTAAGCATAAGGTTTTCATGTACGCTCTAAGCACGTGCGTCTGGTGTAAAATGACCAAGCAATTTCTGAAAGACAGCAACGTCGCTTTTGAATATGTGGACGTAGACTTGTGCACTGAGGAAGATAAGGAAAAAATCCGCAAAGAAATTCAACATAAAGGCGGAGTTCTCAGCTACCCCACGACCATTGTAGATGACAAGACCGTGGTTACGGGCTTCCGAAAAGATTTGCTCAAGAAGGAGCTCGAACTATGACCGTGACCATAGAACAGACCCGCAAACGGGCAGAAGCCGATGCGAAAACTAACGGCTCTTTCCTAGTTAATGATCCTGAACTCCTCCAAGGGCTATTAGAAGGATTAAAAACCAACGAGGACCGCTACGGTTTCCCATCGTGCCCTTGCCGGCTTGCATCAGGGGACTTGGATTATGATAGAGACATAGTTTGTCCATGCGACTATCGCGACCCGGATGTCGTTGAATTCGGCGCATGCTACTGCAGACTTTACGTTAGCAAAGACGTTTACGAAGGCAAGAAAGAGCTTCCCACTGTTCCCGAACGTAGACCTATGGATAAGCAAGCCAGAGCGTTCCAAGCTGCGAGCATGCCAAAACAAGCAAAACCGTCAATTGAAAAAACAGTTGAAAAAGAAGAGAAAGAGGAACTGGTCCAGATCAGACCCAAACTGTGGTATTGCAAACAATGCGGCTATGTAGTTTACCGGGAAGACCCGCCTTACATTTGCCCCATCTGCAAAGCGAAAAAGGAGATGTTTGCGGAAATAAAAACAAAAGTAGAGTTTTCCGGGTAAACCCGATTTCTCTATTTTGTGATATCGATTTCGATTTTTTGCCAGTCCTCTTTTATTCCTTTCAGCGAGGAAACGCCGCCAACAACGACGCCTTCGATGAATCGGGCAACGAAATCATTCAAGGGAATTTCTTTACCGTCAACCTTAAGTTTCATAACCATAAACGTCACATCAAATACAATGAGTATGTTTTGAGGTAAAAGTTTTTTGGACAAACCTGCTACGGGAAGGATGCTTGTCTTGAATCCCCAAAAGGAGCACTAATAAAGAAAAAGGGAACATTGACTGAATGAAGAAGGGCCACGCACGGAGACTATGAACTTTTTGAGCTTTTTGAGTTTTCATTGATCACCTCCAAATCGTGTAATGTTGAGTCAGGTTGGGTTGTTTTGCCCAGATTCGTTCCTGTATCCGTGGGTTTTTCTGTTGTATGCGATTTTTTCGATGATTTCATTATTCATTCTTGTTTGACCACCTTCAATGAATACACATGTGTTTGAATAAATATAAAGCAATTTGAGATTTGTTCATAACTATTAAGAAAAGTTAAACATACATCCATTAGAACTATATATGGTTGAAGAATCGCATATCTCTAAAAAGAAAAAAGGACTCGCTAAAAGCTGTTTTCTGGAGCTCTTCGCCTAAAAATAGCAAACAAAGCTACGCTAACCGCAGCTATGATGACGCCTATCAAAATCAGCACACCAGCGTCGGGACCAGAGCCGAAGACAATCGGGATGGGACCAATAAAGATGACTACTCCTGTGCTTGCTGAACCGCCGTTGCTGGACGTCGCCGCAGCAACGACTAACACGCCAACAAAAACCAGCACGATACCAGCAACGAGCAGCAGAAAAAGCCAGCTATGCGAACCTGACTCGTAATCAATTTCCTCTTCATCTGGTTCTTCTGTCACGTTTCTCTGCCTCACACAAACAAGTAATAGTATATCAGCATTGCAACGATAAGCGCCACCGTCAGGATGATGGCGAGCGTCATAAGGTTTTTTGCGGATTTCTTGTCTGACCCGAAGATTATTGGCACGGGACCGATTATGACGACACCGGCGGACTTGGTTTTTCCCGACTTGCTTCGTGTCGCCACCGTTATAGCGGCAATTATGAGAACTATGACGCCGACAAGAATTAACCCAAACCCCAAAAGGTAAAGCGTCGACGAATCCACTTGTCTGTTCTCCGCTTAATCGTAAACGGATTTAAGTTTAATAAACTTCGCACTTGCAACCGCTAAATGAGTGCAATTAAAATACATCAAGAACCTTTAATTTCCTATCCGGGAACCGTAAGGAATTTGTAGAATCACATCGAATGGGAGATAAAGCCGTTGAAGAAACCCGAAGTTTACCTTGAACCAAAAGATCGGGCCGCAAAAATAATCCAACTCTTGGAAAAAGAGCATCCAGACGCCAAAATCGCGTTACATTCTTCTAAACCGCTTGAACTGCTTGTTGCCACGATGCTTTCGGCTCAGACCACCGATGAAACCGTCAACCGTGTAACCAAATCGCTCTTCAAGAAGTACTCCAAGCCCGAAGACTATGCCAAAGCCGACATACACGAACTGGAGCAGGACATCCGGTCTACAGGGTTCTACCATAACAAAGCTAAAAACCTGCAGAATGCTTGCAAGCTAATCGTTGATAAATTTCACGGAGAAATCCCCAGAACTATGGATGAGTTGGTGGAGTTGCCAGGCGTCGCGAGAAAAACAGCCAACATCGTCCTGTATAACGCTTATGGGGTTACGGCGGGCATCGCGGTGGATACTCATGTGCACAGACTCGCCCAAAGGTTGGGATTAACTGAAAACGAGGACCAGGACAAGATAGAGCAGGACCTCATGCAACTCGTCCCGAAAGGCCAGTGGATGCACCTCACAGACCTGTTGATTTTCCATGGCAGGCGCGTGTGCACTGCAAAAAAGCCCAACTGCACAGGTTGCGTGCTGAACAAGATTTGCCCGTTTGCCTTCGCATTTGAGTAACAGACAAGCGGTACGGATTTATAGCCGCTGACTTCTAGTTAATTTAAGGTTTTTAAAATGTCAACTACTGCACAGATAGGAAGAACGCCAAAAGTCGGCGACAAAGCACCCGACTTCACCCTACCGGACACGGAGATGAAAACCCGTAGCCTAAAAGAGTTTCAGGGACAAAAATTGGTGTTGGCTTTTTTCGTAGGCGCGTTTACCGGCACCTGCACCAAAGAAATGTGTGCCTTCCGAGATAGCATGTCTAGGTTAATTGATCTGAAGACGCAGGTTGTGGGCGTAAGCGTCAACGATCCCTTTTCAAATAGAGCCTTCGCAGAGAAGAACCGATTGCCCTTCCCGATTTTGAGCGACGTTAACCACGAAGTCATCAAACTCTACAACTTGGAATCTCCGGATTTTTCTGGGATCAAAGGTTACACGGTCGCTAAACGCAGCATATTTCTCCTCGACAATAAAGGCGTCGTCCGCTATACCTGGGTCACTGAAGACGCATCAGTGGAACCTGACTATCAAAAGATTGAGCAATCCTTAAGCGAGATCGAGTAAAACTCTTTTTTCTTTTATTTGCTGCCATAAACTGGCTGTTGCAGAATTCTCATTCGCCGGCAAATTGCTATAGTGGTTCTGCTTCGACAAGTTCAAACTTTATGAGTTTAGGGTAAAGCCAATAAAACTTAATGAAGTCCTCTATGGACTGGTCTGTATCTACGACTTTGAGAAATTCCACGGAATCCGCAGACACGCCCTTGATGTCGCGTGCTGTGTAAACCTTTAGTGAAGCAAAATATCCCTTCTCTACTTCCACATCTGCAAGCGGCACCTCTTCTGGGACTTCTATTCCGAAGGGTAGATTCGTCATCAGGTCTATGGCTGCGATTTTGCGTACTTCCTCGTTTTTCGCTTTCACTGAAATGGTTCTTCTGTCAAAAATTCGGTAAACCCAATCAGACCTGTTTTCCGAGGAAACGTCCAAAATAGCACTTCCATTAAGATAGTGGATGTTTAAGTGTTAATTCTTTTCGGGTGAGGAAAGACCAGCAACTCTTTAAAAGGGATTGGACATAATAACAGAGTCATCGGTGAGAAAGAAGATGAAAAACTGGAAAATCATAAGCCGAATCGCCAGCGTATCCGGAATAGTCCTTGTTGTGTTTGCTGCGTTCGCAGCTTTTACAACTTACGAAGTAATTCACATAGTGGCCACAGCAAATAATTCTGTGGCTCCCGACAACTACGTTCAATTCTCCTTGATATCTGCCATGCTGCCTTACTTGGCGTTCGCCGTCGTAGCCTTTGCTATTGCAGGAGTTACTTCACGCGCAGGGGAGGAGAAAACTGAGATTCCAGAGCAAATGGAACAAACAACGCAACAGGTAGAAGAAGCAAAACCCGAAGAAGCCCAACAATAAATCCTTCTTCCCATAAACAAAAACCTTTTTTGATGTTAAAGGATTTTTCCTGTTCACTTCGCATTAAATCATTGGATTTCTGCCCAAGACTTTTTTTTAGGCTTTAATGTTCTGGCAGAGAGTTAGGAAAAATCTAAAAGGGATTATCACATAAGAAGAAACGTCATTCTTGTGATAATTCTAGAAAAAAAGGTGAAGGCGAAGCTAAGTAGAAAGGCTTTTCCATTTGCCATTTGTGTCATTTTTGTTCTTCTCTTAGCCGCAGTTCATGTTGGTGTCAGCGAAGCCGCGAATATTTCGTCACTCCCTGACAACGTAATGGTTAACCCAGCCACGCAGACGAGCCTTGAAACAAACCTAACTCTAAGCGTGCCCTCCTCTATCTTCGATAAAACTGTAACCCTAAACGCAGTCTTGACCGATGAAAATGGGAATCCGGTGCGCAATGCGTCAGTCAAGTTCGAGGTTTACGGCAAAATTGAGTACAGCAAAGTTAAATGGACAAACGTCTCCCAAACCGACGGCGCGGGTCAGGTTTCAACAAGTTACGTTGCAGCAGACATGGAAGGTTTCCGAGTTCAAGCGCTCTTTAACGGAACCGAAGACTACGCTGCATCTTTAAGCGAGTCCAGGTCGGTGAATGTCTACCCGCCGATCTACGTGTTTTATTTGGTTGCAATCGTGGCTGTTACGGTTGTTGTTGGTTTGGTAATCGGCGTCGGCGAGCTGATGGATCGCAAGAAACGAGCAGCAACACAGGAAAAACCAAAATCCTAGCGTTACTTAGACTATGGCCGGGTGAGCGTGACTTTTTCCTTGACAGCCGAGTTTGGCTGGATAAAAATAAACGGCGCCAAATACGAAAAAGACATTATAATCCACTCTGACGGAACGATAACGAAGAGAGAAAAGAAGAAATCTAAAGATCTAAAAACCGTTTATGGACATACGCCTCTCTCAGAACGTGAGCTGAATTTCTTGTCTGAGGAAAAGTTTGGAGCTTTGTATGTGGGAACAGGTCATGAGGCGGCTTTGCCGATAACGCCGGAAGCTCTCGAAATTCTCAAGAAATACAAAGCAATAATCCTGCCTACGCCCGAGGTAATTGGCAAGATAGAAAAAGAAAAGAAAAACCTTGTGGCATTAATTCATGTAACATGTTAAATTAGAAAAAAGAATATGTTTGAAAGAAAGGACGAGAAAGACACCCGCAATAATCGCTGCATCTTTGTTACTTAATCCATTTCACGACGACCGGTTTCTTTCTTTTCCCTGCGCCCTGCTTCGTTTTGGGGTGGCCCAGGATGAAGGGGACCAGCATTCGTAGTTTTCTGGGACGCCGACTTTCTTTAGGATCTCTGGCTTTGTGCTCAGGTAAGCGACGAAGCCCATGTAGCAGGTCCCCAGCCCAAGTTCATACGCCTTCAGAAACATGTTTTGGGTGGCGAGGACGGCGTCCAGCTGGTTCGCGTGGCTCCATTGCTCATCTTTTTCGACGCATACCAGCACGAGAACGGGCACGTTGTAGCAGACTATGTCCTCTTTTGTGGAGAACTGTTTTGCCATTCCAGGCATCATTTCTTTAACTAAAGTTTTGGTTTCGTCGGAGATATACCGGATTAAGTTCTTGTCCTCGATAACTACGAACTTTAAAGGTTCCCGGAACATCGCCGTCGGAGCCCATGTTCCTGCCTCAAGAACAGCCTCGATTTGCTCTTTTGAGACGGACTCAGTTGTGTATGCTCTTACGCTTCTTCTACCTTTAATACAAACCTCAAGTTCCATGTCTATCCCAGATAGTTAAAACGAATTGTAGTCTTATAAGATTTGACGCGTCAGTTGATGTAATTTTCAGACTCATAAATGAAATAACTTTTGCTTGTAGACCGCTAAAAGAACCAAGAAGT